>Ga0209777_10006415_pt1 | contig 13248 bp, 9 predicted proteins | sample FrelakmetHBP12HB_FD_187147 | JGI IMG/M metagenome (GOLD analysis project Ga0209777, IMG submission 187147) | Freshwater lake sediment microbial communities from the University of Notre Dame, USA, for methane emissions studies -HBP12 HB (SPAdes)... | ecosystem: Environmental > Aquatic >...
GTTCTGGGGGGGAACTGGCTGCGCCATCTCCAGACATTCCTGCCATGACAACTCCTGACAAACCATCGCTGTCTCCCAACACTTCCCCTGAAGGGTTCCCCTCGCGGACGCGCATCCGCTTTGGGCTGCTGACGACATTATTTGGCCTGTTTGTTTTTCTGGTTGGCGCCCGTCCCGCCCTCTTTGGCCTGGACCGCAGTCCGGTGGTTGGGTTTGTGCAGATCGCGGTCTTTCTGGTGGGGTTGGCAATTGTCTGTATGGGCGGGTACATCGGCTTGATATCTTTCTGGAGGGATGGTAATCGCACCATCGCCGCCGATATTGGCTCGCGACTGGTCGCCACCGGCTACGTGGTGGCCGTTGTCTCTGGCATGGCGGATATATTTGGCTTTGGCACGCAACCGCTGCCGCAGGTTCCCGTCTTTGGCCCCTGGCAGGCCTTTGGGGTCCAGATTGGCGAATTTTTGATCACAATTGGCTTCTTGTTATTGATCCCTTTTCACTGGGGAAGGAAAGCGGAAGAAAATTGACAGGCGCTGTCTAAAAAGGCAGGCTTGGGGAATTACAAAAAGCCCGAAAATGGGTTGAGACAAAATGAGACCGTGGATGGGTTCATCTCGCGAAAGGAACTGAAAAATGCCGGTCAAAATCAACCTGAAAACCAAGATCATCTACCAGGGAAAGGAATATGCCACCCCTGAGGAATTGCCGCTGGAAGCGCGCCAGGCCTATGAACAGGCGCTGTCCGGGCAGGGCACATCTCCGCAGGTAAAGTTCACCACAAATGGCTCAAAGATCACCGTAAACGGGCAAACCTATAACAGTCTCGATGAAATGCCCGCAGAGGCGCGCCGCATCTATGAAAGCGTGATGGTGGAGGTTGATAAAAACCAGGACGGCATCCCGGATGCGCTCCAAACAAGTGGGCAGGCGTCATTTCCAGTGGCGGAGTCGCCTGCGCCGAGCGCGCCCCTGATCCCGCAAACCAACGTCATCAGTCCTGCGAATACGAACAAGCGCCTGCTGGTGGTCAGCGCTGTGGTGATTCTGATCCTATTCCTGATCGCAGCGCTGATCCTGATCCTGTTGAGCCGGGGGGGCTGAGAGGAAGGTATGATGCCGGGCGAAATTGTTCTCACCGTCAATGGAAAACTGCATACCGTCCAGGCGGCGCCGGAATCCCCGCTCCTTTATGTCCTGCGCAATGAACTCGGACTCAACGGGCCTCACTACGGTTGCGGCGGGGAAAAATGTGGTGCTTGCATGGTGCTGGTCGGTGCAGAACCCAGACTTTCCTGTCACCTGCCTGTCTCCGAAATTGGCCGCGCCCGTATTACAACACTGGAAGGCTTAATCGAAGAGGGGGAATTGCACCCGGTGCAGCGGGCATTTATCGAGGAGCAGGCAACGCAGTGCGGTTACTGCGTTAATGGGATGATCATAACCACTGCGGCGCTATTATGGAAAAACCCACACCCGACCGACGAACAGATCCGGACTGCCTTGGACGGAAACCTGTGCCGCTGTGGTGCCCACCTGCGCATCCTGCGCGCTGTCAGGCGCGCTGAGAAGCTGATGTCGGGAGAAGTATGATGGCGAAGCAGGACAGGCAGGGGAATTCAGGAGGCGGACCGCGGACAGGGCGCCGGGGGTCGGGGAGGCGGGAGGCCTCCTGGGGACAACCTTTGACAAACTGGCTCGACGACTGGCTGGCAATTGAGCCGGATGGGACGGTCACCACCTTCAGCGGCAAGGTTGAACTGGGCACGGGCGTCCGCACTGCCCTGGCGCAGATTGTTGCCGAGGAGCTGGGAGTGCCCCTCGAGCGCGTGCACATGGTCATGGGGGATACGGAACGCACGCCGGACGAGGGCTATACCGCCGGGAGTATGACGATCAGCACGAGCGGGGTTGCCCTGCGGATTGCGGCTGCGGAAGCGCGGCGCATCCTGTTGGAAATGGCGGCGGAGCGACTGGAGGCCCGTCTGGATGAGTTGGCTGTGCAGGATGGAGTGATCTCGCTGATCCGGCATCCGGAGCGAAAGATCACCTATGCCGGATTAATGGGGGGCAAGGCCTTCAACCTGGAAATCACGGGCAATACCCTCCTGAAGGACCCAAAGACCTATACCATCGTTGGCACATCCACTCCGCGCGAGGATATTCCCCGCAAGGTGGCCGGTCAGCCCAGCTTCATCCAGGATGTGCGCCTGCCTGGGATGTTGCATGGTCGCCTGGTACGCCCGCCGGGCGCGGGTGCGGAACTCATTTCGATTGACGAGAGTTCGGTGGCGGATAGTCCCGGCCTTGTCAAGGTCGTGCAGCGCGGCAATTTCATTGCGGTCATCGCGGAACGCGAAGAGCAGGCGATCCTGGCTGCACAACGTCTCAAGGTGGAATGGCGTGAGCGGGCCACCATGCCTCCCATGCGGGATCTGTACACAACCCTGCGCTCCCGGCCAACGCAGGATAGCCCGCTGGTTGAACAAGGAGATTATGAAACTGCCTTTAAGCAGGCAGCCCGGCAGCTGCACGCCACCTATTATCAGCCCTACCATGCGCACGCCTCGATTGGCCCTTCGTGTGCTGTTGCCGATGTGAAAGAGGATCAAATCACGGTCTGGGCGAGCACGCCGGGTCCTTATCCGTTGAGCGGGACGCTGGCGCAACTGCTCGATGTGCCAGCCGAAAAAGTGCACCTGATTCATGTGGAAGGGGCAGGCAGCTATGGCCAGAACGGGTCCGATGATGCCGCCGCAGACGCCGTGCTCCTGTCACAGGCGGTGGGCAGGCCGGTGCGCGTGCAATGGTCGCGCCAGGATGAGTTCGTCTGGGAACCTAAAGCCCCCGCCATGGTGATGGAAATGCATGGTGGTCTGGATGCGCAGGGCAATGTGGTCGCCTGGGATTATCATGTCTGGTCACCGTCACACGTGGCACGGGCGCGCTCCCCTGAACAACTGGTGGCAGGTCAACTGCTCTCCGGGCAGGCCGCTTCGCAATTCGGGTTTTCCTTCGGCGCTGAGCGCAATGCCCCCACCAATTATTCCTTCCCGAACCAGCGCGTGACTGTCCATTACCTGGCCGACTCGCCGCTGCGTGCTTCTTCCTTCCGGAGCCTGGGCGGCGCGGAGAATACCTTCGCCAACGAATCGTTCATGGATGAGCTGGCGGCCGCCGCGGGCGCGGACGCTTTGGAGTTTCGGCTGCGCTATCTGCCTGATGCACGTGCCCGGGAGGTGCTGAAGGCGGCCGCCGGGAAGGCCGGCTGGGAGAGGCGTCCATCCTGGCAGGGAAAGAAGGATGAAATAGCGGAGGGGCGCGGCCTGGCTTTTGCATGGTATGAGAATGACCAGGCCATTGTGGCATGTGTTGCCCACCTCCAGGTGGACCTCACAAGTGGAGCCGTGCGCGTGAAGCGGATGGTCATTGCGCACGACTGTGGGCTGATCATCAACCCGGATGGTTTGAAGAACCAGATCGAAGGCAATGTCATCCAATCTCTCAGCCGTGCCCTCAAAGAAGAGGTACAGTTTGACGAACGACGGGTGACGAGCGTTGATTGGGACTCGTACCCAATCCTGACGTTTTCAGAAGTGCCGGAAGTGGAGATCGTCCTGATCAACCGTCCCGACCAGCCCGCATCGGGTGCGGGAGAACCATCGACTATTACGACAGCCGCAGCGGTTGCCAACGCCATCTTTGACGCCACGGGGGCACGCCTTCGGCAGATTCCATTCACGCCCGGGCGGGTCAAGGCAGCTCTGGGCTGATCGTACGGTTTTCACAAACCAGGGGTTTGGGGGTGGGGATTCCCAGACTTTCCGACTTTGTGAAAGTCCTGATGTTGATTGCTCCTTTAGCAAAGCAATAATAAGTCCCCCGCACTTTTCGATGCGGGGGACTTATGCTTGCATCTTACTGATTCATGGCGCTATTTGTTATTTCGACGGCGACAGGATCGGCCAGAAGCCCTCGGTGACAGAGTCGGGCTGGATGGCAGTCACGATGAACTTGGCCATCTCGCCGCGGGTAACGTTGGCATCCGGGCAGTAGTACAGCGTCAAGCCATCGCGCATGCAGCCGGAGGTCAGGTTATCCCAGAACAATTCCTCGATCCAGGTGTTGGCCCAGTAGGTCACAGGCACATCCGCGAAGGTCAGGCCGGGCACTAGGACGTGGAAGCTCGTGTCCCAGTAGACCGATCCACCATAAGCATGGATCGTGCGGAAGGTCGACTCGATGAACTTGGCCATCTCGGCGCGGGTCACGTAGGCTTCCGGGCAGAACATGTTACTGCCGCAGCCATCGGTGATGCTGTAGAAGCGCAGCATGGCAATGTCGTCATGCGCCCAGTAGCTGGCCGGCACGTCGCTAAAGGCTGCTGCAGGGCCAGTTGGAAGACCGTACATGTCCAACACACGTGACAGGAAGGTGGCCATCTCGGCCCGTGTGACGGGCAGGTCGGGACCATAGGCTCCGCCGCCAATACCGGCGGTCAGGCCGATCTCATACATGGCCTCGACCCACGGCCATGACCAGTGTCCGGCCAGGGTCACATCATCGGATGGATTGATGGTGAACAGGCTGTTGTACTTATCCACGCCGGCGGGGGCCATCGGCAGCAGCCCGTGCTGCAGGCTGCGCGTGTACCGATAGCGACCTATGTGTGTGATCGGGCCCAGGTTAGTGGTCAGCCAGTCGTTCGCCAGGACGACCGGAGCTGTTGAAGGGGTTTCGATAGTGTAGCAGGGCTGGATCACATCGGGGGCTATGCCGGTATCCGCCGTGGCATTCCCGCGACAGTCAAGAGCAGCATTGTCGGGCGCCAGGATCTTCTTCAATGTGTTGCCAGCCTGGTCGGTCCAGGGACCGCGCATCAGTGCCACTTCACCGCCCACCAGCGGCAGGTTGTAATTTGGCTGGCTGGTGCCATCATCCGGCGTGGTCTTGAAGGGAACATCGCCGAAGTACTGGAAGTAAGCCCAGTCATCATTGTTACCGGCGAAGTTCCAGATCGGGATGCTGGGAATATATGTATATTGCCAGCCGAACAATAGAGCGGGATTAGGGATGATATTTGGCATGCAAACATCAGATCTGTCACCTTGTTTACAATATCCACCGCCAACACCCAGGACAACCGAATGGCTGACGTCATAGTCCTGCCCGGCAGTCAGGCCAAATAGACCGCCAGTATAGGGTGCACATTCGACATAACCATCTTTGAAGTTGAAGGTGCGCATTTCAAGCTGTCCGGGCGGGTCAATGGTGACTTCGGCAGAAGTGTAACCGGCATTGGTGCACAATGCCACCCAGGCGGCAGGTTTGGCTTCTATGTTGAAGAGCAGCGATCCCAGGGTGGGATTGAAGGCGCGCTCGATTAGGAAGATGTTATATCCAGAGCCGTACAAGTTGCTGTCGTCAACGGCGGCGACGTCCCACAGGTAGCCGGGGTTGACGAAGAAGGTCTTTTCACCGGTGGCCTCTGCTCCTATGCCCGTTCGGCCAACTTCCAGGTCGGCGTTCAGGCCAAAAGAGCTGGGTGTCAGGGCGATAGTTGCAACATTTTGTGCAACGCCAGCCCAATCGGTGATCTGCACATCCAGCGGCACGACCGCATCGTTCTCCGGGGTCAGCGTGATGAAGTTGGGAAGGACGACGATGCCGGGATAGTAAGCCGCGAATTCTGCATTCATCGTTTGATCCTGGATGCCCAGGTTGTAGGTACCGGCCGGGATATCCAGGAAGGCCGCATTTACAAAAGGCGAAAGTTCAAAATCTACACCAGTGTAGTATTTACCGTTGCCGGCATCGGCAACATTGGTCGCTTCCAAGGTGCGATTAGCGATGTTGCCGCCATCGGCCTGCATGTCAACGATCAGGCCGCCGCTCGGATATGTGCCCCGCGTAACCCAAGCTTTGAAAGGATTAGCAGATGGTACATAGATGCCGTTGCTCGCCAGGGTAACGAGAACTCCTGTGTTTGCTGGGATGACAACAATAAAATCAATGACGCCAGAGGCATTATTCAGGGCGCAGCCCAGTTCCGTCAGCCCGGCATCATCCTGGGAGACCCGCACTGCCCACGAGTTTTGTACATAGTCAGCAGAGTTGGTTGCAATGATGCGCACGTGCAGATACGTGACCGCAGTGTAAGTGTTGCTATCCAAAAGGTGGGTCTGGTAAGCGCCAAAGGAGGGTGCCACCGCACAACCGCCCAGGTTCCCCGGGTCGGCGCCACCCGCTGCGTTCAGGTTTATCGTGCTGTAGTAGGGCAAGGGTGTGTCCACTGCAAGAGCTCGAGTATCGCTCCAATAGCCGATAAAGGCAGCCGCGTTCTGAACGCCCACGCCCCGGACGCCGAACAGGCCGACTATCGTCATCATGATGACCAGGCTATAAATGAATTTCTTGAACATGGTTTATCTTCTCCTTCTTGGAATAGGATTGAATATGATCGGACAAGGTCTTATCAATTAAGGAGTGCATTTGCGTTTTCCGGCGTACCCGCGGTTCGCCTCCTTTTGATGGAAACATCTTGCAGGTAAAGAGACATGTTTGCATCTATTCTAACGTAAATTTGGTTGACTGGATACGGCCTGCACCAAACTCAGCAGGGGTTTCTCAGCAATGAGGCGAAAAAAAGGTGCAGAGCGCTTTGAGCTCTGCACCTTTTTTTCGCACAATTAGAAATAATCCCCCGCACCGTGCGATGCGGGGGATTTCTTCTTACAACTTACAGACTATGGTGTTCCCGATATATCCAGGGGTCCACCCTTCTGACACCTTCACTTATTTCGAAGGCGACAGGATCGGCCAGAAGCCCTGGGTGACAGGTGCAGGCTGGATGGCAGTGATGATGAACTTCGCCATCTCGCCGCGGGTCACATTCGCATCCGGGCAGTAGTAGAGGGTCAGACCATCGCGCATGCAACCGCTGGTCAGGTTATCCCAGAACAACTCCTCGATCCAGGTGTTGGCCCAGTAGGTCGAAGGTACATCGATGAAGGTCAGGCCGGGAACAAGCACATGGAAGCTCGTGTCCCAGTAGACCGGTCCACCATAAGCATGGATCGTGCGGAAGGTCGACTCGATGAACTTGGCCATCTCGGCCCGGGTCACGTAGGCTTCCGGGCAGAACGTGTTGCTGCCGCAGCCATCCGTGATGTTGTAGAAGCGCAGCATGGCAATCGCATCATGTGCCCAGTAGCTGGAAGCCACATCGGTAAAGGCCGGTGCAGTGCCAGCGGGCAGTCCGTACATGTCCATCACACGGGCCAGGAACTGTGCCATCTCGGCTCTCGTTACGGGCAGGTCAGGACCATAGGTTGTTGGTGTCAGGCCGGAGGTCAGGCCCATCTCGTACATGGCTTCGATCCACGACCAGCTCCAGGTGCCGCCCATGGTTGTATCACTCGAACTGATGGAGAACAGGCTGGAATACGAATCCACGCCGGCGGGGGCCATCGGCAGCAGCCCGTGCTGCAGGCTGCGCGTGTACTGGTAGCGGCCAATATCCGTGATTGGACCCAGGTTGGTGGTCAGCCAATCGTGAGCCAGGAGAACCGGATCGGTCGAAGGGGTTTCGATGGTGTAGCAGGGCTGGATCACATCGGGAAGCAAGTCGGCATCATGGATGGGGTTGCCGAAGCAGTCCAGTGCAGCATTGTCGGGTGCCAGGATCAACTTGACGGTGTTGCCAGCCTGGTCGGTCCAGGGACCGCGCATCAGGGCTACATCGCCACTTGTAAGTGGCAGGTTGTAGCCTGGCTGGCTGGTGGGAACATCCGGCGTGGTCAGGAAGGGAACATCGCCGAAGTATTGGAAGTAGTCCCATTCATCACTACCAGGGAAGTTCCAGATTGGGATGGTGGGGATGTACTCGTACAACCAGCCACCAAAAAATAACACAGGACCGTTCAAACTTTTACCGCACACCTCCTGGTTGCCGTCCAGGCTTTTATCACATCGGTTGCCGATTTCCAGGATGACCGAATGGCTGACATCATAGTCCTGATTAGGGGTCAGGATGAATTCGCCGCCATCGTAGCCCGGTTTACAACTCGTCAAACCATCCTGAAAGTCGAAGATGCGCATTTCAAGCTGTCCGGGTGGGTCAATGTTAACCAGGGCGGATGTGTAACCGGCATTGGCGCATAATCCCACATAGGCGGGAAGGGTAGTCTCCAAATTGAAGAGCAGCGGTCCCAGGGTGGGGTTGAAAGCGCGCTCGATCATGAAGACGTTATATCCAAAGCCGAACAGGTTGCTGTCGTCAATGACGGCAATGTCCCACAGATAGCCGGGGTTGACATAGAATTTCCTTTGGCCGACAACATCCGTGGCAACGCCCGTACGACCGAGCTCCAGGTCGTGGTTCAGGCCGAAGGAGTTGGGGGTCAGGGCGACAGTTTCAACATCTCGCCCAGCGCCATACCAATCGGTGACCTGCACAGTCAGCGGGACGACCGCATCGGCGCACGGGGTCAGCGGGATAAGGTCAGGCAGGACGGCGATGTCGGGATAATAGGCCGCAAACGAATTGATGATCGGCGCAGTATTGGCCGTCGTATCTGTGATGCCCAGGTTGTAGGTACCGGTCGGGACATCCAGCCAGCTCGCCATTCCACCAAAATTAAAATTCATTCCGGTGTAGTATATACCGTTGCCGGCATCGGCTTGATTGGTGGCTTCCACGGTGCGGTTATCGAGGGTGCCGCAGTCTGCGGTCATGTCGATGATCAGGCCTCCGCTCGGGTACGTACCCCGGGTGGCCCACGCCAGGAAAGCAGTTGCGGACGGTACAAACACACCATTGCTGGCCAGGGTAATGACGACTCCCGTGTTTGCCGGAACTGCGACGATGAAATCGATCACGCCGGAAGCATTGTTCAGGGCGCAGCCCAGTTCTGTCAGCCCGATATCATTCTGGGAGACGCGCACGGCCCACGAGTTCTGCACATGGTCGGCGACGTTCGGCGCAACAATGCGCACGCGCAGGTATGTTACAGTAGTGTAGATGTCGCTATCCAGCAGGTGGGTCTGGTAGGCACCGAAGGACGGGGCCACTGCACAGCCGCCCAGATTCCCCGGGTCAGCGCCACCCGCTGCGTTCAGGTTTATCGTGCTGTAGTAGGGCAGTGGCGCGTCGATTGCCGCGGCTCTGGTATCGCTCCAGTAGGAAATGGCAGCGGCGGTCTGAACGCCCACACCCTTGACGCCAAAGGCCATCACGAGCATGGCCACTACGACCAAACCATAAAGAATTTTTCTAGACATTGTTTTTCTTCTCCTTTTTGGAATATGAACGATCATGATTTTATCAATGGGAAGTGCATTTTCCAGTGTACTTTTGGTTCACCTCCTTGTGGGTGATCGTCTTGCGGTGAAATATACATAATTACATCTACCCATTATAACGAAAATCTGGCTGTTTGGATACGGCCAGTAAAAAATTCATCGCGGCTTGCATCATTGTGAGACAACTCACCCCGAAGGGATTTTCGGGGTGAGTGCTGGTTTCATCCACCTGGACTTTACAAACACCCGTCAGGCGCTAAGCTTTCTCCTGCGTCTTGGCGCTTTCCGTGAGGAATATTTTCGGTTCCTTGAGAAGTGCTCCCAGGACGATACTCAGTACCATCAGGGCGATGATCACAACCAGGGACATGGTCATCGAGCCGGTCTGCGGGGATTTGAAGGCATCCATGGCGAAGATGAAGACGATCCCGGAAATTTGCCCTATCATGATGAGCAGCCCGTTCGAGGTGCCCTCCGGCGTGGGGTGGGTTACCTCGGCGCCATACTGGAATCCGATCGGCCCTGCGCTGAGCAGGAAGAAGCCCAGCATGAAGGAGGCCGTCAGCAGGAGCCAGTAGCTCGCCGCATAAGCGATCCCGACCAGCCCCACCGTCGCCCCAGCCAGCGCCATGATGATGAACGGCACCCGCTTGTGAATACGGTCAGAGATGGGCGGGATGATCAGGGCGCCAATGATGCCTCCGACGATCATCAGCCCGCCGACGGTCCCGGCCTGGGTGCTCGAAAAGCCGCGCGGCGCGATGATATTCTCGATCCAGGTGGTAACGGCATTGAAAGCCCCCAGCGCGACAAAAAAGATGGCCAACACCAGAAGGAAGTTCCGCCGGCGAAACATCTGTTTGAAGCCGTCGAACGCCAGCGAGCGCACTTCCATCTCTGGCGGGCAGGGCGGCGTCGCCGGTCGCTCCCTGGCGAAGACCAAAAAGACCAGCGCCGCTACCACGGAGGCGATCCCGTAAGCCATCAGCATGCCGCCGATCTGGAAATGGATCGTCAGGATGGGGGTCAATGCCAGGCCCAGGAAGATGCCCAGGTACATCGCCAGTGACCCAAGCCCGGAGGCGGTGGCCCGATCGCGGACCGGGAACCAGCGTGCCGCCACGGTGGTTATTGCATTCAGGACGAACGGCTGCCCGATGGCGATCCCGATCTGGGCAACCAACACCAGGGTATAGTTGGAGGCGGCCAGGCCGCGCATCAAGCCGAAGATGCCGGTGAAAGCCGCGCCGATCCCCACCCCGACCCGCAGGCCGTAGGTATCGATCACCCACGAAGCCGGGATCGAGACGACGATGTAAACGATCATGAAGATCATGGACAATAGGCCGATGCTGAGGTCCGAGACGCCGTAGAACTTGACTGCGTCGGTGGTGATCGAGGCGAAAGTGATCCAACACAGTTGGGTGACCGCCACGATGAACATGAACACGACCAGCATGACCCAGCGGTAACCGTAGACTTTAAAGGTGTCTTCTTTCATGGGAATAGACTCCTGCCGGAATGGGATGAGGTTGATTATAAATCAAACCCCCTTTCGTGCAGGGAGTTGCTTGTGCTTGTTTGCCAGGAATCCCAACCCAAATCCGGGTTGGCCGCTCTGATTGAATTATTCGATACTTAAGAGTTCGTAGGTCACGCTTCCAACTGACAGTACCATATCTTGTAGGGGCGACGTTCCGACGCCCTGGGCATGGGAACCGTACCTGCTGTAGGGGCGAGACTTGTCTCGCCCAGGGCTCGCGAGTTCGTAGGTCACGCATCCAGCGTGACACGCTTCCTAAACCGTGACCGTCCTCACTAGCCGAGCCGGCCTTTGCGAAGCACATCGTCCCCGTAAGGGGATCCCCGTGGGGCAAGCCGGCACACTTGCACCGCACGCAAGTGCAGGTGTCGGCTGGTAGACGACACGAGTCGTCAAACACGGCTGTTTCGACGATTGCGCAGCATCCCGTAGGGATACGAGTCGTCGAAACGGTTTCTCTTTTTCCCCCGCCATTGCCTTTCCTCATCTAAACTCCAAATGATTTGGCAGAGCCACCCTTCGCAATTGATGATAGGACTAATAGAATCACGAGAGCCGGGGGTTCAAAACCCGGCTCTCGTGAAATAAGGAGGAGAGAGATTCTCTTACGACAATATCTTACCATCCCTGATCTAAAATGTTCGTGACGCGTACCATACACTTGCCCTACGGCATCCCGACGATTTTGTAACCAGTTTTTCGTTTATGGTATATTACCCATCCCGCCAAATCTGCAATTGAGCAACCAGTCAGTCTACTGGAGGTAATCACCATGAAATCCGATTACACGTCCTGTAACCATTTTCGAAAAGTTGCTCCGCTGCATCGGAAGTTGATAATAACTGACTTGGAGCCGATCAAATATATCGCTCAACAATTGAGACATTTACCCACCATCAAGGCAGCAGATATAGGTTGCGGCCCGGGAAATTATACCCGGTTGCTGTTTCAATATTTGCGGGAAAAAGTATCATTTCTTTACTGTATAGACTATTGTGCGGAAATGCTGGAACAGCTTAAACTATATTTCTCCAAAGTTGGCATTCAGGCGTTTGGCACGATTAGAGCCTCTGCGATGTGTCTTCCGGCGGGGGATGAATCGCTTAATTGCATATTCACATTTAACGCCATTCACCATTTCGCGCTATCGGATTTTTTTCAAGAGACAGGAAGGGTTCTTTCGAAGGGTGGGTATCTGTTTCTTTACACTCGATTAAGAAGCCAGAACAGCCGAAGCGTTTGGGGAAGGTATTTTCCCTTGTTCACTTCAAAAGAAACACGACTGTACGAAGAAGATGAACTGGTAAGCGCAATTGACAAAATCCCAAACTTTAGCCTGCAGAAAACGCATACTTTCAAATTCAAACGGCAAAGCGATGTTGGAGATCTCATCAAGCGGGCAAAGAATTTCAATTACTCCACCTTTGATTTATACTCTCACAGTGAATTCAGAAAAACCCTGGAGCAATTTCAATGCAACTTGCTGAACCATTTCGATGATCCGCACGATATCCAATGGGTGGATGAAAACATTTTATTCATTCTTCAAACCACAGGCTGATGTCGGATTGCGGCCGGTAACCCTGCGTTTTGCTTCGCATTGCCGCTAACATCCTTCCAACCCTCCTCGCCTTAAAGGTATCCCCTTGGGACGAGTCGCCGAAGGCGGTTTCTCTTTTTCCCCCGCCATTGTCTTTCATTCTCTAAACTCCAAATGATTTGGCAGAGCCACCCCTCGCAACTGATGATAGGACTAATAGAATCACGAGAGCCGGGCGAACCAACCCCGGCTCTCGTGAAATAAGGAGAAGAGAGACTATCTCACGACAATATCTTATCACCGTTGATCTAAAATGTTTATGATGTTTACTATACACTCACCCTGCATTAATTTAGTAATTTTGTAACCTTTTTTTCGTTTTTGGAGTATTTCATATCATTCCTCTGCCCCATTTCCTCCTCCCTTCCTGAACCGTGACCGTCTCCACAAGCCGAGGGGGCTTCACTAGCCGAGCCGGCCTTTGCGAAGCATATCATCCCGGCGCTCTTCCGGGACATCGTCCCCGTAAGGGGATCCCCGTGGGACGAGGCGTCGTTACGAGGCGCCGAAGACGGTTCTCGTTTTATTCTGTTTTGAGTGTTATTTTCTCAAACTACTTGACCTTGCTGAATATATTATCTATACTGTAAATAGCAATTTCATCATTTTCGTACCGTCTAAACTTCTAAATGGTTCGGTGAAAATACGGGCGGTCCAATCTATGAACTGACCCCCTGAAACGAGACACGAAAAGAAAGTACCCCCTGTGAGAAAATAGAACACAGGAGGTACTTTTATAATGACTGGACGAAAAAGGATGAAGGATTATCCAGTTGAGGTGAAACTGGAAGCGATCCGTTTG
>Ga0209777_10006416_pt1 | contig 13248 bp, 11 predicted proteins | sample FrelakmetHBP12HB_FD_187147 | JGI IMG/M metagenome (GOLD analysis project Ga0209777, IMG submission 187147) | Freshwater lake sediment microbial communities from the University of Notre Dame, USA, for methane emissions studies -HBP12 HB (SPAdes)... | ecosystem: Environmental > Aquatic >...
TTCAGGTGAAAGGGTGATTGTGGTGGGTGATGCGGCAGGACAGGTCAAGCCGACTACTGGTGGAGGGATATATTATGGGCTGCTCTGCGCTGAAATAGCGGCAGATACCATGCATCGAGCGATCTGCGATAATGTTTATTCTGACGAGCTTTTGGGTGATTACGAAAAGCGGTGGAGGAAGTTGCTCTCCAGGGAACTGCGGATTGGCCGGTGGGCACGTTGGTTGTTCGAGAAGCTCGATGACAGGCAGATTGATCACCTCTTCGACATTGTGCAAAGGACCGGTATCAGCGAATCATTGTTGAACTCGGCTGACTTCTCCTTTGATTGGCACAGTCGGTTGATTCTGAGGGGTTTGAGACACCTTGGCCCAAGAGCTGCTGTGTCGGTACTGTGGCTACCGATCTCGGCAAGGCTGTCCAGGGGTTCTCCCTAAGAAACGGAGCGTTTGGATATTCAGCGATTGAGCTTTGTTTGGATGAATCCCGAAATATCCTTGCTTATCCTCTCAGTAAGCTCTTCGAGAGGCAGGAGTTGGCTTTCTTCCTTGTTGCGCCACTTTATTTCGGCGCTTTGAGATTTCAAGGTGCGGGGGCTCATCACCAGCCGGATGGGTATTCCCAGGAGGTCAGCATCGTTAAACTTCACCCCTGGTGATTCTGATCGGTCGTCGAAAAGCACGTCTACACCCTTTATCTCCAAATCGGCATACAGCTTCTCAGCCGCTGCAGTTACGCCAGCGTTATCCATTCCCAGGGCGCAGAGGTAGACCTGGTAGGGAGCCAATGGTAAAGGCCAGACAATACCTTTCTCATCGTGGTTTTGTTCGATGGCAGCCGCCATTAACCGACCTACGCCGATGCCATAGCTACCCATGACGATGGGTTTTGTCTCCCCGTTTTGATCGAGGAAAAAGGCCCCTATCTTTTGACTAAACACGGTTCTCAGCTTGAAGATATGCCCTGCCTCAATACCCCGTGTAGAGGTCAGACTCTCCCTGCATTTGGGGCATCCCTCACCCGGTTGGGCGGTGGCAATGTCCAGTATCAGATCAACCTGGAAGTCGCGGGGGTAGTTGACGTTCCTGATGTGGTAATCCGGTTTATTGGCTCCGGCAACAAAGTTAGTCCCCAGCTTTATCGAGTCGTCGGCCAGTATCTTAATACCGGAGAGCCCTATGGGGGAGGCCGAACCGGCTACTAATCCTGCTAGCTGCACCTTCTCTTCGCTGGCCAGCTGCAGATCAGTACACTTCAGGGCATTCTTCAGCTTTATTTCATTCACCTCGAGGTCACCTCTGATTGCCACAAAGACCAGGTCGCCATCAGCAACGTAGAATACTGCCTTAAGAGTATGCCTCTTAGAAATTTGGAGGAAGTCCGCCACTTCTTCGATGGATTTCATGCCTGGCGTTGCTACTTCCTCCAGCGACTGGAGAGGTTCATGTTCACCATCCAGCTTAATACTCTGGGCCTTCTCCGCGTTGGCGGCATATCCACAGTGGTTGCAATGGATAATCACGTCTTCCCCGCTTGGCGCAATAACCATAAACTCATGAGAGTCCTTGCCTCCAATAGCCCCACTGTCAGCTTCGACCTCCATGGTCGGTAGACTACAACGGTCAAATATATTTTTGTATGCCCTCCTCATCTTCTGGTAGCTGAGTTCTAGTGCTTCCTCATCTGCATCGAAGCTGTAGAGGTCCATCATAGGGAACTCTCGAACCCGCAACAGACCTCCGCGAGGGCGGGGTTCATCACGGAATTTGGTCTGGATCTGGTAAAGGAGGAGGGGTAGATCACGGTAGCTTCTCACCTGGTGACGGACGAGCTCAGTGATGAGCTCTTCATGAGTGGGGCCAAGGCATAATTTGCGTCCCCGGCGGTCGGTGAGAGTAAATAGACTCTCGCCGAAGGATTGGTGACGCCCTGTCTTTTCCCACAATTCAAGAGGCTGTAGGACTGGCATCATCAGCTCTTGACCTCCGACCTTATCGATCTCCTCCCGAATTATCTGTTCCAAATTGCGCAGCACCCGCCACCCCAGAGGCAGATAGGAATAGACGCCTGATACTACTTGATAGACCATCCCTGCCCTGACGAGAAGCTGATGACTGATAGTATCAGCTTCAGCCGGAGCCTGGCGCAATGTCTTGCTGAGAAGTTGAGATATGCGCATTGGGGAAACCTAGCAATGCTTCTGCTAGATTTTGCTCACCTCCTCCATCAAGACTTCTAAGAAATCCTTTTCCTCAACCGTGCGCACCACTTCACCCTTTCTGAAGATGGCCCCTCGGCCTTTGCCACAGGCGATGCCTACGTCGGCACCCCTGGCTTCCCCAGGACCATTGACCACACAACCCATTACGGCTACCTTGATGGGGCTATCCATCTTGGCTAGCCTCTCTTCTACAGACCTGGCAAGACCAATAAGATCCACCTCACATCTGCCACAGGCAGGGCAGCTCACCATGGTGGGGCCGCGCTCTCTCAAATTGAGGCTCTTCAATATCTCATAGGCAGCAATTACTTCCTCTTTGGGATCACCGGTGAGTGAGACGCGGAGGGTATCCCCGATCCCCTGGTAGAGTAGAACTCCGATGCCTATGGCGCTGCGGATAACCCCCGCTCTGGGCAGTCCGGACTCGGTAATGCCGAGGTGCAAGGGATAGGGGATCTTCTCAGCGATAAGCTGGTATGCCTTGATTGTGGTAGGAACATCAAAAGCCTTGAGCGACACTTTTATCTGGTCGAAGTCCAGGCTCTCTAACAGGCGTATTTGCTCCAGGGCAGCTTCGACCATTTGCTTGGCGATAGAGACTTTGGGGTTTGCTGACCTGGGCAGGCTGCCGGCATTCACCCCGATGCGGATAGGAACTCCCCTTGGCTTGGCGGCCCGGACTATGGCGGCAATGTATTTCTTTTCACTGATATTGCCCGGGTTGAGCCGAAGGCCATCAGCACCAGCCTCCAGGGTTGCCAGGGCAAGACGATAGTCAAAATGGATATCAGCGATGATGGGAATGTGGGTGCCACGCTTGATGGATAATAGGGCTTGAGCTGCCTCTTTATCAGGCACGGCTATCCTGACAATCTCACAGCCGTATTCTGCCATCTCCTGGATTTGTCTGATAGTGCCAGCAACATCGCGAGTGTCGGTCTTGGTCATTGATTGGACAACAATGGGAGAATTGCCGCCAATGTTCACCGTACCTATTCTTATGAGTTTTGAGATTCTGCGTTGTTTCATAGAAAGCTCTTACCTTGAATCAGGCGACTGATATCGCTGTAGAAAATCACCACGAAGAGGGCTAACATGAAAACAGTTCCTATAGTATAGACAAAGCCCAATGCGCGGGCGGAAAGGCGCTTGCCTCGACGGCACCCTTCTATGAAAGCTATGAGCATTCCTCCGCCATCCAGGGGAGGGATGGGCAAGAAATTGAAGAGGGCGAGCCCCATGCTGATGAGGCCGGCTAACCATAAGATATAACTGAACCCATAAGCCTTTACTGCCTCTACGGTTAACTGGCCGGCTCCTATGGGTCCTGTTGCAGCCATACTGGGGTCTTCCCTGATATCAGGGATCCTCTCCTTTATCACGTAAGGGATGTGAACAATAACATCGCCGCTGGTATAAAGCGCCCGCCCGATGGACAGGCGTTGTGACGTCAAATACGTTCCGCTGACCCAACGGGTGTCAATGCCAAGATCAGGGCCTACCACCAACTGCTTGGTGACTGCCTCATCGACTCGGAGCAGGACCACATCCACTTTCTCCCCCTGTTTGCCGGAGTTTGCCGCCTCGGCCATACTTTTCTCGTCGTAAACCGCTTTGTTGTTGATGCCCAGAATAGTATCCCCTGGCTGGATGCCCGCTTCTTCTGCTGGTGATCCTTCTTCCACATTGGTCACCATCCCCCAACATAGAAGCACTCCGATGGTGTAACGTTGCAGGTCTGAGTTGAATGCTGGCTTAACCTTGATCTGAAGACGTTCTCCACCCCTATCCAAGGATAGACTTTTCTCAGTTTCACCATTCAAGTTCATTGCATCCTGTAAGTCTGTCCAGTCATCGATATCGCGATCATCTATTTTGAGGATTATATCTCCGGGTTCGATACCTGCCCCTGCTGCGGGTGAATCCTCGGCCACCGAGTGGACCATTGCCCCGTCACCATTGACCGCCTTTGTAGGCACCATGTAATAATAGGCGCTGATAAAGAGAAAGGCCAGGAAGAGGTTGGCTATGGGCCCTGCAGCAAAAACCCCAAGCCTTGCCCAGGGGCCCTTACCTGCTAAGCCCCCCGGCACTGTGGGATCATTTTCTCCTACTGTCTTGACAAAGGCACCCAGGGGGAGGAGGTTCAGTGAATAAACAGTCCCCCCCCTCTTGATGGCAAGAAGTCGAGTAGGGTCTTTTTCTCCAATGGACGAGACAAAGACACCCAGGCGATAACCAATACCAAACTCCTCAACTTGCACCCCGGCTTTCTTGGAAGCGATGAAGTGCCCTAGTTCATGGCAGGTGACCAGGAAAAACAGGACTCCAATGAAGATAACGATAGTGATAGCAATACTCATAACTTACTTTGATCTCCATTCCCCGGCAGATTCCCTGGCCCAGGCATCGGCAGCCATGATTTCATCCAGTGAAGGGTCGCTTATGCCATGGTGGTGCTCCAGAACCTGCTCCACTAATCTGGCTATATCCAGGAAACCAATTCGGCGAGACAGGAAGAGTTCCACTGCCACTTCATCAGCAGCACAGAGCACGGCAGGATATGTGCCACCCTTTTCTCCTGCTTCCCTGGCGAGCCTGAGACAGGGGGATTTGACTGTGTCTGGCTGCTCGAAGTGGAGAGAAATCGGTTTGCCCCAATTCATCCTGGGGAGCTGAGGGTTGAATAACCTTTCGGGATAAGACATAGCATACTGGATAGGCAGACGCATATCTGGCTGACTCAACTGCGCCTTAACCGAGCCGTCGGCGAACTCCACCATTGAGTGTACTATGCTTTTGGGATGAATCAACACATTTATGCGCTGCATCGGCAGATCGAAAAGCCAATGGGCCTCGATGATCTCCATCCCTTTGTTCATCAGGGTGGCAGAATCAATAGTCACTTTGCGCCCCATTTGCCAGGTGGGGTGCTTAAGAGCCTCATCCGGCGTTATGGCTGCCAGACGGTCTTGAGGGTAATGAAGAAAGGGTCCTCCTGATGCGGTGAGTATTAGCTGGACTATCTCATCTTTGTGTTCACCGTGCAAGCATTGCCAGATAGCGCTGTGCTCGCTATCTACCGGCATGATTTCCACTCCATGTTGTTTTGCTTCAGCCATGATGATAGCCCCTGCCATTACGAGCACTTCCTTATTGGCCAGGGCGATCTGTTTCCGGGCTCGAATTGCAGCCAGAGTGGGAGCCAGTCCAGCCTTACCTGAAGTGGCTATAACCACCAGGTCAACATCGGGGTGGCGGGCAATTTCCTCCAGGCTGAGCAGCTCTGCGCGAGCGACGCTGGGAAGAGGGCAATTTCGTTGCGGCTCACCGTCGGCTCCCTGAAAGGAAACGACCTGGGGTTGGAATTCGTCGATCTGCTTGGCCAGGAGTTGTGCATTTCTTCCTGCTCCGAGACCAAACACACGGAATCTGTCATTGAAGATTCGTCCTACATCAAGTGTTTGCTGGCCTATGGAACCCGTAGAGCCGAGGATGGCTATCCGCTTCACTCCACCACCCATATGACTATCAGTAGACTCCAATCATGTGGCTGTGTTGCGCTTTCCCGCACTCGAATCAAGTGTACTAGACGAAGGATGTAATTGCAATCGGGCGTGCTGATACTGCTTGGGGATGCACGCCAGCCTTCAGTCGGTTAGAATATAGCGGCGGTTTCCCGATCATCTTGTGAGCCCAAGTAGTAATCATGGCAACTCAGGAGGAACGCAAATGCCAACGCCAAGAAAGAAGAACGCCCACGCTACAGAAGAGCAATACGCGCCCCTAGACGCTCCATCCAGCGGACAGTATCTTCCTGTTCGTGACAAACCTGCTGCACTCGATGCCATTTTCAGAGATTCGGACGTGAAGCATGGTCTTGGCCTATTTATGCCAGCCGAGCAAGGCGGCCTCGACCTGTGGCAGAAAGCAGAGAAGCTCTACCTGCATTGCTTGAAACGGCAGAAGAAGGTGTTTGCCAAGCCCGAGGAAGTCATCCGTCAGTTGTGCCTGCGGCGCTTAAAAGACTTGGGCTACGACCTGGAGCAAATTGCTGTGGAAGTCCCAGTCAAGATGGGAAGCACGGTGTATGCCAAAGCTGCGGACATTGTGGTGTACCGCGAACCCACCCTACGACTGACGCCCTACATCGTTGTTGAGCTTAAGCGCCCGCAACGCCGCGACGGATTGGATCAACTCGAAACCTATATGAACCCGCTCGGAGCACCCTTCGGGTGGTGGTTGAACGGCAAAGAGGAGATTGTCCGGTATCGCGAAGAACCCAACCTCTTCTCAGTGATTGATCGGCTGCCCGCTGCCGGGGAGACGATCGATGACGTACGTGCCCCGCTCAAGAAGAAAGACCTTCAACCATTGGTGGACTTACGGGGACTCGTAGAGCTTCTGGAAGAACGCGTGCTGGCTAATGCCGGCGTTTCGCCCTTCGATGAAGTCTTCAAGTTGATATTTGCTAAGCTGTATGACGAAAACACCACCCCAGAGAACAAGGCTGTCAAATTCCGCCGTGGCAGTGAGACCCCAGAGGAACTGTTCACCCGCATTCAGGGTTTGTTTGTCCAGGCTACAAAGCACCCTGGCTGGAATGAGATATTCGACTCAGCCGAGCGCATTCAGCTCACACCACAAGCCCTGGTTCCATGTGTCAGCGTGCTGGAGAAGTATCGCTTCTTTGGCTCCGATCTTGACGTGCTGGATGCAGCCTTCGAGCACCTGATCAACCCTGAACAGAAGGGCGACAAAGGCCAGTATTTCACGCCACGTCATGTCGTGCGCATGTGCGTGGAGATGCTGAACCCCCAAGAAGGCGAAGCCTGTATTGATCCCGCCTGCGGCCCGTGCGGGTTCATGATCCATACCTTGAAACATGTCACCGAGAGTGAGGCCTTCAGGGAAAAGTGGGGTCGCGAAGCGGAGTCGCGCAAGCGCGAGTATGCCCAGAACTTCCTCTATGCTATTGACTTCGACCACAAACTGGCCAAGGTGGCTAAGGTGATGATGTTGATCATGGGGGACGGCAAGACACATGTCTTTCGTGTCAACTCGCTCGACCCGCGCGAGTGGACCAACCATGCGCACCGGGTTGGTGATCATGTGCGGGATGGAATGTTCGATGTGGTGATGACCAATCCGCCCTTTGCTGGTGAGATTGTTCAGCCGGAGGTGCTGGGTAGCTACGATCTGGCGTACAAAGGCGATCCCACGCGCAACAAACGCGCCAACAAGGTGGAGCGTGACGTGCTGTTCATCGAGCGCTGCTTGCGTTTCCTCAAACCTGGGGGTCGCATGGCTATCGTGTTGCCGCAGGGCATCTTCAACAATACCAGCGAGCAGTTCATCCGCGATTATGTGATGCAGCAGGCTCGCCTTCTTGCTGTGGTGGGGATGCACGGCAACATGTTCAAGCCCTTTACCGGCACCAAGACCAGCGTGATGTTCCTGCAGAAGTGGGAAAGCGACGAGCAGCGCATTGCTGCTGGAGACTACAGCATCTTCTTCGGCACTAGCCACAAGCCAGGCAAGGATAACTCTGGAGAATACGTCTGGCTGGATAAAGAGACACACCAGCGTGTGCGCGACACGCGGGGAAAGCGAGCTGGCGAGGACGTGGTGCTGGATCACGACCTGAGCGAGATTGCCGAGGCGTTCGAGGCGTTTGCCAAGGAGGAGAAGCTACCTTTTTTCTCCTGAGCCCTTCTGACCAGACGCCTCCGCTTGCGGAGGTAGTCAGAAGGGCAGACCTGAGCGTGTCGGCGGTGAGGGTATCGGAGACCTGTAGTAGCAATCGGCTTGATGCGGAATACTATCAACCACACTATCGCGAGTTGCTGAACAGGCTGATCTTGGCCAACGCCATACCAGTGCAAGAGTTCGCTTATGTTACCGATGGTATTCATGGTTCGCCGGACTGGGCTGATGAAGACGGAGTTGCCTACTTGCTGGCCAAATGTGTGAAGGAGAACCATCTCGTGCTGACGGAGGCTGGACAGATCAGCCATGAACAGCACACATCCGACCCGCGTACCCAAGCACATCTCAATGATGTTCTGCTGACTTGCATTGGTACGATAGGCGCTGCAGCAGTGGTGTCACAAGAAGTCTTGCCCGCCAGCGTGGATAGGAACCTAGGCATTATCCGCATCCGAGAAGACAGAGTTGATCCCTACTATCTAGCGACATTCTTCAACTGCGCCTATGGCCGGTTTCAGACCTCGCGAGAAGCAACGGGAAATGTGCAACCGGCACTTTTCATCGAGAAGATGAAGACGTTGCTGGTGCCTTATGGCGATAGGTTCAACGAAGTCGGCAAGAAGACCCGGCAGGCTTACCAGAAGTATCGGGAGTCGGAGAATCTATATGCGCAAGCCCAGGCCCTCCTTGCTGCCGAGCTTGGACTGGACAAGCTAGACTTGAGCGAGAGCCTATTCAGTGTGCGGCGTGTCTCGGAGGTGGTCGAGGCGGGACGAGCGGATGCAGAGTATTTCCAACCCAAGTATGACCGAATCATGGCGGCCCTGGAGCGATCTGGCTGGTGTATTGGTGATGTCGCGACTCTTGCAAAGCGCCGCTTCGAGCCGCAACTCAGCCAACCGTTCAACTACATTGAGATCAACGACTTGAGCGGCGAAGGCTACGCCGAGAGCCAAATTATCCACGGCGAAGATGCACCCAGCCGGGCGCAGTGGATTGTGTTTACTGGCGATGTCATTACTTCGACCGTACGCCCCATCCGGAGACTGAGCGCGGTTGTTGAACGTGAACAACGTGGCTCTGTGTGCTCCTCCGGCTTTGCTGTCCTGCAACCGAAAAGCGTTGAGCCAGAATTGTTATTACTCTACTTACGGTTGCCGATTGTCTGCGAAATCTTGGACTTGTACACCACAGCTTCGATGTATCCAGCTATATCGACCATCGACTTACTGGGTATTCCGATTACCTTGCCGCAAAGCGATGCTGTACGAAAGGAATTGGTTGACAAAGTACAGGACTCACGTCAGGCCCGCCGTGTCGCCAAACGGCTGTTGGCCGAGGCGAAGGCGGAAGTGGAGAGGATCATTGGCGAGGGCAATACGTAGCGGATCTGTCAACTTCTCACGGATATTTAGGTGATATGCTTATGTCGCGTCACTACACGGTCCACAAGACGTAGTAGTATACGATTACCCCTGTGAAGACAAGGCTATCTATGCGGTCGAGGATGCCTCCATGGCCAGGTATCAGGCTCCCGGAGTCCTTTACCCCTGCCTTCCGCTTGAGCAATGACTCCAAAAGGTCGCCTAGCTGAGCGAACAGGCCGATAAGGCAGCCCAGGATTGTGGTTTGGGCGTAGCTGAGGGGCAGTTCCCAGCCACCTAAATTAAGAATAATATGAAGAACCAGGGCTGCCGCTGGAGCGGCAATAAAACCGGCGACTGCTCCTTCCCAGGTTTTCTTTGGACTTATGGTTGGAGTCATATGGTGCCTGCCCCAGGCTCTGCCGACAAAGAAGGCCGCTGTATCGCAGGCAAAGGTGGAGAATATGGCGAAAATCACCAACTCTCTTCCATGAGCCAGTTCCCTCAGGGCCACATAACGGCTCAGCATCCATCCCATGTAGAGGATGCCAGCTAAGGTCCATCCCCAACTGAGGAAAGGCCTCTCTCTGCGGAAACCGAAACCGAAGATTAGAGGCAAAGCCACTGCCGAAGCCAGCAGTGATGAAGTAAAATCGAGTCTTTCGAAGTGAGCACTCGCGACAAAGAGCATGACCCATACTATTCCAAAGATGGTGAAGGGTTGCCCTCCTGAAAGAGCTGCCAGACGGTAGAACTCGACAGCACCGGCTATGGCAAAGGCAGCGATCAGGAAGATTATCAGAGGGAACCAATGAGTATCAAAATAGATGAAGACCAGCAGAAGAGGTATGCCCCACAGGGCGGTGATAATCCTTTGTTTCATTTGCACCCAGCGGAGCCACCTTTTGCTGCGTTAGCCTCCGAAGTTTCGATCCCTTTTACTATAGGCAATCAGTGCCTTTCTGATTTCTTCCTCATTAAAGTCTGGCCAGAAGACAGGAGTAGAATAGAATTCACTATAGGCTGATTGCCAGAGAAGGAAGTTGCTCAGCCTCGTCTCACCAGCGGTGCGAATAATGAGGTCAGGGTCAGGCAATCCCGCACTGTATAGATACCTGCCAAAGAGATCCTCATCAATCATATCCGGTGCCAGCCCTTCTCCCATTATCCTTTTCGCGGCCTCTACGATTTCGGCCCGGCCCCCATAGTCGAAAGCAACGCTGAGGGTCATTACATTGTTATTCTTGGTCAGGTCGATAGCGTAATGAATCTGTTCCTGTAGTCTTGGAGACAGCCGATCCAGTCTTCCCAGGTGGTGGAGCTTGATTCCTTTCTCATGCATGGCCTTGGTTTCGCGCTTGATCACCCGGCCGAGGATTTGCATCAACTCTCTGACCTCGGCTTTGGGACGTCTCCAATTCTCTGTCGAAAAAGCGTAGAGCGTGAGGCATTTTACCTGGTATTTGACTAAGGTCTCGATAACGCGGCGAATGTTCTCTGTCCCGGCACGATGGCCTTCGAGGCGGGAAAGGTGATGCTTCTCAGCCCATCTTACGTTACCATCCATGATAATTGCCACATGGACTGGGATAGGGGAAATCGTGCCGATATCAGTTTGTGCGCTTGCCATTCTTATGGATGAGGCCGCTTTTCTCCGGGGATAACAGAGTATCGGAACTTTTCAGGCCTTTTTGGTTCGGCCACCTATTTGGAGGAAGACCTGTATTGGCAACCTTTCCTCAGATTCATTCTATAGAGAGACAATCTCGTTCTCGAATCTTACACCAACCAGAAGCCCGCCAGGCAAGTTTGGGCTAGATTTCCATGATCTCTGTCTCTTTGTCTTGACCTAGTTTGGCTACTTCTGCTATGAAACGGTCAGTAAGCTTCTGCAACCGGTCTGAGGCTCGGAAATTCTCATCACGCGAAATTTGCTTATCCTTCTCCAACTTCTTCAGCTCTTCCATTGCATCCCGTCTCAGGTTACGAATGGCTACTTTTGAATCCTCTACCCTTTTTCGAACCACCTTGACCAACTCTTTCCTCCTCTCCTCAGTGGGAGGGGGGATCACTAAACGAATAACGTCCCCGTCACTTATTGGATTTAGCCCCAGATCAGATTTGAGGATGGCTTTGTTGATGGTGGCTAAGGTACTTCTGTCCCAGGGTTGGATGAGTAACAGCCTTGCCTCTGGTACGGAGATTGTGGCTAGCTGATTCAGCGGAGTGGACACGCCGCCATAGGCATCAACCTTGATATGATCTACCAGGGCTGGCGTAGCTCTGCCGGAGCGGATGGTTTCCATCTCTCTTTTAAGAACCTGGACGGTCTTTTGCATTTTCCCATCGACTGCTAGGAGTACCTCATCAATCATTTTGCACCCCCCGTTGAAACCAAGGTTCCAATTAGCTCCTTTGCTACAGCACGCTGTATGCTGTTGGGCGCGTGGAGATCGAATACAACTATGGGTAGGTTGTTCTCTAAGCACAGGGAGAAAGCCGTGGCATCCATGACTTGAAGCCCCAGGTTCAATGCTTCACGGTGATTCAGGTGATCGAACTTCTTGGCTGTGGGGTCTTTTTGAGGGTCTGCAGTGTAGACGCCGTCAACCTTGTTCTTTGCCATAAGCAGTACCTCTGCTCTTATCTCAATCGCTCGCAAGGCTGCTGCGGTATCTGTAGTCATGTAGGGATTCCCGGTGCCAGCCGCAAAAATCACTACCCTGCCTTTTTCTAGATGACGAATGGCCCGAAGGCGGATATAGGGTTCAGCCACTGCCTGAATAGGAATTGCTGATTGGGTCCGAGAAACAAGCCCCTCCTTTTCCAGGGCGTCTTGAAGGGCCAAGGCATTTATGACCGTGGCCAACATCCCGGCATAATCAGCGGCTGCTCTATCCATTCCTTCTGCTGCAGCGTCAGCTCCGCGCCATATGTTACCTCCGCCCACAACTATGGCTACCTGAACACCCGATTTTTTTACCTCTTTGATTTGCTGTGCGACCATCTTCAGAATCTCTGCATCGATCCCGAACTGGCTCCCACCCATCAGAGCCTCGCCACTGAGCTTTAGCAGGATTCTTTTGTACTTAGCTGAAGGCATGATTCAGAATACTCCCAGTCAATCCTATTTAGGCCTCTATCTAGCCACGAAGGGTTCCGCCCCGCTTATCAGTGCTACTTACAAAGCTCGAATCTGATAAACCTGCTTACGGCTACCTTTTCACCAACCCTGGCTGAGACGTCGGCAATGATATCTGAGATTCTTCTTCCCTGATCCTTAATGAATGGTTGAGCTAAAAGGCAAACCTCCTCGGGATTCAGGTCCGCCCCTTGAGGAATCTCCTCGGGGGAGATGAACTGTGGGGCACTAGCTGCAACCTGTAGTGCCAAGTCATGGGCTAGAGCCTTGAATTCATTGGTCTGGGCGACGAAGTCGCTCTCGCAATTCAACTCAACCATGGCCCCTAATCGTCCCCCGGGATGGACATATGCCTCGATTAGCCCTTGGAGGGCGACACGGTCCATCTTCTTTTCTGCTTTAGCTAGGCCTCTTTCCTGCAAAATCCCACATGCCTTGTCCATGTCGCCTGCAGCTTCCTGAAGAGCATGCTTGCACTCCATTACACCGGCGCTAGTTTTCTCCCGTAACTCCTTTATCAAGGTCACTGAAATCTCCACGACGTTTTTCCTCCTCAGGAACAAAGGTTAATGAGGCAAGTGATTCAATTGCTTCCTCTCCAGCCATCTCTGCGCCTTCTTGTTCTGCTTTCTCTAAGATTCTTTTCCCCTCGATCACAGCCTCAGCCATCCTGCTGCACATAAGCCTTACTGCCCTTACTGCGTCGTCATTGGCTGGGATGGGGTAATCAATTTCATCGGGATTGCAGTTAGTATCCACGATGGCCACAATGGGGACTCCCAAATGCTTTGCCTCAGCTACTGCAATCCTTTC
>Ga0209777_10006417_pt1 | contig 13248 bp, 11 predicted proteins | sample FrelakmetHBP12HB_FD_187147 | JGI IMG/M metagenome (GOLD analysis project Ga0209777, IMG submission 187147) | Freshwater lake sediment microbial communities from the University of Notre Dame, USA, for methane emissions studies -HBP12 HB (SPAdes)... | ecosystem: Environmental > Aquatic >...
ACCACCGGAGCCACCGTAGTGGCTGCCGCATTTGGCGCACAGGCAGCCAGTATCATGCTGACTGACATGAGCGCCACAATAAATACAAACAAACGATTGTGTTTCACTTGCTCCTCCTTTAAGATTTTGTTACTTTCCTAAGACAATAACCATAATCCAGTTTCGATAATATGCACCTCCTTTGGCAAGGAACCAATTAATCAATCATTATAAGGATAAATAGCACATTGTCAACATTTTTTAAGAGTCATCTCGATATTAAACAAAACAGCCAAGGCAATATTTGCTTTGGCTGTACTTTTCGTTATTAATTCCCTAAGATTTAATACTCTTCCTCTTCCTCATCCGAATCCTCATCTTCCTCTTCTTCATCCAGATCAAGCATGGGCCAATCCAACTCCAGCGGATCCAACCAGACCACCTCCAGTTCCGAGTTACAGCTGGTACAAGTTACCTGCTGACCAATACGCGGTTGTGAACCGACTGAAATTTCAAATCCACATTGAGGGCATTCTGCTTTTTGAATCATTCTTTACTCCTCTTTATCCCTGAAGATGTTTTTCACCACTATTCATCACCTGAAAAATCAAACGCGATTTTAACCATTTTTCCATAGAATATCAAGTAAAAAAACAGAATTAATACTTTTCAGATAATACTTTCTTCTTCAATTGAGGCAGGTATATTACCTCAATTTATTTCAACTGTGAAGATGTATGCAGCAGTTCTACACAGGCTTTTTCAAAGCCCAAATCACCCGTGGTTCATCCTGCGTGGCTTGAATTTTCAACTTCATTTCGGCGTTCAAGGTTATAGGCAAATCAGCTCCAATGATGGGCAAAGTGCCACTGATTTCTATATCCCCGACCAAAGTATTCAATCCCAGATCAGCAGTTTTTGTATAACCGTGAAGATGGGCAATCCCGGGACCTTCAATCCGTATTTCCGTCCTGGTGGCACTGATGGTCAGCGAGTCCCTGGAAGTGCTTAGAACCAGGGTTTCAAAAGGATAAGTACGGTACAAGTCACATAGAAGTAAAGATGCCTTACAACGGTGGTAAGGGATAAAAATATGGGTATCCGGCTGGTTGGTGGATACATAAATTTCCAGATGCAATTTCCATTCAAGCTCCAGCGGTCCCCCGTCCTTGAGCGGGCTGCAAAGCAGGTCACCGTTCAGGATTTCCAACTGGGGTACTTTTTGAAGCGGGCTGAGCAATTTAATCAACTGTGCTCTTCGAGCAGTGCGCGTGGAAGTATTTTCACGCCAGGGAATTTCATACTCGACACCACCTTTTCTTTTCCCATAAAGAGGATTCTTAACCACAAAAGGCGCACGATCAGTCTCAAACAATAACGCTACCACCGTACGATCACCCACGGGGATATTTAGATCGGTCATCTCCAGCGCCAGACCATCAAACTGAGCTTTCACCTTTTCGTACCAGGAAGCCAGTTCCATATGCTGTGCGCCGACCACCCCCAGGTCCTGGTTAACGCCAATGACCCACAATACAGGTTCGCCATGAGCGGCATTGGCCTGCCCGGCAATCAGGCGGGCAGCCTTGATTGGGTCAATCCACTCAGTCTTCAATTCAACCCGAAAATCTTCGTTGGGTTGATGAGCCTGCACCTGCTCAATGATGCGCAAAACCCAGTTTTCAATCTCGTTCTTATTCATAAATAGATGCCGGAGAACTGCCCTTTATCATAGAATAATTTTGTGAATAATTCAATAGCTAAAAACTATTTATAAAACCTTATTCTATAATGGCAAGCTTCAGATCACTCAATGTGCCCGCAATGAGATGATTCAAAGCATAAGCCAAACCGCCCTCATCGCAACCGGGCGCCAGATAATCAGTCCTGCTGATCACCTCCGGGGAGGAATTTTTCATCGCCACCCCAACACCGGCAGTTTCCAGCATGCTGATGTCATTTAATCCGTCACCGAGGGACATCACATTTTCAAGCGGGATATGAAGAAAATCAGCCAATTGAGACAAGGCTACGCCTTTATCCACCCGGCAATCCGCTATTTCAATATTGCGGCGCATCACGATGGCATTTAAGTTCTCATTTAATTTTTCCACTTTTTCAGCCAATTGGGGCAACATTTCCGGCTGGTTGAAATAATCCATGCGGATAATTTGCTGGATGGGTGCTTCCCGCCAGGATTGGATACGCCGGAAATCCTGCAAACCATAACCCTTCATCCATTCCCAGGAGTGGAAATCTTCCCAAAATTCATCCGAAGAAAGAATATAGAGATTCCAGGCATCATGGAACAAAATATCACTGCCAGACTGCAAACCCAATTGGACGGTTTGAAAGATCTGGCTTTCGGACATTTTTTCCTGGCGGATAACGGATTGATCGAAAGGATCTATGATGGCAGCCCCGCCAGAGATGATATATGGTAGTTTCAGATTTAAAAGGTCAATAAAAGGCTTCATCCCGGGATTTCCCCGACCTGAACATAAAGTGAATCCGATACCGCGATTACGGATGGCCTGGATGGCTTCCAAGGCACCCTGCGAAGGTTTTCCCTCTGAATCCAAAAATGTCCCGTCGATATCTGCCACAACCAATTGAATATTCAAAATAATCACCCGTATTTCAAAAAAATCAAGTTCAGAATTTTAACACCGATTTGATAGAATAGATTCCATTATTCGTATTTAGACTAAAATTTTTTTCGGATTGAATCATCCAAATGAAAAGTCAAACCAATAATGCCAATCCTACGTTCGCGGTGAGAATCAGCAATCTGATCCCTTTTTGCCGCGATATTACGCAATCCATTCGTAATATAACCGAACAAATTGATCCTCTAAATGGCAATATAAATTTTTCCAGAAATCAGACTTTAATAGCAGCAATAAACCTAAAACTAAATAAAAAGCTTATTAAAATAAATGCTTCGCTGAAGAAAAAAGGCATCCACGCTTCCCGTCTGCCCCTGCCCAGCTACCGCGCTTATATCTGGATCAGTTTTTTAACCGAAAGAGAACACCTGATCGCGCATATACAGGCATTGATAGAATTTTCCCGCCTGGCAAGTGAATTGCAGAAAATCAACTCAAGATTGAGTCGGTATCGTGGGTATCAGTTAAATTTGAATATCTTTTACATACCTTATATATACCGAACCCGAATTAAATTCCATCAGATTGACCTCGCCATCCATGAGACAATGATCACTGCCCCTGTGGAAATTAAGCGAGATTTTCTGCTGGCAGCTCTGGATGGTAACAAGACCTCTCTTAAAAACGTTAAAAAATATATTTCAAGCGTGCCATATCAGCGCATGGAAAACCTGATCCGCGGCAAAACCAGCGCACCCGGTGCTTCTCCCACTGGCAAATACGTGGACCTGGATATAGTTTTTAAGCGGGTCAACCGGGAATATTTCGACGAAATCCTTGAAAAACCCTTACTGACCTGGAGCCAGAAAAAAAGCCACCGCCGCTTGGGCACCTATGTTGCCCAAACCGATACAGTTACCATCAGCCGGACATTTGACAATGCCGGTTACCCGGACTATGCAATTGATTTCATCATGTACCATGAATTGCTGCATAAAAAAATGGGGGTAAAGAGAGCCAAAAGCGGCAAGCACAATCACACAAAAGTCTTTAAAGATCTTGAAAAACAATTCAAATTCTATACTCAGGCAAATGAGTTCATCCATCAACTGGCAACTACCAAAAGATAAAATACCTTCCACCAAAATCAACTAAAATTAGGTCTATTCAGGCAAATGGAGAGGTAAATAATGAAATCCAAATATTACTTGATGGGTGGTTTTTGGGTGTCTCTGTACACCTTTCTGGTTATCACCCCATTAATCATCCTCATCCTGGGACCCAAATCCCCGGGACGCGCGCCGCTCCAAAACCTTGCGGTGGGATTGGCGTTTGTGGGGCTGGCCATCATGGCACTGCAGTTTGCTTTGACTGCCAGGATTAAATCGCTTAACGAACCTTTTGGCAGTGATATAGTGTATTACTTTCATCGCCAGATTGGCATTGCTGCTTTCCTGATGATCTTTGCCCATCCCATCCTGCTATTCTTTTTTTATCCCGGCTATATCAGTTACTTGAACATTTTTACAGCTCCGCTCCGAGCTAAAGCTGGCGTTTTGGCTCTCCTGCTGCTTATAGGGGTTGTCGGGCTGTCAGAATATCGCAGTAAATTAAAGATTCCCTACTGGTTCTGGAAACTCTGGCACGGCATTGTTCTCACCCTCACCGTCGGGCTGGCTATTCTGCATATCTACTTGAATGGCAATTACGTCAACCTGCCCTGGAAGGAACAGCTATGGATTAGCTATCTGGTAATCTGGGTCATCCTGCTGGTTTATACCCGAATCATTTACCCAATCCAACTGATCCGCCATCCCTTTCATGTGGTGGAGGTCAAACCGGAGCGTGCCAATTGCACCACCCTGCACATGCAACCGGAAAAAGGCAGGGGTTTTAATTTTCACCCTGGACAATTCGCCTGGATCACCACATGGAGAACTCCGTTTTCAGATACCGAACATCCCTTCTCGCTGGCATCCAGTGCGGAACATCCCGAGCAGATTGAAATGACCATCAAGGCACTGGGCAAATTCACTTCAACAGTAAAAGAAATTCAACCCGGGCAGAAAGTCTACGTAGATGGTGCTTATGGCTCCTTCTCCTGCGACCGCTACCCTGAAGCGAAAGCGCTGATCCTGATCGCTGGCGGAATCGGCATTACCCCATTGATGAGCACCCTGCGTACCCTGGCTGACCGCAAGGACGGACGCCCGTTAATGTTGTTTTACGCCAACCGCGATTGGGAAACCGTCACTTTCCGCGAGGAATTTGACCAGTTACAAAAACGCCTGAATTTAAAGGTAATCCATATTCTGGAAAAACCTCCTGTTGGTTGGAGAGGCGAAACCGGATTCCTAACTGCTGAGATTTTAAACCGCCATCTTGACCGGGGCTGGAAGGAACTCAATCCTCAGATTTTCGTTTGCGGTCCCAAACCAATGATGGATGTGGTTGAAAAGCAGCTAACTCAAATCGGTTTTTCACAAAGCAAAGTTCATTCGGAGCGTTTTGCGCTTTAAGTAGAAAAGGAAAAGAATATGCGCCAAAGATATTCCAAGATTCTGGTTTACTCAATCTCCATCCTGGCAATCACCCTGGCTCTGGTATTTGCAATAACCAGATCGGGCTGATATCCGTATTTCCCTGCCTTCCAGGTAATTTACTGCTCGCTGGTCAAGAAACGCATCCGGTAACGGAGAATAATCATCAAGAGCAGGAATTGTAGTAGGGCATAGAAGATGGATGAAAATTGCTCATAATAAAATACCAGCAGGTAAATCACACAAATGGAAAAAAGAAGGGTTATGACACTTACCTGAACGGCAAAGCGTTCTTTGCGAATGATGAAGAAAAAGCAAGCGATCAAGAGAGACGCTCCTGCAAAAATTTCCATCCCAATCCGCAACTCTGCCAGACCAATCCCGCTGGAAGATAATGGGAGATGATTATTAATTAATTCAGACACTAGTCTGGACAATGGTATCTTATTCAATGATAAGTACCAGGAAAGCAGCGAATGGACAATTGCCCAGGCACCCCAAAGGAAAATCCCGGTAACCATAAAGAATCGGTGAGAATTACGAGTAAATGTTCGGTTTTCAAAATTAAGCCAATCTCTTTCAATCTTCTGCCACCAGACCAGTTTTTCTGGAACAAGTTCAATTTTTTTGGATTGTAAATATCTTGCCAGAGATCCCGCCAGGCCAATCAAGGCAGGTTCCTTATTTTGGTTCTTTATTTCTTTTAAGCGATGAATGATCTCAGTTTTTTCGCTCTCGGATAAATCACGATCAATCACATCTTCCATTTGTTCAAGCACCAGATAAATGCTGCGACGAGGGTCAGTACCTCGATTGTGGCGAACCCGAATATAGATGAGTAAGGTGATAAGAAAAAGGGCATAGATGATTGGGGCAGCAGCTGGAAAAAAATAGTCGTTCTGCTGGGTGATGAATTTGCCCACCTCATCAATGAACAATCCCACCCCAATTCCTGACAAGAATGCGCTCACATCCAGCGACCAGCGGTTGGCCAGGATAAGCGGGAAAAGGGCGGCAACAAAGAGGAACAGCCCACCCCATAGCACATGGGCAATATGCAGTCCCCCACCGCCCAGTTGGGGAAATCCGGTCAGATTAAGGAATAGACGGGTCAGGGTGACGGATGCCGCAAAACTTAGCAAGGTAATGAGCAGATAACGTTCAGAATATAGACGGCGGACCGCGGAATGAACCGGATGCAAATTGGTTTGCGGGCTTTGTCCGGGTTTCATCTCTTCTTACAATTTCGGCAATTCGATATTTTGCTGAGCCTGATATTTACCTTTCTTATCCGCATAAGAGACATCGCACACCTGTTCGGCTTCAAAGAAGAGCACCTGGGCGATGCCTTCATTGGCGTAAATGCGGGCAGGCAGCGGAGTTGTGTTTGAAATTTCCATCGTAACAAATCCTTCCCACTCCGGTTCAAAGGGAGTTACATTGACAATAATTCCGCAGCGCGCGTAGGTGCTTTTCCCCAGACAGACAGTGAGGATATTACGCGGGATGCGCAAATATTCAACCGTTTTACCCAGAGCAAAGGAATTGGGCGGGATGATGCAAACGCTGCCCTTGAAATCGATCATGGAGCGCGGGTCAAATTGCTTGGGGTCCACCACCGCAGAAAAGACATTGGTAAAAATCTTAAATTCATCGGCAATGCGGATATCATAGCCATAGGAAGAGAGACCATAGGAAATGACGCCATCCCGAATCTGATGATCCACAAAGGGTTTAATCATGCCAAATCGATTGGCATACTCACGGATGCGATGGTCAGGTAACAGTCCCATTAGGTCTCCTTATGATTTACCAGTTGCTGAAAAAAAATACGTCTTTTAATAAAGTCTCGCGCTCGTCGGAAGTCATCAACCGCGCCCGCGCCATATCGATAAACATAATGGATACCAATTCCGTGTTGATATATTTCCCATTGTAAAAGACATGCAAGTCAATAAAAGCCTTGCGTTGGGCGATGCTCTCATTGAATTGATCAAAAAACAAATTGCCCAACCCATAATGAAGCAATGCCCCATGATAAAACTGCAGAGCTTGGGGCTGATGAGCCTGGCTGCCGCTGACAATGACCGCACCGGCTTCCGCGACTTTTTGAAAATCCGCCACCAGATGGGGATCAGCCGTATATTTGTAATATTCAATATGCTGGAAGGTGAAAATGGGCTGGTAACCCTGTTTCACCACTTCCTGGATTTTCTGGCTCATCACCTCCAAGTCGCAGTGGACTGCGCCAGGGGATGTGGTAGTGGCCGTGGCATACCCCTCCGGCTTGGCGTTGCAGCCCAAAAAGGCAATTTTATTCCCGTTGTGTTCAAACAGGGCGGGCTTTTCGCCATCTTCCAGGGTGCGCCCTCCCCCATAATATTTCCATCCGCGCTGGTCATACATATCCAGAGTGTACAGCATTGGCTCCGGTCCCCAATCACGGAAATGGTCACCGGTCAGTTCAACCACATCCGTGCCGACAGCTTCCAGTAATTGAATATATTCCGGACGGCTGCAAAATACCAGATTCTTGTCATTGGCGGCATTCCCAAAGGGCTTGGGGCAATTCGGCCAAAAAGGGATTTCATTGCTAATATGCGTGATATCCGCATCGCGCAGGATGCTACCAATATCAATGGCAGGGTAGGTCATTCCATACTTTTCCATCATGTAGGCAGTGCCACGCACCAGAGCGGTCACGCCCGTCATGGCAACCACGGTCATTTTATGCGGATCGCGGTTAGTTGTTGGAAAAATCGGTTCAGTGCCGTTCAACCCGTAATGCTGAGAAAAATCAGCAATGAGATTGGCCTTACCGATAAAAGAAAATGGAACGCTCAGCCCATAGGTTTTTGGGTCAAATCCCTTGTGGATGGGTGACTTTTCATCCACCTGGATCACCTTCCACTGCGGGTCGATTTGATCAAACGGGATGATCGCCCAGGTGGTTTTTTCCCGCCAGGCGGTCGTCAATAGTGTCTCCGAAGATTCTGAAGCCACGTTGGCTGTTGCCGGTTCACCCCAGATCTTGGTAAAAATAGCCTGAGTGGAACCATCCATAATCAAGCGGTTGGCAGGAAAATTTGTAACAATCTCGCCGCGCCAGAACCTCTGCAAGTCAGCCAGGGTAACTCCATCCGAAACTGTGGGGAATTGAGCAACCAGGGCATAACTCCAGGTACTGACGGGATAATCACTGCCTACATCCAGGCGGATATCGGCTTTATCACTTTCATCCACTTGAATGACATCTTTTGGCAGAGTGATTAGTCTGGTCATCTCAACCGGTAAATAGGGAGGAAGCCAAAGACTGATTACTGAAGAATTCTCAACCTGGGGCGTGGGTTGCAAAGTCTCCAGCTGGGAAGAGCAGGCATTGACCAACAGAAAACCAAGCAGCAATGCTACGATGAGGATGCGTTGTTTCATATATTTATTTTTACCAGATAGTTAAATTGGCACGTTCTTTTACCACGCGGCGGACTTCCACATCCAAAGCCGCTGCCTTTTGTTCAACCGCACCCAGTTTTTTCAAAATGGGCTCCATCAGGGCAGAGTCTGAGATGCCGGTTAGATTAGTGCGTACATTCCCGCCTGCCCCGACAATGGCAGCGTGCGCCAGAGCGGAAGCGGTGCCAGCATCCGAGATGGCATTGGCGTTTCCAGAGCGGGCTGCCAGGATGGAAAGACCCAGCACTTCAAGGGCTAATTGAGCCGTTTTTAATGGCACATTGGCTGCCTCGATACTGGCATTTTGAATGGCGGTCTTGCGGGTCAATTCATGCTCAACGGTATCTTTGGGCAATTTCATGGCTGCCATGACCTTTTCAAAGGCAGCTGCATCCTCTTTGACCATCAGGGTGAGCTGCTGGCGCAGCTCCTCACTTTTTTCAATCAGGGTCCACATTTCCTTTTCGACAGAGGCATATTTCTTTTTACCCACTGTCAGGCGAGCGACCATGGCAATCAGGGCAGCGCCTTCTGCCGCTGTAAAAGCTGAAGCCGACCCTCCGCCGGGAGTGGGTGCGGCGCTGGCTAACTGATCCAGAAATGTTGACTCTTCTTTCGTTTGCTCAGATTTCTTCTGAATTCCACCAGAAGACAACAATTCATTTTCAAGGATCTGATGAACTTCAAACTCATCCATCTGGGTATACCAGACGGCTGCATCCACCAGGGCTTGCTGCGGGATAAGCCCCACCAGTTCACTGTGGTGGATACCCACGCCATAACGCTGGGTTTCGCGGCGCACCATTTCCACCACCTGGGCAATGGGTGTCTTGCGAAAATCGGTCAGGTTCATGGAAACCTGGGCGCGTCCGTCCACCATGACACCCATGGCTTTGAGGTAGCGTAACCCGCCATTGGAAAAGCGGATGGTTTTGGCGATCTTACGAGCAATTTCCACATCATCGGTGGTTAGATAAATATTGAAAGCTACCAGGGGTTCACGTGCCCCGATGACTGTTGCCCCGGCTTTGCCCAGCTGGCGCGGGCCAAAATCCGGAATGCGGTCAGGGTTGGTTTCAATTTCAGCCTTTAACCCCTCATATTGACCGCGGCGGATATCCTCTAGGTTATGCCGGTCTGAACGGGTGGCGGCTTGTTCATATAAATACACTGGAATCCCCAGCTCCTCACCCACTTTTTTCCCCAGCCGGCGCGCCACCTCCACGCACTCCGCCATACTGATGCCGCTGACAGGCACAAAAGGCACCACATCTGTGGCGCCCAGACGGGGATGCTCGCCCTGATGCTGGTCCATATCGATCAATTCAGCAGCCTTTTTAATGGCCTGAAAGAGAGCAATTTCCATGGCGGCGGGTTCACCGACCAGGGTAACGACTGTGCGGTTATGGTCAGTATCGGAATGCTGATCCAGCACCTGCACACCAGAAACCGCACTGAGAACGTCCACAATCGCCTGAACCACCTGCGGGCGGCGGGCTTCGGAAAAATTGGGAATACATTCCACCAATGGTGAGGTCATAATTTCCTCATTTGATTTTTGGGCAATTATAGCTGATTGTCACATGCCCAAAAATTTAAAAAAGACGCACTTGCGCCAGGACAGTCAAACCCATCAACACCGCCAACACCAGACTGTGGAGAAACACATAACGCAGGATTTCACCTTCATGGCCAAACCAGCGGGTGGCGGTGCTGGCAACCACGATACTCTGGGCATCAATCATTTTTCCCATCACCCCTCCGGCGCTGTTGGCAGAAGCCATGATGACCGGGTCAATACCCAACTGCTGGGCGGATATCTTTTGCAGACTGCCAAAAAGGACATTCGAGGAAGTATCCGAGCCGGTCAGCGCCACCCCCAGCCAGCCCAACAGCGTGCCAAAGAAGGGATAGAGCCAACCGGTCTTCGCCACTGCTAACCCCAAGGTGGCATCCATACCGGAATAGCGGGTGACAAACCCGACCGCCATCATGGCGCTGATGGTAACCAAGGAATATCTAACCTGACGGAGAGTGCCGATGAATTCGCTGAATATTTCTTGAGGCGTGAATTTGAAAACCATCCCGGAAATCAGCGCCGAAATCAAAATGGCGGTTCCGGTGGCGGAAAGCCAGCCAAGCCGAAATATCGCGGACTCTGCCTGCACAGCGGGAACAACCGGAGGCACTCTGAAAACCAATTGGTCCAGGAATGGGACCTTAATTTGGGGCGTCAGCAAATCCAAGAATGTCTTTATCTGTGGCAGTCCCCAAACCAATACCAGCAGTACCAGTACAACCCAGGGGAAATAGGTCATCCATTTTTTTATACGATGGTTATTTCCACCCCGTGATGGACTAGTTTTAACCGGCCCAGGTTGAAATTGAGGGTCAAATCGGGGTTTCCATTTGCGCAGAAAAAGAATTAGGACCAGCATGGAAATTAATCCTGCGATGACATCCACCAGCCAGGGACCATGCAGAGAAGCCATCAACAGTTGGGATAAAGCAAAAGTACTCCCAGCCAATAAAATGGCAGGCAGAACAGCACGCATCCCTTTCCAACCCGCATAAACCCACACCAGCCAGACCGGAACCAGAATCCCAAAGAGAAAAAGCTGTTTCCCCACGGTACCGCTCAAAGCCAACAGGTCCAAACCAGTGACGCCCTGCAGAGCAACGATGGGCGTGCCCAATCCGCCAAATGCCACCGGGGCAGTATTAGCCAATAAGGAAAGCCCGGATGCCTGCAGGGGAGGAAAACCCAATCCGATCAATAAAGCCGCGGTGATAGCCACCGGTGTGCCAAATCCGGCCGCGCCTTCCAACAACGCTCCAAAGCAAAAAGCCACCAGTAAAAGCTGCAGGCGGCGGTCATTGGTGATGGTGGTTAATGCGCGCTGGATTTCAGTAAAGACTCCTTTCCTGTTTAAAAGGCGGAAGAAAAAAATCACATTGAGCACAATCCAGCCGATCGGCAGGAAACCGTAAGCCACCCCATACAGGGAACTGGCCAAGGTATGGCTGACCGGCATTTTGAACATAAAGACAGCCAGGATCAGGGCTGATGCGAGAGCCAGCAAAGCTGCCCAATGCACCCGCAATTTAAAAATCATCAATGCACTGATCAGAATAAGGATGGGGATGAGTGCAGCCAGGGTGGACAGCAGCTGGTTATTGAGCGGGTTGTAGTTTTGATAGAAAATCAAGGTCACATCCTTGATTCAATTATGAGTTAAACAAATGAGTCATCAGCGGTTCAATCGCCTAAATGCATTTATTTCCACAAAATAGTCAGGCACAGTTGTTCACGCGATCAGGTGAGAATAAGCATGAGATCGAGAAATGAACCTTTGCAAACCCTGGATAAACTTTATGGAATTATTTTACCCTGTTTGAAAATTGCTCAGCTTGTCATTCTCTGGCATTCGCCATTCCGATAATTATTTGTATAATGAATGAAGAGATCATTGACAGGTGAATTATGTGCGGACGATTTACGATAACCCTCGACCCAGCCGACCTGCAGCAGGAGTTTGACCTGGGTAAGATGCCCTACGAATGGAAACCGCGTTATAACGTCGCCCCCACCCAGGACGTGCCGGTGGTCAGCGATGCCCAGTCGCGGACTGTGGAGCTGATGCACTGGGGGCTGATCCCATTCTGGGCCAAAGAGAAAAGCATTGGAGAACGAATGATCAATGCTCGTTCGGAATCCCTGCGCGAAAAACCGGCTTTCCGGCAGGCCTTCCTGCAGCACCGCTGCCTGATTCTGGCAGATGGTTTTTATGAGTGGCAGCGCAAGGACCCCAAAGCACCCAAGGTGCCGATGTACTTTCAGCTAAAGGATGCCAAACCTTTTGCCTTCGCTGGCTTATGGGAAACCTGGCATGAAACCCTCGGAAAGGAATTGCACTCCTGCACCATTATCACCTGCAGTCCCAATGAGCTGGTGGAAAAGATCCACAACCGCATGCCGGTCATCCTGGATAAAAGCAGCTGCTGGCAGTGGCTGGAAGAGAAAGACCCACTCAAACTGCAAGGGATGCTGGCACCCTACCCGGCCGATAAAATGCAGGCTCATGCCGTAGGCCGGATGGTGAACAACCCCAAAGCGGACAGCCCGGAATGCATCCTGCCGCTAGCTTTTTGATCTTTTTGCTTGACCCATTGCAGGGCATAGAGTAGAATTCCTCCACGTTGCCCCCATCGTCTAGGGGACCAGGACGCGGCCCTTTCAAGGCCAAAACTGGAGTTCGAATCTCCATGGGGGCACAAAAAATCTCTGTGGTAGACAGAGATTTTTTAATTGGCGCGTGGGAAAATCCACCTAGAGACATCGTCTAAGTAATGGTGAGATTACTTTCCTACTGAATGCTGCGCGACTCTTACAGAGTGTTTCGCGATTCCCGTAGCATAGGATTTATCTAGTTCTTATCCCCTCCCCTGATGGGGATGCTTGTATATTGGGTTTTAATAAGGATACTGAGGGTGGGAGAGGTGAACCCGAAGGGATGCTAGGGCAATGACCCTGACGCGAAGATAGTGGTCCCTCTCCCTAATCTCTTGCCAGTCTAGACATCGGACGGTATCTGGAGCTTATTCATAGAAATAAAGCTCGTATAGACAAGAATGATGGAGACGGCAAACCCTCAAGTATCTGTATT
>Ga0209777_10006418_pt1 | contig 13246 bp, 13 predicted proteins | sample FrelakmetHBP12HB_FD_187147 | JGI IMG/M metagenome (GOLD analysis project Ga0209777, IMG submission 187147) | Freshwater lake sediment microbial communities from the University of Notre Dame, USA, for methane emissions studies -HBP12 HB (SPAdes)... | ecosystem: Environmental > Aquatic >...
AAAGCCTCTTTTGCATGTGCCTTGAGGAAATCGATCACCTTGTAACTGGTATCGTCCAGACCTTCGTCGAACTGGTCTCTGGGTATGGGCATGGCGTCCTCCTTAATCCGGCTTTTATGCGTCTGGCCCAATTCTAGCACCTAGTGACTAGGACTATCAAGGGCACTAGTTACGGTTAGAGGCTTCTTGGGGTATCATATCGCAGGGGAATATCGGGAGTGTGGTGTGCTTTGCGGGTAGGGGCTACCTGTTCCGCAGGTTGGGAGAATCAGTTCAATATCCAGTTACTTGGCGACAATTTGAACGAACTAGAGAATAGGAGTTGATAGTTATGGCCAAATACCCGGAACAATGGAGCGACCTTCTTAGAGAACAGATGGGGAAAGAAAGTGACCGCGCAATTGTTGTTCTTTGTGCCGCTATGCTTGAGACAGCTTTAGAGACTATTCTCAAAGCTCGTTTTGTGCCTAGTGCAACTGCAGAAGATAGCCTGCTGGAAGGCGTATACGCGCCACTTTCCAATTTTAGTGCGAAGATAGACCTTGCTCATCGTATAGGCTTGATTAGCACCAAATTTGCTCGAGACCTTCATATCATTAGGAGAGTACGAAATGATTTTGCCCATAATGTTCAAAGTTGCAGCTTCGGTAACGCAGCTACTCACAATCGGGTTGCCGAGCTAGCTCGCTCATCAGGAATAATCGAGCATTTCCCAGAAGTTAGGAAAGCATTCGTGGAAGGCACTAGAGGCGATTTCTTAATGATAATATCATGGATGCTTTGGTATCTAGGGGAGTTAGCAGGAGGAGTCAGTTCAATACAGGCAGTAGAGCCTGAATGGGGCTATACCGAGCCCAGAAATACTGAAAAAAAGGAAGATGGGTGATATCATAATTTGTGTCAAATATTCGTTCGATTACGCGAGTGTGAACCAAGAGGATTTAGAAGTCAAGCGTTGAGCTAGGTCGTGTACTCGCTGTTGATGGTAACGTACTCCTCGGAAAGGTCGCAACCCCAGGCGGTGGCTGTGCCATCGCCGAGGTTGAGGCATATTCTAATGGGCACCCCTGACCTGTCCAGGATGGACTTCGCCTGAGCCTTGTCGAAGGGCAGCGGGCGGCCTGCTTTCATCAGGCAGAGGCTATCCAGGTATAGGTCTACCTTGGTCTCCTCCATGTCCACGCCACTCCTCCCCAGCGCGGCGATGATACGTCCCCAGTTGGGGTCGGAGCCGTGCACCGCCGATTTCACCAGCGAGGAGCCTGCTACGACGCGGGCGCCGCTGCGGGCCTGGGCGAGGCTGAACGCACCTTCGACAGTAATCTGGATGAGCTTGGTCGCTCCTTCTCCGTCTCTGGCGATGGACTTGGCGAGGAAGAGGCAGACCTCAGTTAGAGCCGCTTCGAATTCCTGCGCTCTGCGGCTCCCATCTTTGAGCAGCTTGTTTCCGGCGAGCCCGTTGGCAAGTATTATTGCAGAATCATTGGGGCTGGTGTCACCATCCACGGTTATCATATTGAAAGAGGCGTCGGCCGCTCTTTGAAGGGCTTTCTTAAGGAAGGCTGGCGATACAGCGGCATCTGTGGCCAGGAAGCAGAGCAATGTCGCCATGTCGGGGTGTATCATGCCCGCTCCCTTGGCGATGCCTCCGATGGTAATCTCGTTCTCGCCTCGTCCCAGATTCACCTTTACCGCAATCTCTTTGGTAGAGGTATCGGTGGTGGTGATGGCCTTCGCCAGCGTATGCCCGCCTTCCGAGGAGAGGACTATACTTTCGATGTTATCTCGAATCTGCTTCATGGGGAGCTGCTTGCCTATAACGCCGGTGCTGGCGACCAGCACATCCTGCGGCCTCAGACCCATGTTTCGGGCGGACAGGGATGCCATCTCCTCAGCGTCTGCCATGCCTTGCTGACCGGTGCAGGCGTTGGCGCAGCCGCTGTTAACCACGATGGCTTGAGCTTTGTTGCCCTTGAGATTCCGCTGGCAGAGCAGCACCGAGGCGGCCTTGATTTTGTTGGTGGTGAAGACGCCGGCAGCGAGGCAGGGCACCTCAGAGCAAAGGATGCCCAGGTCCAGGACATTATCGCCCTGGCTCTTGACCCCTGCGTAGGTGGCACCGGCGAGGAATCCCTGAGGGGAGGTGATGGTGCCGCCGTGTATGACTTTGATGCTCATAGTTCAAACTATATCATACTGAGTAGGCCAAGGCAACGAAAAGGGCGACCTGCTGGTCGCCCCCTACGTTGCTGTTTAAATAGCGGGTGGGTTTAGCTTAACGCTGAGTCGGAGTTTGGGCTTGCTAACAAAGCATAATGAGTGAAAAGCCCCCGCTCGCTCCAGGGTAGGAAGGAGAGGACCCATCCCGAGCGAGCGAGGTTGGCTGGGAGCCTGGCCCAGTCATCATGATATTGTATTCACGGAAAGTACGAAATGTATGTAACAAAAGTCTCATCCGGAATGGTGGTCGTAGGGGACGCCTCTACCTAACCCTGCGGGATGTGTCTTGGTGCTTTTTAACTACAATGTATTCCGCGCGAGAAAACTAAAGTACGGCGGATGGCAAGTACTCCTGTAGGATTGTCAGTTTATTCCTTTGAGGGCACAATTCAAGCCGAAGAGTGTGAAGTTGGAGTGCTGCCTGGAAAAGCGGGGCTTGGGTGAAGGAGGCGACATGAACAGGGTGCTCAAGTTGGTTAGAGGAGGTAAAGCCTCCACTCACGCGGTAAGAGGCAAGAGAGACACTGTGCGCAGCGAGCAGGTTGCGCTGAGAGCTGGCAGCAGGGACATGGGATGGTATCTCGCTGACAATGTCTCTGATAGGAGGGGCCGGGGAGCGAAATAAGGCCCACTTGTTCCATGTTCCACAGCTTCCCTCTTCTCGTCCCCGTTCTCGACCTCAAATGGTGATGCTGCCACAGTATTTGGGCGAGTCTGACTAAAGTACAGCAAAAAAAGTACCTATGTGGGATTGTTGGCACCTTCTCGCTCGGGCAGAATGTTTACTGAGGAGGTACAGTACCATGAAAACTACCTCTGCCGGCGTGGGGAAGGAGCAAGCGGAAAGGGAACGTCCCTACGAAGTCTCAGTAATGAGGGGGATCAGGAAGTATATTTATGTGCTCCCCTCCGGTCGAAAGCTTAAGGTTGTAGTGGACGATGAGAGGGAGCTGTCAGCAGAGCTGTTTGTGCTGCAACCTTACCCGGGCGCCTAATTTCTTTTAGTCTGCATTTTTACTCCTCGCGAATAGAGAAGACCGTCACGGTTGCGAGATGCGACGTGATGGTCTTTTTGTTTCAGGAGGAATCCTGAATCATTGTTATCAATTCCCTGCCTTCCCAGGGGAGAAGCTCTAAATCCAGATTGGCCCGTTCGTGGTGAGCCCGTCGAACCATGAACGGGCTGTTCCCCCTTCGACATCCCTTCGGTAGGCCCAGGGCAAGCGGATTGGTCAACGTTTGTGATTGACATTCAAAATGGGAAATGGGACAATCGTAAAGACGATAGCGGAAAGGAAGCTAAGGGGATAGCCTACAAAATCATCACCGAAAAATGCGCTACGGTTCCCTGGCTGTGCGGAGACTGTCGGCCGGGGTGTCCCAACAAAGCCATCGGCACTGCGCACACCATCGATGCTAACAGGTGCACCGAGTGCGTGGGAGCCTATGATACTCCTCATTGTGCCGGGATATGCCCCGCAGGCGCCTGCGTGCCCGACCCGGCGCGGCATGAGACTAAAAAGCAACTGCTGGCAAAGTGGCGCAGGCTTCATCCCGGGGGAAAGCCGGCACCCGGGACATAGTAGCCAATAATCCCGCGGTAAGGCGGTTCGCGAACCTCCCCTACACTTGCGTTGACACGTTTGTAGCTGTCTGTTATTCTGCCTGGCTATGGAGGATTGCGTGAGATGAATGCTGAGGCTGGTCAAGAACATAAGGCGGCCGGGGAACAGGAGCCGGTGAAGAAGGTTGCGTTTGTGCTCAGCGGCGGGGCCAACCGGGGCGCCCTTGAGGTTGGAGTGCTGCTGGCGCTTATGGAGCACGATATTCTGCCTCAAATCCTGGTGGGGACTTCGGTAGGAGCCGTAAACTCTGCAATCCTGGCCATCAATCCTACTCTGGAAGGAGCGCGCTATCTAGAGAAGAAATGGCATGAGGCCTCGGAGAAGTTGTTCGTGCGTAGAGATTACATATCGGCTATGTGGCGGCTGGCCACCGGCAAGAGCAGTCTCTACGATAGCAATAAACTGAGAGAGTTGCTGAAGTCATTTTTCCCTGCGGATATACGGCAGTTCTCCGATATAAAAGCCGTTGAACTTTACATAACTGCGGTTGACATTAATAGCGGCGAACTGCGCGTGTTCGGTATAGACCGTTCCCAGTCGATTCTCGATGCCATGATGGCAAGTGCTGCACTGCCCATCCTTTTCAGCCCGTGGCAATATGAAGGTCGTCAATACGTGGATGGCGGCGTGGTTCACGATTTGCCGATGCGGGTGGCTGTGGATGCGGGTGCTACGGAACTATATGCCATTGATATAGGGCCTCTGCAGTTCGGCAGACGAGCTCCCAGGGGTATGCTGCGCATCGTGGGGCAGACGCTAGATGCTATAGTCTGCCATCAGTTGGTTGATGAGTACAGTTGGTCAGGCAAGCTGTCTAAGGACGCAATCCATCATATCGTTCTTGAAGCATTCGAGAACGTGAGGATCTGGGATTTCGGGCATACGGCCGAGATGATTGCCAAGGGCAGGGAGATAGGGCTGGAATACCTGCGGCGGCGCGGGCAGATTTAGACGGCCTGCGCATCCCTGGCGAGGTGGCGAAGCTCAAATCCTGGCACGCAGAACAGCGCGAATCATATTTTCTGCGGATACATCCCCTTCGGTGAGCTCGGCGAGAATAGTTTCTCTACCGAAAAGCTGGTCACGAATATCACCAGCCGAAAGCCCCTGTTCGTCTAGTCGATTCGCCTTCTGAGATAGGTCTTTCAGGTATGCTATGCATGAGCGCAAAGCTTCGCGCCCATCGCGAACCACGTTGCCCAAACCCGTAAACAAGACCAGCTCATCTGTCTTGAGGTCAACGAGCTTCTGCATGGACCTTACGATCCCGGCTATATCCTCCTCGGGACGGACGGCCTTGGGCTCACGCGAAGCGAAAAGGTCTGCGGAAAAGCACCAGCCCTGGGTAGGTTCTACCAGTGCTACCTGTCCTTCGCAGTGGCCGGGCGTGGGCACTACATCAAAATGGAAATGCCCGGTCTCAATTTTATCGGGCAGGAGTTCGACTTTAGTGGGCACCGGATAACCCCAGACCAACTCCTGATATTTGTGTATCTTGGGAACCTTATTGATGAGAGGGATCGACTCACGGGAAGCTAATATCCTGAGGCCGAATTTCTGCTGCAGAAGGTAATTGGCGCCAATGTGGTCTTCGTGATAGTGTGTGTTAACAGCGAGCTTGATAGTTCGGCCTGCCAGGGAACGCACGAACTCCTCTACGGTATGGGGGCATCCTGTGTCTATGAGCAGGCCATCCACAAGGTATGCTGCGGTCCAGTAGAATACCTGCCCCGGGGGCTGCCATGCTTCCCCCTGGGATTCGCGTCCCATCTTGAATTGCGTGATCTCTCCGAACTGGCTAATCTGGATCATACCTAATCTCTTTATATTTCGCCTGGATACTTTTGTCAAGCTGAGCCTCGGTATCGGTTTGAGCCCCACGCCTCAAAAACGAAATTTTGGTCAATTTGTGTCCGCAGACCCCTTGACGAAAGGCTATCTTGGGTATAGCCTATTGCGCATGGATGCGCCCGAACAGGGTTATACTATCGCGCAGGCTGCCAAAACACTCGGAGTGTCCCCCAAAACGATACGCCGCCACATCAAGGACGGCAAAATCCCCCACGTGCTGGTCCAGGGTAAGTTCGGCGAGGAGTACCGCATACTCGACCTGCCGAGCATAAAGGTGGAGAACCTGGAATCTCCCGGAGAAGAGAAGGCCAAACCCGAAGGCGAAGCCTCTGCGGAGGGCACTTCTCAGGCGGAAGGCGTTGATTGGGCTCTAGACATCATCAACGACCTGCAGAAGACGAACCTACAGCTTGCAGGTCAGCTCGGGGCTGCCCAGGAGAGGATACGCGAGCTGGAGAGCAAGGTGATGCTGCTCAACGCACCCGAAGAGCCGTGGTGGAAGAGAGCCCTTAAGAGGCTGGGGATAAAGTAGGCAGCAGCCTGTAGCGAAAATGAAGTGTGATGAACCCCATCTTGATGGGGCTGGGTGAATTTTCCTCCACGGAAGGCCTCTCGATCCCCTACAAGAAATCCAGAAGATACTGTTATGAAGCTGTGTATAGAGTAGACAGGAGCTTGTCTATGGCTCGGAATAGCCCTTTCTTGGTGCCGTCGTTGACTATGGTGTAGTCTGCCATGGCAATGGGGCCGCCTTTTTCCACGTTCTCGATCTCGGCGTAGTCACGCTGTTCAGCTTCTGCAAGGGAGAGAGGACGGTCCGGCCTCTGAGATAGCCGGGCATAGCGCATGGAGCGCGCGGCGTAGATAGCGACAAACTTCATTTGCCCCCCGAAATGGCTCTTAAGGAACTTATACTCGGCCCAGGAATACAGGCCGTCTATTACTGTGGGGCTGGTCGCGAGGCTTTCTTTTATGCTGGGGAGCAGCAGCCTGGCATAGGCGTCCATACCGCGCTTTGCTCTGAGCTCCTCGCGGACGGCTTTTTCGTTGGCTTGGTTGATGGGCAGGCCTCGTTTTTCCAGTTCCTGCATGGTCAATGCGCCGAAGCGTATCACTCGCCAGCCTTTCTGCTCCAGGTGGCGTGCTGCCGAGGATTTCCCGGAACCGGCCATGCCGACGATTATCAGGAGCGGATAGCTTCGCTTAGGATTTTGAGGCATTTCAGCTTAATATATTAACCCTGAAAACGCTCCGTGGCAATCAGACCATGTGCCAGGATATTTGCTCAGCTTGTGCCCAGTACCCGTATCCGAGAGAACTGCTCGTTGGTCAGGGCAAAGGTCTCCGCCCTGTCTTGTCGTATCATTCTCCGCCTCTGCCTCTGTCTTGCCCAATCGTCGAAATCGACAAGGATGGTGTATCGGACATGGCCGGACGCATCGGGAATGATTTCGCGCTTGAGTGGCATGCCCAGCGCTTTCATGCCGCGCTCCAGGGCTGTGTCCCGAGCTGGATCGCAGCCAACCCATTTGTCGAGCCAGACCTCGCAGTCAACATGGTCCTGCTGGCTGGGGGCAGCACCCAAACGCTGCGACAGGGCACTCTCCGCCGTAACTTCTATCCACAGGCTCACCTCAGCCCTTATGCGATAGATGCGATACCTCGCGGGAATGCCCAGAGACCGGAGCAGTGCCACCAAAAGGTTGCTCTTGCCTGAACACATCCCCCAGCCCTTGGCCAGCGTCTCCGATGCGGTCACATCCCAGTCCTCGAGGCCATAAGGCAGCTCTTTGACAAAACGGAAGAGGCGCTGGAATTTCTGTCTCGCGGTGCGGTAACCTTCGGTAAGTTCTTTAGCTTTGGCCCTGATTTGGGGGCTGCGGTCGAAGTCGCAGAGCTCGCTGGGCTGGAGATATTCTTCCCAATTCGAGGTCTTCATGTGGTCTATTTTAGCTGGAGTCATGACAAAAGCAAAAGTGCTGTGAAGAGTCCTTAAAGAATCGAGTCCTTGTAGAGTGCCCTGCTATTACAGTATAATTCAAGCTGCCGAAATAGGAAGGAGGCTTATGAGTTCCTCCAGCCAGGAGCGCAAAAGGCCTGATAAGTTCGAGCATTTCCTGAACAGGGCGAAGGTGGCAGCCGAGATGAGCACCTGTTTGAGGAGGCGTATCGGCGCCATCATAGTCAGGGACGGCGTGGAGGTAAGCTCCGGCTATGTGGGTTCGCCCAGGGGCACGGAGCACTGCATAGATACGGGGAAGTGTCTCAGGAAGGAACTGGGTATACCCCCCGGGGAGAGGTATGAGCTGTGCCGCAGTGTGCATGCGGAGCAGAACGCCATCATCAATGCGGCGCGCACGGGGGTGAGCATAGTCGGCGGCGAGATGTACCTATCCAGCAAGCGGATAAAGGGCCAGTACAACGAGAAAACCGGGGAGACGCGCAAGATGTACGGCCCTTGCATGATTTGCACCAAGATGATAATTAATGCCGGTCTGGTAGCAGTGCACATGAAAGAGGCAGGTGTCGGGACCAAGACCTACACGGTGGCTGACCTGAAACAAACGCTGCGTGAACAGGAAGAATCGCTGAAGAGAAGCTTCAAGAAAAGGCAAAATAGAGATTAGTGGAAAGATTGGCAATAAGAATCAGGGAAGCCCCGCTCCGGGGACCTCGACCCGCACAGTTTCGATGCGGCCGCTCTTCTTGGCCCTGGCCTCGTCAGGATTCAAGGTTTCGGCTGTGAGCACGAATAGTGTGCGGCGGTCGAAACCACCCAACATGCAGGCAAACGGCTGCGTTTTCACTTTCACACGATGAGTCACCTTGCCACCTTCGCGAACATGCAGAATCTCTGACCCCACTGGCGATGCAACCCAGATAGCGTTCTCCGCATCGAGGCAGACCCCGTCCGGGGTGACTTGATCAAGCTGCGCCCAGATGCGGCGTCTTTTCAGAGACCCGTCAGGCCGAATGTCAAAGGCCGTGAGGCGCTGGGCAAGCGTTTCAGCGACGATAAGTGTGCGTCCGTCAGGGGTGATGACAGTCCCGTTGGGGAAAGCAAGGTCACTGGCGACGATGCGCGCATCGCCGTCCGGTGTCACCAGCACGATCTCCGCCGGCGCAAAAAGCTGTTGCGCGTCGAGGTCGAAGCCAAAGTTCCCCACGTAAGCCCTTCCTTGCTGGTCGACCACCATGTCGTTGCAGTGGAACGAGGCAAGCTCTTTCAGGTCGGCGACCCGGGTGAGCCTGTGGCCGTCGAGTCGCAGCAAACAGCGGTCGGTCATCGAAACTACCAGCAGCCGACCATTGGGAAGCCAGCCCAGTCCTGATGGCTGGCCCGGCACCTCAACAATGGTCTCGGTGTTGCCCTTGAGGTCTACGGTCATCACCCGGTGCGCGTGCTGGTCGGAGAACCATAGCTTTCCGTTGTGCCAGCGCGGGCACTCGGGGAACACCAACCCTTCGACAAGGGTTCTCGTTTTCAGCGCCATTATGCAATTCCCTTCTACCAATCCTGTGGTGGGTTCTTATAGCATCTGGCATACCGACTTGTCAACTGGGAATGCAGCATGTGCTTTGCTGCTTGCGGAATCCCGCAACGAAGCGCTCAAACTCAATGAAGGTTTCTTGTGTTATAAAATATATCGTAGTAGGATATCGAAGGTGAGGACACCCGAGGCAAGGAGGAGGTGAAAGGGCTGTGAATAAGCTGATGACGAAGAGGAAGTTCGAGGGGGTTTATCCCGCAATGGTGACCCCTCTGAACAAGAACCACGGAATCGACGAGAATGGCCTGAGGTACGAGGTGGATTACCTGATTAAGAGCCGGGTTCAGGGGCTGGTAGCCCTGGGGAGTTCGGGGGAATACCCATATCTGACTCTAAGCGAGAAGAAAAAAGTCATCGATATCGTGGTCGAGCAAACCAAGGGGCGGGTGCCCATCATCGTCTGTACTTCGAGCATGGGCACGGACGAAGTCATAATGCTGAGTAGATATGCCAAACGTAGAGGCGCAGACGGTCTCATGATCACTTTGCCGATATATTTTCCTCTCACGGATGATGATGTATTTAACCATTACAAATCGATCGCAAAAGCGGTAGATTTACCGATTCTGCTTTACGACTTTCCTTTCGTCACCCATTTCGAGATGTCGCCCGAGCTCATTTCCAGACTATCCCGCATTGATAACGTCGTGGGGATTAAGGAGACGGGGCCGGTAGAAAAAGTCGAGAAAATCTTGAAGATGAAAAAGAAAGAGCCCTTCTATGTGTTCACCGGGATCAGTTTCATCTTCCTCCAGGTCCTGGAGCTCGGGGGTGCAGGGGTCATATGCCCGATCCCGTGCATTGTTCCTCGAGATATAGTTTCCATCTATGAAAGCTTTAGAAAGGGGGGTGTGGAGAAGGCCTCTCGAGCGCAGGAGAAGATTTATGCGCTGGTCTCCATGATAGCCGCGCCGGTGCAGTCTCCCCTGGTGAAGGAAGCGATGCGCCAGTTGGGTCACCCCATCCAACCTTATGTCAAGAGTCCTCTGCCCCAGATAACGGAGGCGCAGAAGGGTATAGTTCGCAAATCTCTGATAGACCTGGGGGCGATTAAGGGCGAAGTGTAGAAAAACTGCGGCTCAGCAGGTCAGCCTCCGCCAATAAAGGGAATGTCCCATAATGAAGACGCCGTATCAGGCCTTGATGCGGGTGCGTGAGATAATCTCCAGTTTTGCTGCGTCGGGGAGGTCGTCGAAGTAGGCACAATAGCCCGATACTCTGACTACCAGCTCGGGATATTTTCCTGGATTGCGGCGGGCATCCTCGAGCATCTCGGGGTCCAGGACGTTCAGCTGCATCTCCATCCCACCTGACTCGAAAAAGCCTTTAACCAGGCCAACCAGTACATTAGTTCCTCTCTCACCGGCCAGCGTTTGAGGATCGAAACGCAGGTTCAACGCATAGCCGTTGGGCGATAAGGTGGAATCCACATGTGCCACTGATCGGAGCAGTGCGGTGGGACCCAGGCGGTCTTTTCCGTTCGCCGGCCCCAGGCTAGCCGCGAAAGGTTGACCGGCCCTTCTTCCGCTGGGCAGAGCGCCGACTTTCTGGCCAAAGGCTACATGGCATGTGACGGAGTAGAATCCGGATACGTAGGGGCCGCCACGCGTATTGCGGTGCTTGGCCAGGGCTGAGTGAAAAATGCGCGCTATCAGATTGGCATAGTCGTCAGGCTGCGCATGGTCGTTGCCATACTTGGGGGCTTTCAATAGCGCAGCCAGGACCTCGGGAGAGGAAGCGTAGTTGCTGCGCAGGGCTTTAAGCACCTGCGCCATCGTATATTGATGGCGGCGGAATATCACCTCGTCCAGAGCTGCCAGCGAGTCGGCGACATCCGCCACACCCACGCCCTGGACCCCGCTCGAGTTGTAGAACGCTCCTCCCGCAGTGAGGTCTTTCCCCGAATCCAAACATCCGTCCACCAGCATGGAAGACAGAGGCGTAGGATGATGGTCGCGATTGCCCATCTCGATCACCTGCATGTCAGCGATCATGCGAGCTACCATGTGTTCCACCTGCGCTCGAAAAGCATCGATCACCTGGTCGATGCTTGTGAAGCTGGTCGGATCCGGGGTTGCCATGCCGATGCGGCGGCGACCTTTGAATAGCCTGCCCCGATTAAGCGCCAACTCGAGACACAGCGGCAAATTGAAAAGCGCCGCGTCAGTTGAGAAGAAGCTCTTGCCGGGCAAGGCCAGCTCCACACACCCCACAACACCGTAGTTGCGCGCCTCATCCAGAGGATAGCCATGCGCCACGAGCGCGGCTTCGGCAGCTTCGTCACTGAAGATTGCAGGTACGGCTTTGCCTTGCTTTGCCACATCTGCAACTCGAGTCACGTACTTATCGGGAGATTTGGCATGAACACGAGCTTGATAGTTGGGGTCCCGCAGACCGGATTCTTCCATCACATCAAGGAAGAGGTAGGTAAGGTCGTTGACGGCATCCCTACCCTCACGGTCTGTGCCTCCTACTATCGCTGCCTGGACCACGAGATAGCCTCCGTGGTACTGGCTGATCTTCTCGGAAAGCAGGAATACGTGCTCCGCGCACTTCGCAGAGAAGCATAGCAGGAGTTCGCGGGCTTGGTCCGGAGTGATTCTACCCTGCTCCAGGTCGCGCCGATAGTAAGGGTAGAGATACTGGTCCAATCTACCAAAGGAGATAGCGGAGTTGAGACCCTCGAGGTTGATCGCAGTATGAGTCAGCCATAAGGACTGGATAGCCTCATGAAAGGTTTCGGCGGGATTATAGGGTACCTTGCGGCAAATACGCGCTATCTCGTTGAGTTCTGCGGCGCGAGCAGCGTCTGCTTCCTCGGCAGCCAGGAGTTCGGCCTCCTGCGCGAAGCGGGTGGCGAAGTCAACCAAGCTCTCACAGGCTATGCGAACTGCCTTATAAAGGTCTCCATCCTTTCCTTCGATGGTTTGAAGATAACCCCTGACGCCGAGACTGAGCATCTTCTCATAGTTGGGAAGGAAGTGTCCGATGCCACCTGCTTCATTGATCAGGTAATAGGTGGGGTTCAACTGCTCCAATGCGAAGCGCGTGAACTGCCGCACATGGGGGAAGAAAGCCCTGAGAGGCATGTTGCGCACAAGCCAATAGGGGTAAACCTGGAACAGCAGCCTGGAACGGTCCGACCAGGAGATGCGCAGCGGATTTATCTTTCTCTTGTCTATCCATAGCAAGCCAGTGCCCATGAAGACTCCGGCCAGCTCTGGTTGGATAATGGCGGAGATGCGCTGGCTGCCCATATTCCCCACGATCAATTCATCCGGATAGATGCGAACAGACTTGTGCCTGAGGACATGGCGCAAGGCCCTGGCTCTGCGAATGGCCATGGGTTCGTGCGAGTCGTCATGGTGCTTGAAATAGTCGGTAACGAGAGAGGCGCGTTCGGGGCAGAGGTATACGGGAGTGGACAGAAGTGTCTGCTTGATACGTTTGAAACGCTGCGACGTACCTTTTGTTTCGGAGGTGGCGATAGAGTCTGTCATTCAACACCCCCAGCATCCGCCTGTAGCGGATCCTCTGCAATCAGCCTCTAAGCGAAGGAGACCATGGTCTTCACCGCTTTATATTTTCCCTTGCGCAGGTTAACTTCAATCATCTCGCGGTAATGTTCGAGCGGGAAGGTATGGGTCACCATGGGCTCAAGGGAAACCTTCTTCTGCTTGACGAAATCCAGGGCTATCTCGAAGACGTGCTCTCTTTTGCCACGTAAATCGGTATATCCGAAGCAATAAACGCCTTTAATGGTCTGGAGTTTAAGCCACAGGGGAGTGAGGTCGATCTTTACTTCCTTGCCTATCCCCACCACGCTCAACACCCCTCCGGTCCTCAGCGCTCTCATATCGGCGTTGAGGGTCTGGGTGCTGGCCACGGTGTCGAATATCTTGGTGAAGCCGCCCATGAGTATCTCAGGGCCAAGCAGCGGTTTATATGCCTTGGCTCCGGTGATGCTCACGGTGTGATTCAATATAGCTCCATCCGTGA
>Ga0209777_10006419_pt1 | contig 13244 bp, 9 predicted proteins | sample FrelakmetHBP12HB_FD_187147 | JGI IMG/M metagenome (GOLD analysis project Ga0209777, IMG submission 187147) | Freshwater lake sediment microbial communities from the University of Notre Dame, USA, for methane emissions studies -HBP12 HB (SPAdes)... | ecosystem: Environmental > Aquatic >...
GAAATTCCTCTGTATCTGATAGATAACCACCAAACATACCCGCATGGATCGTATCAGATCCACACCATGCTGCCAACTGGCATAAAACATGCCAACTAACTGAAAACGGATTCTTATCACTGGCAAAAAAGTCCATGCCGCTTCTTTGATAATGAATGTGCAGTGGTAAATTCAATTCACGAATGTTTTTATATGCTCCAAGGCCACTCCACACATTAACATGAACACCTCTACCGCCATTATCGGCAACAAATCTTGCTCGGTTTAGAATATGTGCTGGATCACTGTTAATGCAAAATGAATAAAAGACTTTTTTGTCTTGCAGGTAATTGCTGATGAGTTCAACTCTGTCTTCAAGACGACAAATAGCAGGTGATGATAAAATTTCATCTTCCTTGATAAAATCAAGATTGCCATCTTCGACCATTTCTTTGACCATGTCAAGTAATACAGCAGGTGTAATTCCCGATTTTGGCTTGATAATTCCACCGAAAAGTGGTTTATTATAACGGCCGCAAAATTCTCTCATACCACTAATGCCATAGCGTGGCTTGTGGAAATGACGATCAATAACACTTGGTTTCATTTCAATTTTTAAGACTCTGCATCGTTTTATGGCTGCAATGTCACTTTGTCCTCCAGCAATAATGCACATCAACTGGGATATACCATCACTGTCGAAATCAATTAGTGCATATGGATAGGCGATTTCAACTGTTCCTAAATGGTCTTTGAAATTTTTATTATAAACGATCTTGGCACAATAATCTTCAATCATTTGGTCAGTTTCCCAAACCGACCTTTTAGTTGGATTACCAATTGACTGGCCGCAGGCGATATTAAACGCAGCGTCATATACACTGATATCACTGCCTACTTCATAGGTCACGTAGAAATACTTTTCTAAGTCTTTTGTTTCTTGTATAATATTAAGAGTCATTGCACCGCCTGTAAAATATTGACAATTCATAATTATATTAAAATTATTGCTTATACACAATATTTGTCGTCAAGTGCTCCTGGAACTTTTACAACAATTAAACTGACATCTGTGTGAAATATAGGAGCTGCAACTTCACCACGGGGAATGATAAAAATTACTGGACCTTCTAATTGTTGTCCATTAACTTCCATTTTACCACTTATTAGATAATTGATTTCATCTGCAATATTGTGATAGTGTGCGGGCCATGTTTCGCCAGCATGATGTTTTTTGTAGCTGACTTCACAGACAGGCGTGTTAAAAACAGCACCATCAAACTGTCCAATAAACCATCCACCTACCAAATCATCGGTGTTATACACCTGCATTTCTTTTTCCTCCAAATCAACTTTTTTATTAAATTTTTGAATGATTTTGATAAATAAGTCAATAAAAACGTGGTCCACGGGACTGGAACTCCCAAACCACCCTATCGCTTTATAGGAGCAACAGCATGTCGGTATTTATTGATAATGAATATACTCGAAATTATTTTGCAATAATTCATTCTGCAAAAACCAACTTACTTAATAAAGACACATACACTGAAAGACATCATATAATACCCTGTTGTTTTTTTTAAAAACAACCCAAGGACTAAAAATAATGCAAAAAGTACCGGTTGGATAGAGGGTGACCCAAATGATCCTGAAAATATCGTTGTTTTAACTTATCAACAACATATAGAATGTCATATATTATTACCAAATATGGTTACTAAAAATTCACCTGCGTACCACAAAATGCTGTCTGCGTTAAAATACATGCTATCTTCCAAAAAATTACATCATATGACCAATGAACAACAAGTTACATGTAGATCTTTGTCACGAGAAGCAAGTCGGGAATTATCCGCACAACGAATGCAAGATGGAACTCACCATTTTCTTAACCCTGAATGGCGCAAATCTGCAACCAAAAAAGCATTAGAAAGGGGTAATCACCCCTTCCAGAATAAAAAATTACAGAAAGAATTGAGTATGCGTTCCATGGGCGACAAAACACATGTATTTTACGGCGGGGAACAACAACGTGAACTATCTAAAAAAAGAATTGCAGATGGCACACATAATATGTTAATACAACATACCTGTCCATGGTGCGGAAAAGTAGGTAAAAGTATAGTTATGCACCGTCACCATTATGATAATTGTCCACAAAACCCAGACTATATGCCCAAACCTGTTTTAAAAGATGACAAGGGGAGACTACTAAAAAAAGACGGGACTCTACAAAAAAAGCGTGGACCAAAACCGTCTAAAAATTAGGCTTGTTAGGAAACAATGTTAGATATATGTTTAAGTCGTCAGGAGTTCCTATAGGATAATGCGCTAAAGGACGATATAAACCGATCTTTAATTCATTTTCTATTGCAATGTTATATGCCAGTGAAACATAAAATTCATTATTAGCGCGAATATTTCGACGCACCATTTCCTCTGCAGAATGAACAAAATCTACGGCTCTCTTCCAGCAATATATTCCACTAGTAGCAAACTCCGAAATAACCTCTTTTTCAGCAGTTCTTATCGCATTACCAAGTTCGTTGATCTTAACGTAACTGTTTTTTGGACTTTGACTGTCAAAGACAAAAATCAAACCATCTAGATTGCGTTCATCAAGTATTCTTTCTACTCTATCACCTTTTTTCATGAATTGAATTTGATCACAATTGGCTATCATAAGTGGCTCGTCAAGTTGTAATGAATGTTTACTCCGCAAACAACTTGCAGCAGGACCTTCGGTTAAATCGTTTAATAAGGTAATAGATACCGATGATACCCGCTGTGATATTTTTTCATATACTAAACGGTATTCATCGTAGTGTGTTCGTTGTGTTACGAATGTATATTGATTGTCTCGGCCTAGATTGTCGACAACATTTTCTATCATGGTCTGACCGTGGAATTCTATAAAAGGTTTGGGGCGATCATATCCTGCAGCAGAAAAGCGACTGCCAGCACCGCCCATTGGTATCAGTATCTGCATTTCTATCTCCACTAGTATCAAACATTATTGTAGATACAGCAGCACAGTTGCAAATAACGACTATTGCTTGCAAACTTTGTAGATATGGTCGTAGATTGTAATTAGATCAGTGGTATGAAACGACACTATGTATGTCATGCTGAGTACACAGCATACCATGGCCAACCACACAAGATGCACAAACAGCACAGCAATGTTGGTTTGTTGTAAATAGCTGAAAAGCAATGCAACACTGGTCTTATCTGGAGTATCGGCCATTTGTGTTCCTCTTTTAAATATTTATTGCATTCTGATATGATAATAAAACACTACAGTTGACAACAGAATTTAATTGCATAAAATAGTAATTATGGCAACACATTATGAAACTTTAGGCGTGGCACAAACTGCCACAGCAGATGAAATTAAAACTGCGTATCGCAAACTGGCTATGCAATGGCATCCGGACAAAAACCAAGGCAATGCCGAAGCAACAGCCAAATTCAAAGATATCAGTGCAGCATATGAAATACTCGGTGACGAAAACAAACGTCGCGAATATGATTTTCAGCAGCAAAATTCTCATCAATTTGGCCCAAATGTGGGTGGCATGCACTGGAATGTCAATTTCAATGGGCATCCCTTTGGACCCAACGGACTGGATGATTTTGTAGCGCAGATATTTGGTCAACATGGGTTTGGAAATTTTAGACAACCACCGCGCAACAGAGATGTAAATCTCAATATGAACATCAGCTTGGAGGATGTATATCAAGGCAAGCAAACACCGATACAATTTACAACTTCTAGCGGCAGGACTGTGCAGTTGGTCATCGACATACCTAGAGGCATTGAGTCTGGTATGAAAATACGGTACCCGGGACAGGGAGATCACAACAATACCAGCATGCCTCCAGGTGATTTGTATGTTATTATGACTGTGGCAGATCATCCGACATTTTCAAGAAATGGCAATAATCTAGAATGTCATGCAAAAATAGACGCTATATCAGCCATACTGGGAGTAAAGCACTCCTTGACTGCAATAAATGGATCAAAAATCACAGTAACGGTACCTCCAGGTACACAACAAGGTGCCCGTCTGCGTGTACAAGGATCTGGTATGCCACTGCGTGAAAAGAACAATGCGTTTGGCGATCTCATCATTGTTGTAGACGTGGTTATTCCCACAGATCTAAACGCAGATGTAATTGACCAATTGAAATTGGTACAATCTAAACGCAGCATTGACAACCTTTAATATACAGAGTAAAAAAAATCATGCTTATAGAATCAAATGATCCATTATTACATCGACCGACAAAACCAATTTCAGACGAGCAATTTGCCGATTACAAAAATCAGCTGCAGCCTATTGCGTCTTTGTTGGTGTCAACCATTTATGAAAAAAATGCTTTAGGCGTCAGTGCTTGTCAGCTAGGCATTGACATGAGCATGTTTGCCATGATGGTAGATGCAGAAATTAAAGTGTGTCTCAACCCGGAAATAGTAGCTGCCAGTTTTAAAATGGTAATGATGCAAGAAGGTTGTCTCAGTTACCCAGGATTGCAGTTGAAAGTAAAACGTCCTGCAGGAGTTATGGTTAGATATAAAACCATAGAAGGGCAGGAAGTCACTGAAAAATTAGAAGATCTTGCTGCCAGAGTATGGCTACACGAGTTTGATCATTGTCAAGGTATTTGTTTTACAGATCGAGTAGGCAAACTCGGCATGTCTATGGCAAAAAAACGTTTGGCCAAAAAGAACAAAAGGAACAAGAAATGAGCACCAGTTTTGAAGGTATTGTAAAGCGAGCATATGAAATTGCCAGCAAAAACCGGCACGAATATGTTACCTTGGAGCACTTGCTTTGCAGCCTCATAGAAAGCGAAGAAATTCAAGAACTTATTGCTGCTGTTGAAGGTGATATTAAAAAACTGCATCAAGATCTGGAAAACTACATCAATGACGATAAAAATCATGTAATTGTCAAAACAGGCGTGTATCAACCTCGTCATACCAGCTTGCTCTTGACCATAGTCAAAAAGGCCAAAACACAAAGTTTGTTCAGTGGCCGCAACGACATGGGATCTACTGATTTGTTTTTGGCCATGTTCAACATTGAAAACAGTTATGCCAGTTTCTTTCTCAATGAAGCAGGATTGTTTCGAGACAGCATAATTGATCATCTACAAAAGCGTAATCAACCTGTGAGTAATCTAGCTGAAAAAGATGCTGTGGAAACTCTCAAACAATATTGCCAAAACCTCAATGAACATGCCAAGAATGGCAAAATTGATCCACTGATTGGTCGCGAAAATGAAGTAGATACCATTACCCAAATCTTAGCCAGGCGCAACAAGCACAATGTTGTCATGCTGGGAGAACCGGGCGTAGGTAAAACTGTAATTGTAGAAGGACTGGCCAAACGGATAGTGGAAGGCGCAGTTCCAGAAACTCTGGCAGACAAAACCATTTACAGCTTGGATATTGCCAGTATTGTTGCAGGAACAAAATTCCGTGGCGACTTTGAAGAACGTATGAAAGCTATTATTTCAGCTTTTAGCACCTTGCCCAATGCCATCATGTTCATTGACGAAATACACATGATAATGGGCGCCGGCAGCGGTAGCCAAGGTGCAATGGATGTGGCCAACTTGTTAAAACCTGCACTGGGACGAGGTCAGCTGCGCTGTATTGGATCAACAACCAATGAAGAGTATCGCAAGCATTTTGAAAAAGATCGTGCACTGATGCGTCGCTTTCAACGTGTAGATGTCAATGAACCGTCAATTGAAGACAGCAAGCGAATTTTAGCAGCACTAGCTCCATATTACACACAATATCACGGAGTTAATTATGATGCAGCAGCACTTGATGCAGCAGTTGAATTGTCTGCAAGACATTTACACAACAAGTTTTTACCAGACAAAGCCATTGATCTTGTAGATTCAGCAGGTGCCAGACAAAAGATCAAACCGTTGTATGAGAGAGTCGAATCAATTGGTGTAAAGGAAATCACCGACGAACTCAACCGTATTGCACGCATTGCTGTGACCGCAGACAACCAAGACGAATCTACCAATCTTGGTCAGCTGGAAGACCAACTGCGAGCTGCTGTTTTTGGACAAGACGATGCTATCAACAAGTTAACTGATGCTGTGTTTATCAGCAAAAGCGGTCTACGCGAAGGCAATAAAACACTGGGAGCATTTTTGTTTACGGGTCCTACTGGCGTGGGCAAAACCGAAATTTCCAAACAACTTGCCCAGGTATTGGGTGTTGATTTTGTAAGATTTGACATGAGCGAGTTTCAAGAAAAGCACAGTATCAGCAAATTCATAGGATCGCCTCCTGGGTATGTTGGATATGGCGATGGCGGAGCTGGTTCTGGTGTACTCATCAATGAATTGGAAAAGAATCCTCACTGTGTTATACTTTGCGACGAAATTGAAAAAGCACACCCTGATATTGTCAGCATCTTTCTTCAAGTCATGGACAATGGCATGATTTCCAGTCAAAATGGCAAAACAGCCAGCGCAAGAAATGCATTTTTGATTTTTACCAGCAACTTGGGTGCAGTTGAAATGGAAAAATCCAGCATTGGCTTTGGTAAAATTGAACGCAACGATCAAGCGCAAGAAGCTGTAAAACAGTGGTTTGCTCCAGAATTTCGCAACAGACTTGATGCAGTTGTTGAATTTGATAGATTGAGCAAAACAAGTATGAACAAAATACTTGACAAATTTATTGCACAGTTGAATGATTTGAGTAGGCAAAAAAATGTCAGCATTGTTTTTGATGCAACAGCCAAAGAATGGCTCATTGACAAAGGGTTTGATAGAAACATGGGTGCAAGGCCATTGTCACGAGTAATACAAGAAAATGTAAAAAAGCCGCTGAGCCGTGAAATGTTGTTTGGCAAGCTGAAGAATGGTGGTGGCGTTATGTTTACAATCGAAGATAACAAGTTAAACTATACAATTGTAGATACAAATTTAGACACTGATACATTAGACATTAATGAAAACATCAAAGGAAACAATGAATGCTGCACACAGTAATATCGGCACTGCTAAACAAGAACGCACTGGCAACCGATACAATAATAACAGCTAGATATCATAGCAAGGATTTATTTGGTAGGACTTTTTATAAAACTGGTGATTTTAAACTTAAACGTGTGATGAAACAAAATAACAATCCAATTTTCGAGCTAGGGTCGATTGACAGCTCTCGGGAAATAATACACGCAGATATCGAATCAATCAAAGCTATTGATGGTATGGATGTGATAAGATATGCAGATATCTATGATATATTGCCAGATGGTTCCAACAAGAAAGTTGGTCGCAAGCGAGGTCGCAAAAGCAAACATGAATTAACCGCGTAGTTAATTGATAAATACCTTGCAGTAGCAAGGAGATAGGCATGGCAAAGGTATTAGAACAAGTTTTAGCAATTAAACTTTCAAAAATCGTAAGAAACAACGACGAACAAACCTCAGTTGCTTCAAGTGATCAAATTTCTGCATTGTTGTCTAGTATACCAGAATTAGCAGAAGGCATACTAGATGACAGCAGCATTGTAGTCGAAGTAATGGAACTAGAGTGAAGCCAGCACTTCCAACTAAATAGCTCTATCATATAGGGGCTTTGGATGTTTAGTGTAACCTTGCTCGGTTCAACAACGACGCAGATAAACGTAGTTGGTATACAACAAAAAGGTGCCGGTTATAGCAATACCATTGGCTGTAATCACACCGTATCTATCTCAGTGGTCAATTTTATTGGCCGAATTTATATTCAAGGGTCTCTTGCAAGTCAACCAGGACCGGCCGATTGGTTTGCCATTCCGTTGGTTGGCGAAACTCCGTTTGTACAATTTCCGCTAAATCCGCAGGCTCCCAGTGGTCAAGGTGGCGGAGACACAGAAGTTGTTGTTTACAGCTTCAGTGGCAATTACATCTGGATCAGAGCAGTACTTGATCGTTCTTATCTCATTCCCCCACCAACAGATCCCTATCTTGTCGGTGCTGTTAGACAAATATTGCTCAATTACGGTGCTGTCAGTCCAGCAGCCACTGGCAACAATGGCAGCAATGCTTTTGCAATAAACGGACTACCGCCCGGTGGGACAACAGGACAAGTATTAGCTAAAAACAGCAATGCCAACTATGATGCTGTGTGGACCACGGAAAATCATACATATGTAACCAATGCTGCTCCTACAGGCTCAAATACAGGTGATCTTTGGTGGGACGACGTTGACGGCAATTTATATATCAGTTATCAAGGTGCTTGGGTACCAAGCACAATCCCGCAACCAGGTCCTCAAGGACCGCCTGGACAACCTGGTCCTACTGGTCCCTATGGCGGTCCAACAGGACCAACAGGCGGTGCTTCGCAAATAACTGGTCCCACCGGCAATACGGGGCCAATGGCCACAGGCCCAACAGGAGCCCCGTCAACTGTCACTGGGCCAACAGGTCATAGTGGGCCCACAGGTGTACAAGGTCCTTGGGGTTATACAGGGCCTACTGGTTATACCGGCATACAAGGACCAACAGGACCAAGTCAAGGGCCGCCAGGAGTGACAGGTCCTACTGGACCTGCTGGAGTAAACCAATATCAATTTGTGATAAATTACAGTGGCAGCGGTTCTATAAGCTCAGTTACAGGTTTACCACTAGGATGGTCAGCAGCTATAGGTTCAAACTTTGTCACCATAACCTACACAGCTGCAGGCTTTCCCAACAACTTTATAGCCTATGGATTGACAACGCTTGGTGGCACAACATATACCAGCAGAGGCCCAACAGCACTGATGAACATCACTTATGATACATCAGTGTCTAACCAATTTACTCTAAACAATATTACAGCAAACAATGTAGGAACTGTATATGGCGGGTTGGCCAAATTTGCAGTCTATATCAGTTAAGGAGTCGCTGTTATGACAGCACAAAGCTTTCGTGTGCCCTTGACTTTGTTTACCAATGTATCAACTATCGAGCCTTGGGCTTATTGGAGAGACAGTCTTGATCCCAGTAATCCCTGGACAGGACAACCATATCAATGGCATGTCACTGTTAATGTTCAAAGTCAAACTCACAGTGACCCACAAACTCCTCGACCATTTACCTATAATGGTTTAGATGTAAAAATTGGCGATTGGTTAGTCTTTAATAGCAGTAGTATTGCTTTAGAAATAATCAGCATAGGATCGCAAACTGATACCACACTGAATCTCATTGTTGAAGACGTATCGCTGATGAACATCTTGAGCAATCCTACACAAAGTGGCGTAGGTATAGGAAATCTCAGCGATGCTGGAGTGTATGACTGTTTGATAATCAATCTCAACAGTGAAGGCATTCCTGTTTTTGCAACAATACCAGATTATGCAGTGCCAGTAAATCTAATACCAGACATTGTCAATCGTTTTGCATCCTACAATTATGTTCAAGATTTTATTCCTGCCGATCAACCAGGCAATAGTTTTCAAATTGGTGATGTGATATATCTCAATGAAGACGGATCATATACAGCTAGTTTGTCTACACTATCTAGATCATCTCAAAGTATAGGCACAGTTACCAGCATCAACCAGCCCGATATAGGTAATTTTACCTATCGCCCAATCAATCGTTATGTCACTAATCTTCCAACCTTGCCTGGCTACCCTGGCGATCTTCTCTATATCAGCAGTAGTAGTCCAGGCGGAATAACCAATGTTGTTACAGCTGGCTCAACAATACCAATTTATATCAAAATCACTGATACAAGTGCTATTTTTACATCTGGTACCGGCGGCAGCACAACATCTATTGCCATTGGAGAAATTGCCTTTGCTGACAATCTAGGTCAGCTGACTGGTAATTCTAGTTTAACTTTCAATTCTCTCACACAGACACTAACTGTTGGCAATGTCGCAACAGAGCCGTTGCGCGGTGAAATTTTCACTCAAAAAATTGGTGTTGGCACAGCTGCTATAATCTCAGGAAACGCAGTTTCTATTTACGGTGGTAATCTATTTGTTTCTGGCAATATACAAATTAGTAACACAGCTTCTAGTTTAGGTGGCATTAGATTTGCCGACGGAACTTTTCAATCTTCTGCCACTATTGTTAGCGGCTACAGCGGCGTAAGTGGATTTTCAGGTATTTCAGGATACTCAGGAATAAGCGGTTATAGCGGAATAAGTGGATATTCAGGTATAAGCGGCTATTCAGGATACTCAGGAATAAGCGGTTATAGCGGAATAAGTGGATTTTCAGGAATAAGCGGTTATTCAGGATACTCAGGTATAAGCGGTTATAGTGGATACTCAGGTATTTCAGGATACTCAGGAATAAGCGGTTATAGTGGAATAAGTGGTTGTAGCGGAATAAGTGGGTCTTCAGGAATAAGCGGTTATAGCGGAATAAGTGGATATTCAGGTATAAGCGGCTATTCAGGATACTCAGGAATAAGCGGTTATAGCGGAATAAGTGGATTTTCAGGAATAAGCGGTTATAGTGGAATAAGTGGATATTCAGGTATAAGCGGCTATTCAGGATTTTCAGGAATAAGTGGTTGTAGCGGAATAAGTGGGTCTTCAGGAATAAGCGGTTATAGCGGTATAAGTGGCTACAGCGGTATAAGTGGTTTTAGTGGATACTCAGGAATAAGCGGTTATAGTGGTTTACCAAACCCAAATGCGGCTAATACAAGCAACGTTCATATAACAACCGTGACATGCAATGCATATTTCTTCCCTACATTAGTATCTGATACTTCTGGAAATCTAGCACTTTATACCAATTATAGTATTTCTATAAATCCATTTACTGGTAACCTCAATGTTGGCGGTAATTTGAATGTAAGCGGAAATTTAATAGTAGAAAACACTTACATTAACAATATTTTTATTGAAACAACAGATACCGTTAAAATTACCAACACTACTGCAACGACATCTAGTACAAATGGCGCGCTACAAGTATCAGGCGGTGCGGGTATAGGCGGCAATTTATTTGTTGCAGGTTCATCGTGGCTGAATAATGTATCACTACTTTCAACTAATGCAGCAACATCGCATGATACAGGCGCGCTGATAGTTGCCGGTGGTGCTGGCATTGGCGGCAATATCTACACAAATGGCGGGGCTGGCATTGGCGGCAATGTTGTAATATCCTATGCAGAAAATTCTGATAATTCTTATACAGGGGCATTGGTTGTTGCAGGTGGTGTTGGAATAGGCGGCAATTTAAATGTTGCAGGTAACACTGCTATTCGGGGTAATCTATACATTACTGGCAATATCTTTGGTACCACATTCAATGTAACAACAGTAAGTGGCAACAGTGGTGTCTTTTATGGCAACCAATATGGATTTGGTGCACTATATGCAGGAATTACATGCGGATATTCATATCAACCTTCTACGATACTACAGTTAAGTGCCAATGTAGATGGATATGCTCAGGTAAATCTACAAAACATTGATGGCCAGCCTGTATCATCAGGATGTTTTGTTGTAACTGCTGACAACGGCTCTGCCTGTGCAAATTACATTGTTATGGGCATGAACAGCAGCACTTATTGTGTTCCTGGTCAAGGATTGCAACAAGCCAACGATGGTTATTTGTTTGTGCAAGGCTGTGCTTGTCAAGGATTTGGTGGAAATCTTAACATAGCCACTACAATTCCGGCAGATATCGTCTTTAGCACAGGAGGAATTGACTATGCCAACGAGATGGCAAGATTTCGCAATGGTCAAGGATTTGAAATCAAAATTCCAACACCATCCAACAGCACAACAGCAGGTGCATTGGTTGTTGCAGGTGGTGCAGGAATAGGTGGTAACTTATTTGTTGGAGGACAAGTTGGTCTAGGCACATCATCGGTTTCTACAGGCAATGCCATTGCAATCTATGGCGGTAATTTTTTAATATCTGGTAATATACTGATCAGCAATGTGTCTACACAGCAAAGTGGCCTACAATTTGCCGATGGAACATTCCAAGACACTGCTGCTGTATACACACCCAGCGTTGGATCTCCTGGTACCATACAATTTGCTGGCACAAATAACGTTTTTAGCGGAGACAGCACTAACTTCACCTGGGATACTAGCACCAGCACCCTGCATGTAAACGGTGGACTGATCAGTCTCAACAATGCCACTGCTAACCTTATAGATTTTGGTATTAACGGTGTTAATTATCCTAATTATGGTCCGGGAAGCCAGGGTACCAAGATCAATCTCTACAACGACGGATCTAGTATTCCTTACAGTTTAGGTATTGACCCTACGCCTGCCATGAGTTTTACAATACCTAGTGGTGCCTATTACAACTATTATGGCGGTGGCTGTGTGGTGGTACAGATTGACAGTGTAGGAAACTGGTACAACACAGGAGGTGCTCAGATAAGTGGTTGCGTGACCATTAGTGGTGGCACTGTTACCCTGAACAATTATTTCAACAACTATGTAGACTTTGGCACCAATGGTTTTGCTCCGCCCAGATTTAGTACCAGAAGTATAGGCAGCAAGCTGGTTTTGTTTGATCAGGTTGATTCTAGCAATGCCGATTATGCCATTGGTATAGACAATGCAGTGCTGTGGACAAGCGTGCCTCAGTATAACAACACATATAGTTTTGTATGGTATGGCGGCACAACTCCTATAATGGTGCTCGATGGAACTGGAAATCTTTCAGGTACCAATAGCATTAGCACGCCAGGAGTAATTACATCAGGATCACTTGTCAGCAACACCGCTATATTCAATGGTAATGTTGGTCTAGGCACATCATTGGTTTCTACAGGCAATCTTGTTTCTATATACAATGGAAACTTGTTTATTGCTGGCAATATACAAATCAGCAATACAGCAGTTGGTTTAGGCGGTATTCTATTTGCTGACGGAACATTTTTACGCACAGCCGGTGGTGGATCAAGTGGATTTAGTGGTTATTCAGGAATAAGTGGATACAGCGGAATAAGTGGATATTCAGGAATAAGTGGATTTAGTGGTTATTCAGGTATAAGTGGATATTCAGGAATAAGTGGATTTAGTGGATATTCAGGAACAAGTGGATTTAGTGGCTATTCAGGTATAAGTGGTTTTAGTGGATACAGCGGAATAAGTGGATATTCAGGAATAAGTGGATTTAGTGGTTATTCAGGTATAAGTGGATTTAGTGGTTATTCAGGTATAAGTGGATATTCAGGAATAAGTGGATTTAGTGGTTATTCAGGAATAAGTGGATACAGCGGAATAAGTGGATATTCAGGAATAAGTGGAT
>Ga0209777_10006420_pt1 | contig 13242 bp, 13 predicted proteins | sample FrelakmetHBP12HB_FD_187147 | JGI IMG/M metagenome (GOLD analysis project Ga0209777, IMG submission 187147) | Freshwater lake sediment microbial communities from the University of Notre Dame, USA, for methane emissions studies -HBP12 HB (SPAdes)... | ecosystem: Environmental > Aquatic >...
CCTCCTCAGAGTTTTTGAATAGTCACAAGCTCTACAATGGTACCCCATTGATGATAACTTGCCATGCCTGGAAGTTGCTTCGCTTCGAATCTGACGCGCAAACCGTCCTTTTGGAATTCCTGGGCCAGATTTGTCGGATCATAGTGTTTTCCGTCGTCCCCTTTAATACCATAGAAGCCCCCCTCAAACGACAGGAAGACGATCGTCCCGGTAACTTTGATCGCGTCATCGTTCTCTGTGGTACACGCCTGCAGAATCACCACAAGGACCAACATCAGTGCTGTGAAGATGATCCGGCTCATTGCCCCCTCGAATAGTCCAGGAGAATTCAGGAATTCCTTTTTGACAAGAAACGCATATGACGGTGCGGGCGATCCGCCGAAGGAAGTTCGTCATTCTTGAGACAACTGATGGATCCGTCGATCTCAAGAACAGCGATGCTGACATCGGAGATGTTGGCAATCCCATGCTCACGAAGGGCTTGAGTTAACGAATCTGCGGTGACCTTCTCTTTGTTCAGATTTGTTTCGAGCATTCTTCCGTGGCGAATGAGGATGGTTGGTGAACCTTCAATGACCTTTCGCGCTTTCTGGTTCTTCCACACAAGTTGCGTCACCGCCGCATTGATGAGCAGGAGCGTGACGGCCGCGACAATTCCGCCGCTGACGGAGGTATCGGGACCCGTCATCGCGTTCTGAACGGCGTTCGATATCAGCAGGAGCAGCGCCAGATCAAACGGCGTCATTTGGCCAACCTCCCGCTTTCCTGCCAACCTGATGCCGATCAGAATCACAGCGTAGACGATCGCTGTCCGAAGGATAATCTCAAGCATTGTTCCAGAAAAATTCCACATACGCACCTCATTGAGGAAGAATCGGTTGATACAGCCCAAATTCTACGACGGTCATGGTACCAAGTTCTGTTTTCACCGTTCTAGCACTCACCGGTTTGAACAGATCCCCCCGTGCGTACCAGAGATGGGAAGTTGCTGTTTTTCCGGCATCCGCCGGAAGAGCAGATTGAATGTCGGTAAACGAATCAGGGGCTTTCACTTTACTGAGCATGGGGAGATTGCCCGTTACAATGAAAGGCTTATCGGTTTTCGTTTGTAGTGCTCCAATCGTTTGTGTGCACAATACAAGTTCTTTCGCTGTTGCCTTTTCCGGTAATCTGGCGCTCACAATAATAACATCTCTGACTCCCGCATCGATCGAGACCTGGAGAGCAGATTCAAAGAACGCAGATGGTACATCGAATTCCTTTTTGTTGCTCCATTGGATAGGATAGATGCTGAACACCGCATTGACACGTTGCTGCCCCGACATGTCGATGGTTTCTCCGAACGCACGACGCATGTCGGCCCGTGCGGGAAATTCCTCCACAAAGTCGATGCGGGTCTTGACGTTGAGATATCTCGCAATCCCCTGAACTGCGAGGACTTCGATCTGTTCTTTCTTGATGACCTCAACGAAACGGTCAATGTCCTTCTTCTCGATGCGCCGTTTGAGGTTGAAGAGATCGAGAGTGGCAATTCTGACGGTTGTGGCAAGCCTCGGCTGGCCGGGGGTAACGCCCGAAGATTCTCTGGTTGTCTGCGACGGACCGGAGCAGCTCGCCAGGACTATACCAAGGATGAAGGCGAAAGGAAAAAGGAAAAGGCGCACAAATCAGTTGTATCAAATGTGGGAAACGAGACTGTGATGAAGAAAAATACTCTTTTCTTCGGTAAGAATCACGGGATTTGAGGTGGGATTGACCGATGAACGCAGAAAAGGAGAGTCTGAAGCCGCTCTCACATCCGCAACACTTTTGCCCCGCGAATCTTCGCCGACTTGAGTTCGACGAGAGCCCGGTTGGCTTCCTGCAGGGTGTATTCCTCGACTTCCGGTTTGATGTGCATATCCGCCGCGAGCTTGAGAAAGCCACTCACATCGATTCGCGCGACGTTAGCGACGCTTTTGATCTCCTTCTCCAGCCAAAGGTGTTCAGGATAACTGAGGCCAAGGAGAATTTCTTTGTCGACTTCTTCCTTTCGGATTGCGTTGATGACGAGTCGACCACCCGGCTCGAGGTTCTTCAACGCCTCGACGATCGGCATCCACGCCGGTGTCGTGTCGATGATTGCATCGAGTTTTTGCAGTGAGGTGTTAGTTGTGTCGCCTGCCCATATCGCGCCCAATTCCTTTGCGAATTCTCTTTCCCGTTCACTGCGCGCGAAGACGAAGACCTTTACGTGTGGGTACTTGTGTCTCACCATTTTCAAAACAAGGTGTGCCGAGGCGCCAAAACCCGTCAAGCCCAGGTTTTGCCCATCGGTGATACCCGAGAGGCGGAGGGACCGATAGCCAATCGCACCAGCGCAGAGAAGCGGCGCCGCCTCTGCGTCGGTGAACATTTCCGGCAGCGGAAAAGCATAATCCTGGTGCACGGTCATCAATTCGGCGTATCCGCCGTTGACGTCACGACCAGTAGCTCTGAACTCTGGACACAGGTTTTCGTTGCCTGACCTGCAAAACTTGCATGTCCCGCATGCCGAGAATATCCACGCGACACCAACCCGTTCACCGTGTTTGAACCGACCTGCGTTTTCTCCGAGAGCAGTAACAGTTCCGACAACCTGATGCCCAGGCACAACCGGAAAATGCGGAGTTGTCCGCCCCTCGATTTCATCCAGTTCTGTGTGACAAACCCCGCACGCGGAAACCCGGATCAGAATCTCCTCTTGAGCCGGCGATGGATCGCGGATCTCACAAAATCGCAGCGGTTGGCTGTTCTCTTCAAGTTTACTGATCGTTTCAAGAAGCATCGATTTCAAAGTGACACCTCATGCTAAACGTTGCAGGAAGACGCTGCTCTGGATGCGCTGGAACAGGCCTTATCTGTATCTACGTGTTCCCCTTCTCCAATGATAGCAGCATTTTCTTTCTCCACAGACCGCCACCGTACCCGCCAAGTTCTCCATTCTTATTGATAACGCGGTGACAGGGGATCACTATGCTGATGCGGTTGAATCCATTCGCTCTCCCGACCGCACGGCTTGCTCCCGGGGAGCCGATAGCCTTCGCAATATCTTCGTACGAGATGGTCGAGCCATACGGAATCGTCAACAAAACATTCCACACTCTTTCCTCAAAGGGAGTCCCTGGGTAGAACAACTTGACGAGGAATTGCTTCCTCGTTCCCGCGAAGTAGTCCGCAAGTTCACTCTTCAATTGTAGAATGTGGCTATTCTCGCCAGGGACTATGGAACATCGAAAGTACTTCCTCAGACGTGCAAACTGGTGATCGAGTCTCCGACGATCCGTGAACTCAAGTAAACAGATTCCGTCTGAGGTTGCGGCTGCAAGGAGTGGTCCGAACGGACTTTCAACCCACGCTGTGACGATGCAGTCGGCTCCCCTGCTTTTCCCCGGAGCAACGCCGAAGGTCTTCGCGAAAGCATCTCGAAATCCGCTATGGGAATTGTATCCATAGCCAAGTGCTACATCGTCGAGGTCAGCCCCAAGACGAATCTGCTCAAACGACTTCCCCAAGCGTCGAGCCCGGCAATACGCTTGAAAGGTCATTCCGTAGTTTTTGAGAAAGAATCGTCTTGCGCGTGCAGGATCAACGTTGATCGAACGCAGATAGGCGTCAGAATAACGAGCTGAGGGATTCTTTTCGATTGTTGAGAACAACAATCTAACCCACCCTGGTGGTTTTCCGTCTGTTTCCATTGGCCGGCATCTTTTGCAGGGGCGATAGCCGGCAAAGACGGCTTCGCGAGGCGATGAAAAATACTCTACGTTGGACCTCAACGGTTTGCGGGCCGGGCACGAAGGACGACAGAAAATCCCGGTGGTGCGAACCGCCAGGAAAAAGAGACCGTCGTACGACGCATCGCGACGCTTGTAGGCGCGTTCCATTTCTTTCAGTGAGGGCAGACTCATCATTATCCTCCTCTATGAACGAGGTTTGATGAAACAGGAGAATAATACCGGGAAAGGGAAAGAACGTCCACCGGAAATTGGACTTGGATTTCTCCTTGTTGTCCTCCGGACTTGCTGCGATCCCGTGGACCGCAGGAAGCTCTGCAACGGCGTACCTGTCTTCGCTTTAGGGTTTGTTTTACGCGGAGGCCCTTTCCAGGACCCAAATCATGAACGGGCTTTTCGCCTCATCAAAGGGAGAGCGGTCATAGTCACCATAGAATCGGACCACCTTGAACCCGGCCGCGTGGGAAAGTATCTCAAATTGATTTCTGTGAAACAAATGAAATGAAACGGGAAGCTGTTTCTTTTCTACAAGAACATCCTGAGGTTCGTACACATCATAGAATTGAATTCCATTAACAGTTTGAGAGTGCTCATCATACTGAAAACAAGTGGAGACGACGAGGGTTCGTCCTTCCTCACAGGGAAAGCGACCAATCTCCCTGATTGTCCCATCCATGGATTGGATTCGCACAAGCGGGTTTTGGAGTGTGCAGACGAAACGGCCACCTTCGGCGAGGTGTTCCCGTATGCTTGCCAGGGCTCGCACATGCTTCGATTCATCAAGGATTTCGGAAAAAGAATGGAATGGGATGAAGATCAAGCCGAAACGGTCACGCAGCGAGAGGTTCGTCATGTCTTGATTGAAGATCCGACATGCCAAGTGGTTTGTCTCCAGCTTCTTTCGGAAGATCTCAAGCATCTCTTCTGAATAGTCGACGCAGGTGAGATCAATGCCCGCCCGAAGCAATGGAATGGAAAGGCGGCCAGTCCCGCACGCAAGCTCGAGGACCTTTCCCCGAGCGTTTTTCGCCTCATCAAGAAAAAACGGGAGATCGAAATCGGTACTGACGTAGGAGTCGTACAGGTGTGCAACCGTGCTGTATGAAATGCACTCGTTCAACGTGCGGAAACGTCTAATGATCTTTGTGTCATCGGGCATTCATTACACATGTCTACTCCCACCGCCCGGCAATTTTCGCTCCGCAATTAAAGCAGCCCCCCTTCTTCAGCTTGTTGCTCAGGATCCGAAACCCGTAGCGCTCGATCAGTGTGGTGCGGCACGATGGGCAGAAAGTGTTTTCTGTTTCACCCACTTCGCCAGGCCGGTTGCCTGAATAGACATAATGAAGTCCTGAAGTGAGCCCGATCTCACGGGCTCGAAGGAGTGCGTTCACCGGCGTATTCGCAGGATCGGTCATTCGATAATCCTGATGGAAGGCCGTGACATGCCATGGAATGTCAGGTGAGACAGACGCAATGAAGCTGGCGATGTCCTTTACCTCTCCGTCCGAATCATTGAATCCCGGCACAACAAGCGTCACAACCTCAACCCAAAAACCCTTTTGATGCAGGGTTTGAATTGTATCGAGGACATTTTGTAAGACACCGCCAAGCTGAGAGTATGACTTCCGGCTGAAACTCTTGAGGTCGACTTTGAAGAGATCGACCCACGGTTGGAGGTATTCCAGCACTTCCGTTGTTCCGTTGCCATTGGAGACGTATGATGTGACCAAACCGACGCGTTTAGCGAGCTTGAAGATCTCGACGGCCCATTCGCTTGTTATGAGTGGCTCGTTGTACGTACTCGTGACGACTTTCGCCTTCGAACGCAACGCTGTGTCTACAAACTCTTCCGGGGTCATCGCTTGAATACCCGAAATGGCTTCGGGATCCCTCAACGCCTGTGACGTGATCCAGTTCTGACAGTACTCACAGTGATAGTCGCATCCGAGCATTCCGAAGCTCAATGCTTTCGCACCGGGGTAAGCATGAAAGAACGGCTTTTTCTCAATCGGGTCGAGCGCCACTCCGGCCGCGTAACCCCACGGCACGTAGAGTTTTCCGTCACGGTTGAAACGGATCTTACAAATGCCATCCCGGCCCGGGGGAATTTTGCATCGATGACCACACGAATAGCACAGCACCCAATCATCGGGCATGCGATTGAAAAGCTCACCCATATGGGTGTTGTGAGCTAGCAGATCTTTCAGGGTTTTCGCGTCTTGCATGGAAAGGCCTCGATGCGAAATGTACGACAGGACGCAGCGGATGTCAAGCAGCCGTTCCCGATTCTGAGGCGGGTGTGCATTCTAGAGGTGTTTACGCGGCGGCATAAAAAGGAATCGCGGCAGATGCCAGGGAAGGGAGACAGTCTGCCGCGATATAAGCAGCACCGGCACCGGAGTGTGAAGTGCGCATGCGCTGCATTTGAGTGAACGCTCCACCGTTAGGTGAAGCGTCACACTTCAGTCAGGAAGTTGAGCCGCGCATCGCAATCGATGCTCCCACCACCACGTCCCCGCGCGGCTTCTTCCTTATATTATTCGTACCGCAATGCGTCAATCGGATTCAACATTGCCGCTTTTCTCGCCGGATAGAAGCCGAAGAAGATTCCAATGGCAATGGAAAATCCGAATGACAGAAACACAGAAAATGGCGTAATGATCGTTGGCCACTTCGCGATCTTCGAAATGACTGACGACCCAACGGTCCCGAGAATGATTCCGGTGATGCCCCCGAGAAGGCTGAGCACGAGCGCCTCGATGAGGAACTGTGTCAGAATATCTCTTGATCGGGCACCGATCGACATCCTGATGCCGATTTCGCGGGTTCGCTCCGTAACCGATACAAGCATGATGTTCATGATCCCGATGCCGCCAACGAGCAGCGATACCGACGCAATGCTCGCGAGGAGAATCGTGAGGATTTCCGTTGTCGCCGTCGCAGTTGCAGCCAGATCGGTTTGATTACGGACCGTGAAATCATCAGCATCGTACGGCTGAATCTTATGTCTCATGCGCAGGACTTCGGTCACCTGTTTTTGAGCGGTTGCCATCTCATTCAAACTGTTTGCTGAAATAAGAATCGATCGCAGGTTGGGCCAGTGGGTGAGTCTTCGGATCACTGTGCTGTACGGTGCGAGAATCAGATCATCCTGATCCTGACCGTTTGCGTTCTGCCCTTTCTTTGTAAGAACGCCCACCACTTTGAACGGAACGTTTCGTATCCGGACGGTCTGTTCGACCGCACTCGTTTCAGGAAACAAGTTGTCTGCAACCGTTCTTCCCAGTACACAGACTTTTGCAGCAGCTTTCACATCCTGATCTGTAAAGAAGTCGCCATACTCTACAGGCCACAGCCGAATTTCAAGATAGTCAGACCCGACACCTTGAATACCCGTGGACCAGTTCAGATTTCCTGCAATAACCTGGCCGCCTGCGCCGGAGCCGGGCGAAAGATACTTCACTGCCGGACATTCTCTTGAAATCGCAAGGGCATCATCTTCTGTCAACGTGACGGCAGATCCTGCCGCCGTCCGAACGCCTGCCTGCTGCTGGGCGCCTGGATAAACCATAAGAACATTCGTGCCCAATGCGGCAATTTGCTCTTTCACAGAATATTCCGCACCCTGCCCAATCGCAAGCATGGCAATGACTGCCCCCACACCGATAATAATACCCAACATGGTGAGAAAGGATCGCATCTTATTTCGCTGCAACGCCCGAAATGCCGATAGAAGAATATTCAGAATCTTCATGCCGCCTCCTCTTCTTCATCGATCATTGGCAGTTCACTTAGGATTTCGGACGCGATTTTGGGGTTGGGGTTGATCTTGTCGGATTTGATTTTTCCGTCGCGGAACACGATGTGTCGCTTCGCGAACTGTGCAATATCCGGTTCGTGCGTCACAAGAATCACCGTGATGCCGTTGCTGTTCAGTTCCTGGAAGATTCCCATGACTTCGACACTTGTTCGGCTGTCCAGGTTTCCCGTTGGCTCATCCGCAAGGATGATACTGGGGTCATTGACCAATGCCCGGGCAATTGCAACGCGCTGTTGTTGTCCGCCCGAGAGCTGATTGGGGTAGTGGTGAACCCTGTCCCCAAGGCCGACCCGCTCAATAGCAGCAATCGCCTTTGATTTCCGGAGTTTGTTGGAAATCGAACAATAGAAAAGTGGGAGTTCCACGTTTTCAAGCGCTGATGTCCGCGAGAGCAGATTGAATCCCTGAAAAACAAATCCGATCTTCAGATTACGGATGGCGGCAAGTTCATCCCGCGTCAGTTTGCTGACATCGATCCCCTCAAGAAAATAGCCCCCCTTCGTGGGTTTGTCGAGACACCCCAGGATATTCATGAACGTCGATTTTCCTGAGCCGGAAGCGCCCATAATTGCGACAAACTCTCCGGGCGAAACGTTCACCGAGACTCCCCGCAGCGCATGGACATCGACTTCCCCCAGTTGATACACCTTCGACAGGTGATCGATCTGGATAAGGAGTCCGTCTTTCTGAGCAGGTGTTGTTGTTATCTCGTGGATCATCGTCCGAAACCGCCTCCTCCACCCATCGGCCGTTGCTGTCCCTGACCTGTGAGCGGACTCCGTGCCTGATCGGCAGCAGCGTCACCCGACGAAGCACCGAGAACGACCTGGTCTCCGGGATTGAGTCTCATCGTAGTGATTTCAGTGAATCGTCCGTCGTTGAGCCCAGTTCGCACAGAAATCGGTTCAAGCAGACCGCTTGCTTTCAATATCCAGATTCTTCCCCTTCCCGATTGGTGAGAGGGAACATACGCACTCTTTTGATATTCGGGGAACTTGGAGACAATGCCAAACTTTGCAGCATCGCTCGAAGCCGCTTGTCGCGACACTGTCGGTGACATTGTCTGGTTTCGCGGAGACATTCTGTTTACAAAGAGCTTTTGCATTTCGGCTCTCATCTCTTCCTGGCTCAGCTTCCCTTTGTGAGCTGCCTGGATCGAATCTCTTATTGCCTGAAAGCGTGCCATCATGTCTCCCTGCGGCCGGAATCCTCCTCCTTCTGATCCTTGCCCTCCACCTTGCCGGTTTTCTCCGAATCCGCCTTGCCGGTTTTGACCAAAGCCGCCTCGACCCGCGCTGTCACCAGCACCTGCAGAGTTTCTTCCCATCCTTGTGCTGTCACCAGTGCCCGCAGGATTGCGTCCCACCCGCGTGCTGTCACCACCCATGTCGCCCCGTCCGCCAAATCCCCCACGCACGGCATTCATGGCCACTGTATCAATAATGTCTGTCGGCGGCTGGAAGCGAAGCGCCATGTTTGGGACTTTCAGAACATCGGTTGCGCTGGCGACAAGCACCTTGACATTGGCAGTCATACCAGGCATGAGCTTCAATTGATCATTCTGTACATCGATGATGACGATATAGTTGACGACATTCTGGATTGACTGAGGAGCCAGCCTGATCTGCGATACTTTCCCTGTGAACTTTTCATCAGGATATGCATCGACGGTGAAGGTGGCCTCCTCCCCAATACTGATCTTACCAACATCTGATTCATCAACGGTGGTTTGGACCTGCATACGTTTGAGATCGTTCGCGATGGTGAACAGCGTCGGAGAAGAGAAGCTCGCAGCCACCGTTTGCCCCACGTTTACTTTCCTGTCCGTCACAACACCGTTGATCGGCGCATAGATGGTGGCGTATGCCAGATTGATCTTTGCGCGATCAACAGATGCCTGCGCTTGTTTCAGAGATGCCTGATTGGATTCAAAGCTCGTCAGTGCGGTAGAGTAGTTCAGCTCTGACTCGAGTCCCTTTTTGTACAATTCGGAAACACGATCGAGGTTTCTCTTGCTGTCAGCAAACTGGGCCTTGGCCCGATCGTAGCTTGCCTCGGCATCCTTCACTGATTGATAAAGGAAGGTTGTGTCAATCATGGCGATGACTTCGCCAGCCCTGACCACCGAGTTGAAGTCGGCAAACAGCTTTGTGACAATTCCCGAGACCTGTGTTCCAACGTCAACACTGATGACGGCATTGATTGTTCCTGTTGCCGTGACGTACACCATCAGGTCGCCCTTGGATACCTTGTCGAACCTGAAGTCATACTTATGACTATCGCGCTTGGCAAACAGAACGTAGGCGCAGACAGCGAGTACGACGACCACCACCCCAACGATATAAATACTCTTCTTCATTTGTACACTCCTCACAGACAATTCTTGATATGGGTCAGGTGATCTTTGTTCGTTCACTCCTGACAAGTTGCATAGAGTTAGACGGTGGAGAATAAGGAGAGTTTCGCGATTTTCGCCTCATGACCGCGACAAAAGTGCCGAATGTCACGGGTTTTCGCAAAGATGTTCAACGAAAGGGGCCCCCTAATCACAATGAAAATGCAGGTCGATGAAAAAGGGGATCAACGTCGCGCCTTCAAGAAACAATGTGTCGAAAGAATGCCTCTTTCTGCATTTCCCGTCTCACTTCTTTATGAGGCTCCTCAACACCTTCATGTTCTTCACATCTTCTTTCATCTCGGGTCCTTTGGGTGTTTCCAGGATCTTTGGGATGGTTTTGAACCGGCCGTCGTTCATCAACAGCCGAAAGCCTGCTCTTCCGATCGTCCCCTTCCCGATGTGCTCATGCCGGTCAACACGTGAGCCTCGCTCGCGTTTTGCATCGTTGACATGAAACGCTACAAGGCGATCGAGACCAACGACTGAGTCAAATTCTCTGAATGTCTGTTCGTATCCGGTTTCCGTCACGATGTCGTACCCGGCAGCAAAAACATGACACGTATCTACGCAGACCGCCATTCGCTCCTGCTGGTGAACGAGATCGATGATCTGACGCAGGTGTTCAAACCGATAGCCGATTGCTGTCCCCTGGCCCGCCGTTGTCTCAATGACACTCTTGACGCGATAGCCGGCAGTCTGCTCGTGGATGAGGTTCAATGATTCTGCGATTCTTTGGACCCCATCTCTTTCTCCGGCACCCATATGAGATCCGGGATGGAAATTGAGATATTCAACACCGAGCATCTCGCACCGATTGAGTTCGTCTTTCAAGGCATCACGCGACTTTTGGAGGATGTCTTTGTTCGTCGCACAAAGATTGATGAGGTATGTGTCATGCACGACAACCGGCCCGATGCTTGACTCCCTGAGGAGCTTTTTGTAGGTTGAAATGTCTTCCGTCGTCAGTGTCTTCCCGCTCCACTGGTTGTTGTTCTTCACAAACATTTGCATCGTTGTGCATCCGATTGACGCGGCACGCTCAATTGCGCAATGAACTCCGCCGGCGATGGACATATGAGCACCAAGGAGAATACTCCGATCAGCTGGTCTCTTCACGACTGTCCTTTCATCTGTCATTGATGAAGTAGCAAATTTCGCTGCAAAAATCAACACTCACGAAATCTCCATGTCACGCCTTTCAACCCTGCAGAAAAAGAAAACCAAACTCATCGTCGGTCTGATTTCCGGAACTTCGGCGGATGGAATTGATGCGGCGCTGGTCAAGGTGACGGGCAGCGGGTCAGCAACACGACTGAAACAGCTTGCGTTTGGTAGCTACAAGTACCCCGAAGGCTTCCGCGAACTTCTCCTCATCAATTCTCTGCCGGGAAGCGGAAGTGTGGATCTTCTGTGCGAACTCAATGTGCTTATCGCTCATTTCTTCGCTGACGCGGCGAAGAGTGTTGTGCACAAAGCTCATATCCCCTTTTCCTCCGTCGACCTCATCGGATCGCACGGGCAAACGGTTCACCATCTGCCTGTGGTGAAGCGCGCCTTCGGAAGACGTATCCGTTCGACGCTTCAGATCGGAGATCCCTCGACAATTGCGCAGCTCACCGGCATCGTCACCGTCGGTGATTTCCGCACTGCGGATATGGCCGCAGGCGGCCAGGGAGCTCCGCTCGTTCCGTATTTCGATTATCTCATGTTTCGTTCAAAGAAAAAGAACCGACTCCTCCTCAACATCGGCGGGATCGCAAACGTTACCGCTCTTCCAAAGAATTGTTCTATACACGATGTCATGGCTTTCGACACGGGGCCGGGAAATATGATCGTCGACGCCTTGATGTCGCGATGGTATGGCGAGAAGTTTGACAGAGCCGGGCGTAGAGCATTGCACGGAGAACTTCTCCCCGAGTTATTACTGGGTTTTGTTTCCCACCCCTATTTTGCAAAGAAACCTCCAAAGTCAACGGGCAGAGAACTCTTTGGCGCTTCATTTCTGCCACAAATCGAGAGACTGGTGCGAACCACGAAACGCGAGGATTTGCTTGCCACCGCGACTGAGCTGACACCGTTTACGGTGTTTGACCAATACAACAGATTCATCGCTGCAAAAATGAGGCCCGATGAAGTCCTTGTCAGCGGCGGCGGCGCACATAACCGAGCCATGATGGAGGCACTGCGCGACTACTTTCGCCCAGCCCCGGTGCAGCGTGTGGAATCTGCCGGGTTTTCCTCGGATACGAAGGAGGCGGTGTGCTTTGCCGTTCTTGCGAATGAAACAATCTCTGAACATGCGGCGAACATTCCGCAAGTGACCGGGGCGCGAAAGCCAGTAATCCTCGGAAAAATCTGCCTCTAGCCGATTGTGAGCGGAATTTTCCTCAGCGTTTTCTGTGTTATAAGGATATGCAAAGAGAAAAGCTCGTCGTTTTGTTCACCGTGTTTGTCGATGTCATTGGATTTGGGATTGTCATCCCCATACTTCCGTTTTATGTTGGATCTTTCGGCGCATCGCCTTTCGTGATTACGCTTCTGTTTGCCTCGTTTGCCTTCTTCGCTTTCCTCAGCAGTCCGTTTCTTGGAGCGCTCTCCGACAAAATCGGTCGTCGACCCGTTCTCATCACCAGTATTACCAGCACAGCGATCGGATGGTTTGTTTTTGCGAGCGCCACGAGCATTCCGCTTCTATTTCTGGGGAGAATTATCGATGGCGCGGCCGCCGGCAACTTCACGGTTGCTCAAGGTTGTCTCATTGACCTCGCGCGTAACGACAAGGAGCGCTCCGCAAACCTCGGCCTGATTGGAGCCGCGTTCGGGGTCGGCTTCATGATCGGACCGTTTTTGGGTGGCCTGCTCAGCACGGTCTCGCATTCGTTTCCATTCTGGTGCGCGGGCGGCCTCGCAGCGCTCAACACAACGCTGGCGTATTTCTTTCTTCCCGAAACACACCGCCGGCGCGATCCTCATGCCAGGATATCGTTCAATCCTCTCGCTCCGCTGGCGCGAGCTGCTGTCAACAAGAAGCTCCGGCCATATTTCTCGAGCTGGTTGTTCTTCGCTGTTTCGATTTCCGCAGCACAGTCAATTTTCGCTCTGTACGGCAAGCATGCATACAATTTCGACGCATTCAGCACGGGTTTGATCTTCACTTCGACCGGCGTTCTCGCCGCGCTTAACCAGACGCTCCTCTTACGGCGTGTCTGGTTGAAGTACTTCAGCGAAGCCCACCTGGAAATCATCATGACCCTGATGCTCGGGGT
>Ga0209777_10006421_pt1 | contig 13241 bp, 8 predicted proteins | sample FrelakmetHBP12HB_FD_187147 | JGI IMG/M metagenome (GOLD analysis project Ga0209777, IMG submission 187147) | Freshwater lake sediment microbial communities from the University of Notre Dame, USA, for methane emissions studies -HBP12 HB (SPAdes)... | ecosystem: Environmental > Aquatic >...
CGGGTGTCCCCGGAGGGCACAACCTCATAAAGGGCGATGTCATCCACAAATAGTCCCGCCTCCCTTAATCCTTCTGAGAGGTACAAGCTACCCTGAGCACTGCGCAGGAAGAGAATGCTCCGGCATTTTCCCCGCAGCATCTTCTCCATTCCTGCCGAGCTGTACTCCTCCGGCACCGCTGCCGTCAAGCCCTGCTCGGCCAATGCCAGGGCGGTCTTGGGCCCAATGGCCACGATCATCTTTTCCGCTAATGCCTTGCCAATGGCGGGGCTACGCAGCGCGTTCTTCACACCATTGGCGCTGGTAAAAGCCACGCATTCAGCTCTTCTCAGCCGCTCTAGCAGATCTTCGGGCAAAGGCTTTTCCGCCAGAGTAATGGCCGGAGCCTGGATCGGTGCGAAGCCGTAGCTCTCTGCCAGGTCCGCCGACTCCTTCTGCTGGGCAGCGGGCCGAAGAATGGCGATCTTCTTTTGCCCCAGCTTCTTCGCCAGCAAGACCACCTCGCCTACTACCAGTATGGCCGGCGACTCGATCCTTGCCTCTTTAGCCTTTTCGACTATACCGGCCAGCGTTGCTGAGATCATCCTTTGCTCCGGCCAGCCTCCTTTTTCAACCATGGCCGCCGGAGTTTGGGGCGATTTTCCGGCTTTTATCAGGGCCGCCACATTCTGCTCCAGGCGGGAGACGCCCATCAGAACTACTAGAGTTCCGCCCAGGGCGGCAATGGCCGCCCAGTCCAGTGGCGTCTCTTTTCCCGGTTCCTCGTGGCCGGTCACAATGATCAGCGAAGAGGCCACACCCCGGTGGGTTACGGGAATTCCGGCCAGCTCGGGAGCGGCAATGGAGGATGTAACGCCTGGCACAACCTCAAAGGGTATGCCTTTTTCCTGCAAGGCCAGCGCCTCCTCTCCGCCCCGGCCAAAGAGGTAGGGGTCTCCTCCTTTGAGCCGCACCACGATGTTTCCCGCTTCCGCTTTCTCGATGAGAAGCTGGTTGATGCCCTCCTGAGTCAGCTTGTGTCTGCCCGCATTTTTACCCACATCGATCAATTCCGCAATAACTCCTTCCAGCATCCTGGGGTCAAGCAGCCGGTCGAATAAGACCACATCCGCAAGGCCAAGCAGCCTTTTCGCTTTCAAGGTCATGAGCTCGGGATCACCGGGTCCCGCTCCCACCAGATAAACCTTACCGCGTGCCAAATTCCTTCACCGCCTCGTCTACCAGCTCTCTTCCACCATTCTTCATGAGCCTAATCCCCATATCCTCTGCCCCGACCAGGGGATCTTCATGCAATGAGATATTTTCATCCAATCGCACAAACCTCTTGCCGTCTAAGGAGAGAACCTCAGCCAGGACACGTGCCTGGCCGTTGGAAACAATGGCGTGCACTGCCATAGGCACCACGCAGCCGCCTCCTACCGTCTCCAGGATCTTGCGCTCGATCATGGTCTCAGCTCTGCTGTGCGCATCATCCAGCGTTCGGGAATAGAATTCGGCCTTCGATCCCTTCCTGGCTACTACTATTATCGTTCCCTGGTTGGCGGAGGGAACGAACCTCTCTCCATCCAGCGGCACATAATCCCTCTCCAGCCCCATCCTCTCGAGACCTGCCTTGGCCAGGACAATGGCATCGTACTCTCCCTCATCCAGTTTGCGCATTCTAGTTTGCAGATTTCCTCGCAAGTTTATTATCAACAGGTCGGGCCTGGCCCGGCGTAGCTGCGCCGTGCGCCGCATGCTGGAGGTGCCTACGGTTGCGCCTTTCTTTAGCTCTTCTAAACTTTTCGTCGAGCCGTCCCTGCAGAGCATTATATCATAGGGAGAGTCTCTTTTCAAGATCGCACAGATCGTCAGCTCTTCCGGCCTTTTTGTGGGCAGATCCTTCATGCTGTGCACAGCTAAATCGATCTCGCCACTGAGCATGCGTTCGTCAATCTCCGCTACGAAGACGCCAAAGCCGGTGAGCTGGTGCAAAGGCTTGTCCAGGAAGACATCCCCGCTCGTCTTGACTAAGATCAACTCTGTCTCTATGCCCTGGGATTGAAGCTTATCTTGCACAATCTCTGTCTGGCGAAGTGCCAGAGGGCTACCCCGGCTGCCCACGATCAGCTTTTCAGACAGGACTTAATCGCCTCCAGGGTGGTTTGTATGACTTCGGGGCTATGGGCTGCCGATATGAAATCTGTTTCATACTGGCTGGGGGTAAGGAAAATGCCGGCATCGAGCATGCGACGGAAAAAGGCCAGATAGCCAGTCTTGTCGCATTTCAGGGCCTGGGCATAATTATGAGGCTCCTCTCCAAAGAATATCTTGAACATGGAGGCGATGCCGACAACGCTGTAGCCCAGCCCTAGGTCGTCTACAATCTCTTGCAGCCCTTTTCTCATCTGCATTCCGGTGTCATTGAGCTTCTTTAGAACATTCTCCTTCTCCATGATGTCCAGGGTGGCCATGCCGGCGGCTAAAGAGACTGGACTGCCGTTGAAGGTCCCTGCCTGGTAGATGCCGCCGCCGGGCGCCACCTGTTCCATTAGATCGCGCCGGCCGCCAAAGATGCCCACGGGAAAGCCCCCCCCGATGATCTTGCCTAATGTCGTAAGATCGGGCTTTATGCCAAAGTGCTCTTGTGCACCGCCCAGGGATAGCCGAAAGCCGGTTATGACCTCGTCGAAGATGAGAAGCACATCATGCTCCTCGGTAAGATGCCGCACGCCCTCCAGGTAGCCCGGCTCTGGCAGCACCGGACCGATGTTGCCCAGGACGGGCTCCATGATCAGGCAGGCTATCTGGCCGGGATTTCTCCGGAGCACGCTCTCCAGGGCCTCCAGATCATTGTAGGGCACCTGCAAAGTGTTTTTGGCCGTGTCCACAGGCACGCCCCGTGAATCGGGAATGCCTAAAGTCGTAGCTCCCGAGCCGGCCTTCACCAGTACGCTGTCATGTGCCCCGTGAAAGCCGCCTTCGATCTTGATGATTTTATCCCGGCCTGTAGCGCCGCGTGCCACGCGAATGGCCGCCATGGTGGCTTCCGTGCCGGAGCTGACGAAGCGGAGCATTTCCATGCTGGGGTAAAGCCGGGTGATTCTCTCTGCGGCGGCAACCTCCGGCTGGGAGGGGGTTCCATAAAGCCAGCCGCGGCTCATCTGATCTGTCACGGCCCGGACGATGGCGGGATGGCGGTGGCCCAGGATCATGGGTCCGTATGCCAGGCAGTAATCGATGAACCGGTTGTCATCGGCATCCCACAAATAAGGGCCATCGGCTCTTGCCGTGTAAAATGGGCAGGGTGAGATGGCGCGCACGGGGCTGGATACGCCGCCGGGCATCAGCTTTTTGGCGCAATCAAAGAGACGGATGGAAGAATTAAGATGCATGAGAAGAGCTACCCTGCGGGGCAGATTAATCAAACTTGCGAGCCGTTCATGCTGCTACTATTATTATTTACGAAAAGTATATATAATATCAACTACAATCCTAACTATATTAGTATTATAAGTGTGTTATGATAATTAATGCGGCTAAAGAGGCGAGTTGGCCCTGTAGCATAGTAATAAAATAAGATATATGTTAAAAGGGATGGCACGAATTAGCGGGCTACCGCTTGCCACCCCGCCTCTTCCACTTTTTTGATGACCGTTCTCAGGGGCTGATTTGTCTCGTCAGCTATTCTCTTGCAGTCTTCATACTCGGGCTTGACGCTCAAAAGCTCGCCATCCATGCGGCTCACCTTCACCTGAACGGAGTAGATATGGCCGCATATCTCCACCGGCACATCTCTTTGTTCTCGCTCCGCTACCAGGCGGTGAATGCTGGGAAAAACACGCACGCCCAGGGAGCCCGTCTCCCGGATCATAACTTTAGCCAGCACTTCTGTACCCTCAGCCCTGGCTATGGCCCTGATCACAAATCCGGCGCGCCCCTTCTTCATCAGAGCAGGAAGAATTGAGACATCCAGGGCCCCGGCCTGCATGAGCCGCTCTATCAAATGGCCCAGCACCTCGCCCGTCACATCGTCCACATTGGTCTCCAGCTGCACGATGCGATTCCCGTGCGCTTCGTGATTTGGCCCTGCCTTCGTCGGGAGCGTTTCCGCAGCTATGGCCCGCAGCACATTGGGCAGGACGAGCTCCCTTTTTCCGGCTCCGTAGCCCACCTTCTCTGCCCGGATGAGGGGGAAGTCCGGCACAAATTCATCGACCAGAGTTGCCAGCAGGGCTGCGCCCGTGGGCGTTAGCAGCTCCTCTTCTACCGGCCCCCCTTTCCAGGGAATTTCATGAGTGCGTAAGATCTCCATTGCCGCCGGTCCCGGCACGGCAAGCAGGCCGTGCGCCGACGGCACATAGCCTCCACCCACAGATATCGGCCGGGAAAAAACGCGCTCGGTAGCCAGGCTTTGCAGCGCAGCAGAGGATCCGGCGATGTCGGCCAGCGCATCCAGAGCGCCTATCTCATGAAACCGAACCTGTTCCGTGGCCACGCCGTGCACCCGGCCCTCTGCCTCGGCCAGGGTGTCCAGGGCAGAAAAGGCGTTTTCCAGGGCTTTTCCTATCAGGCTGGAGCCCTGCAGAATGGATTTGGCCTCGTCCCGGGATTGGTATCTTCGGTCCGAGATCACATGGGCCCGGCAGGCCATGATGTGGCTCTTCTCCTGGCGGGAGACCTCCAGGGTGCAGCCCACGGACTCGACGGCCCGGCGAACAACATCGACATCCGCCCCCAGGTCCAGGAGAGAGGCCATGATCATGTCTCCGGAGGCTCCAGCGCTTGGGTCGAAGAGGAGGACTTTCATAGCTCGCATTATCCAACTTTGCCGTTAAAAACAAATTGGTCTGGAATTGAGCAATTGCTAAATATCAATGACCGTCCCGGCGTTGTTGAAGACGAAGCTGTCGCCAAACTCCTTGAAAAACATCGCTGCAGCTTCCTGCCCGGTGCAATGCGATACCGCGAGCAGACGAATATCATATTTTTGTAAGGCTTGGATGGTCTTGGCCAGCCTGATATTTCCCGCGGATTTGTCGCCTCCCGGAAAGCCCAGGTGAGTTCCACCAACGATACCGGCAATCTCTTCCTTGCCTGTGATCTTCTTGGCGTGCTCGATGGTATTAATGAGGCCGGCATGGGCGCATCCCAGAATAATGAGCAATCCAAGCTTTGTTTCCAAAACAAGTGCCTGGTCGTCCTGGAGTGGATCGACCCTTTTTGTGGGGTCCATAACCAGAAGGTAATTTTCCGGCAACTCATAATCATTTATTCGAGGAATCTCCCCTGTGAGCCAGATGCCGTCTCCGATCTGGCGCGCCTGCTTTGAGATATCAAACTCGGCACCAAGAAGCTCCAGATCTTCTCGGCTCTCTGGAATTCCGAGGGGCCTTATCTCGCCTTGTAGCTCTCCGTATTTCGCTGAGAATACATCCGGATGACAGAATACCGTTCTGGGCCCGGTTGTCTCAAGGACACCTGCCAGCCCACCCGTATGATCATAATGTCCGTGGCTCAAAGCTACAGGCACACAAGCCAGATCGATCCCTAAGAGCTTTGCGTTATGGGCTGCAGATATGGACTGGCCCGTATCAAACAGAAGTCTTGTGCCTTCTTTCTCTAAATAGACGGAAAAGCCGTGTTCGGCCAGGATCCCGAATCTCATGGCAGCAGTGTTATCGCTTAAGGTAACTACTTTGATTGACATGGATTGATGAACGGATATGAGGATTTATATTTTACTTTGGCAAGAAAGGCAAAAATCACTTTTTCCAGAACTCCGGTAACAGCAGCACCAGAGCCGTCACTATCTCCAGTCGTCCGATCCACATGCAAAAGAAGAGCAGCATCTTTCCCGCGGGATGGACCTCTGCGAAGCTGAATGTCGGCCCTACCATGCCAAAGCCCGGCCCCACGTTGCCAAGTGTAGTGGCGACAGCTGAAAGAATGGTCTCAATGGTCATGCGCGGTTCATTGTAGGAGATGATGGCCAAAAGCAGCGATGCCATGGCGAAGATAAAGATATACGTGGCCACAAATATGTTGCTGGGCCGGAGAATTTCGTCCTTTACCGGGACACCGCCAAGCATGAGAGGAATGACCGCCTTGGGGTGAAGGACATGGAGCAGCTCCCGGTATCCGCTCTTTAATACTAATAATATTCTTACAACCTTTATGGCTCCACCAGTGGAGCCGGCGCAGGCTCCAATGATCATAAGCGAGAGGAGCGTGTACTTGGCCGCTGCCGTCCACTGATCGAAGTTGTCTGTGGCAAAGCCAGTGGTGGTCATGATGGTGACCACCTGGAAGCCAGCCAACTGGATCTTTCTAAAGATATCGCCCTCCAATCCGCCCCAGAGGACGATGACGGCTGTCGTCGCCAGCACGATCAAGGTATAGAATCTGAACTCGGCATCCTTGAACAGGGCCTTTCGATCGGAGTTAAGCACCTTGTAGTGCAGGGCGAAGTTGGCCCCGGCCAAGAAACAGAACAGAGTGATGATGGCATCGATGATCCAGCTCTTGTAGGCCATGATGCTCTGGCCCTGCGGTGAGAAGCCGCCCGTGGCCATGGAGGCAAAGGTATTGCAAAAAGAGTCAAAGAGGGGCATTTTTGCCAGGTAGAGAAGCACGATCTCAGCTACTGTCAGGAGGATATAAACTACCCAGAGCAGTTGGGCGGTCTGTTTAATGCGCGGCGTCAGAGCATCCTTATCCGGGCCGGGCACCTCTGCCCTGTAAAGCTGGCGTCCTGCCACGCCCAGGCGAGGCAGTATGGCCACGAATAATAGTATTATCCCCATTCCGCCCAGCCACTGAGCAAAGGACCTCCAGAATAGCAGTCCCATATAGGTCTTATCAGGGCTGCTGCTGATCTGCAGCCACGTGCTGTTGGCGGTCAGGCTTCTAACGCCCAGCTCCAGTTGGTGCGCCAGGCTGCTGTTGGCCAGAGCTCTGTTTATAATCCAGTATCCTTGGGCATTTGATTCCGTGAGTATGGAGGAGCCGGTGGTGGTAAAGGCGGACATGGACTCAAAAAGGCCGTCGATGAGGCCGGTGCCCAGGAAGACATAAGGCAAGGCGCCAAAGAAGGCCGCTCCCAGCCAGCCCAAAGAGACAAGGGCAAAGCCCTCTTTGAGGCCCGGTTCCTCCTTGGTGGAGAGCCTTCCTAAAATTATTCCTGTGGCGAGAGTAAGAAGAGAGGTTAAGGCAAAGGCGATCACGCCTCCTGTCTCTCCATAATAGGCAGCAACGGCCCCCGGAACCAGCAGCAAGACGGCCAAAATTTTAAGAAGCGACGCAAATAGCCGAAGAAATACCCTGATTCTCATCGAATAATAACACCCCAGGGGACCTGAGGGCACCCTCCTTTTGAAGGCAAATCTCCGTTCTCCTTGCTATAAAAAATATGTGCCTGAATTGAATCAGGATACGAAGAGCTTCTTTACCTTGGAGACGACCTCCGGCATAGACATCACAAAGACGCGGTCTCCTTCCTTGACCTTGAAGTCGTCATCTGGCATCATAGGTTTTCCGTTTCTCAAGATCATGCCCACCATGGAGTCCTTGGGCAGCTCTTTGGAGACGCTCTTTCCTATGATTTTGGCACCGGCCTTGGCTATGAAATCCACCAGCTCCATCCTCTCGTCGCTGAGAGTGATCACCTCTTCCCCTCCGCTCACCCTCTGCAGCACGGCATCAGCAGTTACCTGCCCTGGGCTTACTGCTCTGTCTACTCCTACCAGCTCGAAGAGCTTTATGTAATCATACCTATTTACCCGGGAGAGGATTTTCTTTGCACCCAGTTGCTTGGCAAGCAGCGAGCAGAGCAGGTTCTTTTCATCCAGGCCGGTGACAGCGAAGACCACATCCATATATTCAGCACCCTCTTCTTTTAAAAGCGAGATATCAGTTCCGTCTCCATTGAGAATCATTGTACTGGAGAGCTTTTCTGCAATCTCTATGCATCGCTCTGTATTCACTTCGATCAGTTTCACATCCAGTCCCATCTTCTCCAGCCGGCTCGCCAGGTAAAATCCAACCATTCCACCTCCGACGATCAGGGCCTTATGTGGTGAGGACTCTTCGTGAAGCATTCTTCTCAGTTTGGGAAGCGATTTAGGGTCGCAAAGGAGGAAGATGTGATCACCGGAAATGATCGTATCTCCTTGTAAAGGTATGCTGATATCTCCCTTTCTGTTTATAGCCATGATTTTGCAGCCATCCGGAAGGTTTACCTTGACCTCACCCACTGGCCCTTGCAGAGGCATTTCTTCGGTGACCTTGAACTCGATCAGCTCGACTTTCCCCCCTGCCAGCTCCCTATCCAGGAGCATGGATGGAAAATACAGAGATCTCGCCATATCCTCAGCCATGGCCAGCTCCGGACAGATCATGAAGCTTATGCCTATCTCTTTTCGATCCTTAACCGGCTGATCAATGTACTCTGGATTGCTGACTCTGGCAATAGTCTGGCGCACGCCTAGATGGCTGGCTATGATGCAGGTGATCACATTCACCTCATCGTTGCCGGTAACAGCTACTACTATCTCCGCTTTCTTGATGCCTGCCATAATGAGCAGACGGGCATTGGCAGAATTGCCCTGTAAAACCATCACATCCATATCCTGCAGACGGGCACAGGCCGCAGGATCCTTGTCTATGACGGTAACATCATGATCGGCATGAAGCTCGCTAGCTATGAGATAACCCACCTCGCCAGCCCCGGTGATCAAGATACGCATTTCATTTCCTCCATAATTCAGGCATAAATAATAGGAATATGGGCATCAGCTCCAATCGACCGATGTACATGGCAAAAAAGCCGATCATCTTGCCGGCAGCTCCTATTTGCGACCAGTCGAAGGTTATGATGCCAAGACCAGGGCCCACGCCGCCCATGCAGGAGGCTATACCTGCTGTCACTGCCTGTAGATCAACTCGTGGATCTCCTGCCGATACCATGGCCAAGCCTAAAGACAGCGCTAACCACACTGCCAGGTAGAAGAATGAGTAGAAGAGCATGGGCCGCAGGATGACATCCGGTACCCTTGTCTCTCCCAGCCTGACAGACATGAGAGCATGAGGGTGAAGCATATGCAATAATTCATTGTAGGCATACTTGCAGTCTACCAGGATCCTGCCCACCTTTATGCCTCCTGCGGTCGAGCCGATGCAGCCTCCGATAAGCATGACCATGATCAAAGCCAGCTTTGCAGCCGTGGACCATTTATCGTAATCCAGGGAATTGACGAAGCCGGTGGTTCCCATGAAGGATATGACCTGGAAGGATGCAAACCGGAAGCGTTCCGCCAGCTGACCATCTATTCCGCCAAAGAAAATGAGGACTATGGTAGCGCCGGCCAGGATAAAGAGCATGAACCGAAACTCTTCATCTTTAAACCAGGCCAGCCGGTCTGAGGTGAGAGCTTTGTAGTGCAGGGTGAGGCTGGACATGCCCAGGATAATGAAAATTGCCACTATGGTCTCTATGAGCGGACTATGGTAGGCGACGAGGCTGGATGCCTGGGGAGAGAAGCCGCCCGTAGCCAGGGTCGAAAATGCTGTGCAGACCGCATCGTAAAAAGGCATGCCAGCCGCGTAAAGCAGTATTATCTCCAGGGCATTGAAGAGCAGATAAACCTTCCAGAGGATCCTGGCCGTGGCCGTGGCCCGCGGCGTGATGGTATCCTTGCTCGGCCCTACAGTCTCAGCCCGAAAAAGCTGGCGACCGGCGACGCGCAGTTGGGGAAAGATGGCCACCACCATCAAAATTATGCCCAGTCCCCCGATGAGCTGCTGGAAGGAGCGCCAGAAGAGCAGGCCATAAAATGTTTGGCTATTCAGGGCCTGGAAGGCGATATTGTAGCCCGCCAAGTCGCCGGTTACTCCATTAATAAGAGCGGTGCAGATACTATTATTGACCAGAGTGGAATTGACAATGTAGTACCCTTTGGCGTTTGACTCTACAAGAATCGTAGCTCCGGTTGCCGAGAAGCCTGATATGGATTCAAATAGAGCATCGACTGGCCCCAGGCCCTGAAATACAAAGGGCAAAGCACCGAAGAAAGTAGCAGAGAGCCATCCCAAGGAGACGGCGGCGAAGGCCTCTTTATTGGCTATATCTCCTTTTGTCCCCAGCCGACTGAGGATGATGCCCGTGCCTATGGAAAGCAGGGAGGTCAGAGCAAAGGCGGCAATCCCACTGGTTTCATGGTAGTAAGCCGAGACTAATCCCGGCACTAAGAGCAACAACCCCATGATCTTCAGCACGGTGCCGATAACATCAAAGACGATTCCGAGTTTCATTCTCCCTCACGCTATTCAAGCCCAGGGTTCAAGCTTTAAGAGCGTAGAACTAGGTTCGAGCATATAGGAATTGATACACCCTATTCCTGTAGAGAAAAAAGATCCCTCTAGCGGATTATAGCAGCATCCTACGGCTTCCATCCAGGCGCGGATGGGCTGAACGTCAATGTCTCTTGTCAAGATTAAATGGTCGCCGAATTTTTTCAAAGTTTCAAACCTCTGTCAACTGCCCATTGGGGAGTTGTCATGCCGTGGATTAATTGACATCCTGGCAGAAGCTGAGTTAGACATCCCTCCAAAGTTCAGTTTGATTCCACCTGAAGCTCGCCGTAGTAGCGATCTTAGGATATAAAAGTTTCCGTTTAATCTATATTGTATCTTTGTGCACGACGCATTAGTGGCTCCGGTCTAAAGCCAAGGCCAGGATGTTCGTGAATGCTTCCAATAACCTCTTCTGCTCAGGCAGCAAGAGCTGTTCCGCCTTGCCCAGTCCCACACCCAGCACTCCAATGGTGACTTCTTTGGTCTTGAGAGGCAGGTAAAAAAGCGTCGCTGAGGAAAGAGTCTGTGTGCCGTGTCCTGCTTCCTGGCCGTGTCTGAGGACCCAGGTGGCCACACCCAGCTTGCGCTCATCAAATATCAGGTGTTCTCCCATCTTGGCCCGTTCCTTGAGCCGCCCGGTTTCATCGGGCAGCAGGATCATCACTTCACACTCGAAGGCCTGTGCAATCTCTCGGGCGGCACAGCTTAAAAGCTCCTCCCCGTTCTTGGCCGCCATGAGGTTGCGACTGAAGGAATAAAGATTGGAGACAAAGCGCTCCCTTTGACGGGCGCCCTCTCCCTGCCATCTCAACAGATCCGCCAGAAAGCTGGTTATTATTCCTACTATGACGAAGACGATGAACATAGGCAGATAGCGCAGATCTTCAATTGCCAATGTCATACTGGGAGGCACGAAGAAGAAATCCAGGGCGACTACGGCCATGAGTGATGTAATCAGACCTGAGCGCCTGCCCCAGGTCATTCCACTGTAGATCACAGGCAGAAGCAGGATCATGGCGATGTTGATGAGGCCCAGCTGGCTTTCCAGCAGCCAGCAAAAGACGACCGTTGCTGCTACGATTAAGAGGCTGCCGGAGAGCTGCCGCCAATTTATGTCGCCCGCAAGCGACTGGGCTTCTTGTTTCGCCATATCGGCTTGTGCGCCGCCTATGACGAGCACATGTATCTGTCCGCTCCGTTTTATGATCTCGTTTACCACTGATCCTCTCCACCATCTGTTCCACGAACGGCGACGCGGCAGTCCGACGACGATTACCGTGATATTATGCTCTCTGGAGAAGACGATTACCTCCTCGGCGATATTCTGTGCGCTCAGAACCTGAACCTTTGCCCCCAGCTCCCTTGCCAGCGTCAAGTTATGCGCCAGCTGATCCCGAGCGATCTGTGTGGATGAGGTCTCTGGAGATTCTACATAAACCGCGAACCACTCGGCATCCTGGTCTGCAGCCATGCGCTGCCCTATGCGTATCAGGCGCTCGGAGAAGGTACTGGCATTGATGCAGACCAACAACCTCGATCCGGCCGGCCAGGGGCCCAGGATGCCATGCCCCTCCATGTAGGAGCGCATGTCCTCATCCACCATGCGGGCAGCATATCTCAGAGCTATCTCTCGCAGTCCCAGCAGGTTGCCTTTGCGGAAAAAGCGCTGCACGGCTTGCTCTGCCTGGGCGGGCAGGTACACTTTGCCATCCTTAAACCGCTGCAGCAGATCCTCCGGAGTCAGGTCTACTACTTCGATCTCATCCGCCTTCTCTAGTATCCTGTCTGGCAGAGTCTCTCGAACCCTCACGCCCGTGATCTGAAATATGATATCGTTGAGGCTCTCAATATGCTGGACGTTCAGGGTTGTGTAGACGCTGATGCCCGCATCTAGCAGCTCTTCTACATCCTGGTAGCGCTTGGCATGACGAAGGTTGGGTGCATTGGTATGAGCCAGCTCATCCACCAGGGCGATGACCGGATGGCGTGCCAGGACGGCGTCCAGATCCATCTCCTGGGTCTCCAGACCGCCTCGATCGAGACGGCAGCGAGGAATCTCCTCCAGTCCCTCCAGCAGAACCTCGGTCTCAGGCCGTCCATGCGTCTCCACCAGTGCGACAACGACATCCACACAGCTCTTTTTTAGTTGCTGCGCCTCTTCCAGCATTTGATAGGTCTTGCCGACGCCTGCCGCCGCGCCAAGGATGATCTTGAGATGTCCACGGCTGCTGCTGGCCACGCTTTCCTCATGCTGAATCCGCTCTAATAATTGATCCGGATCCGGACGGCAATCCTTCTCCATTTTCTAACTCTCCCTCTTCGCCTCATCCAGGGCAAGGTTAAGCCTGAGCACGTTCACCCTCTCCTGCCCCAGTATGCCTAGCATGGCAGGCTCAACATTCTTATCGATCAGCGCCTGCACCGCAGAATGCTTGAGGCCTCTCGCTCCGGCCACGCGCGCCACCTGCTCTATTGCTCCCTGCCGACTTATGTGCGGGTCCAGGCCGCTGCCTGAGGCCAGGACCAGATCCGCGGGCACAGGCTGATCATTCGACAGCCTATTCTCGCGCCGGACTTGATCTATCCTCCGGCTCACCTCTTCCATAAGCCTGGCACTGGTTGGCCCGAGGTTGCTGGCACCTGAGCCGTTGGCGCTGTAATTGACATAAGAAGGCCGTCCATGGAAATAGCCAGGGCTCTGGAAAGTCTGGCCGATGAGCTCTGAGCCCACGATTCTGCCGTCAACTACAATCAGGCTTCCCTCGGCCTTGGCCGGCATGGTCGTCTGGACTATGCCGGTTATGAACAGAGGATAGGCAAGACCGGTGAGCAGAGTGAAGGCCATAAACAGAATCACTGCAGGCCTTATTTCTTTTGCAAATTCGAACATCTTCCTCACTCCAAATGCA
>Ga0209777_10006422_pt1 | contig 13241 bp, 11 predicted proteins | sample FrelakmetHBP12HB_FD_187147 | JGI IMG/M metagenome (GOLD analysis project Ga0209777, IMG submission 187147) | Freshwater lake sediment microbial communities from the University of Notre Dame, USA, for methane emissions studies -HBP12 HB (SPAdes)... | ecosystem: Environmental > Aquatic >...
CCGCCTCCTGCACAGCCACAAGCAGATACACGCTAAATGTCGTGCCTGCCCCGGGCTCGGACTGCACGTCGATAAACCCTCCGTGCTGCTTGACGATGGCTGAGGTCATGACAAGCCCAAGGCCCGTGCCCTGCTCCGCGCCCTTGGTGGTAAAAAAGGGATCAAATATTTTATCAAGCATGCGGCTGTCCATGCCGACACCCGTATCCGACACCGTCAGGCTCCAGAAAAGGCGCTGGCCGGCCTCGGGGTGGCGAATGTTAAACTGCCGGTCGCCTGCCGTTTTCCCGACCGAAACGGTCAGCACGCCGCCTGCAGCCTGGCCGGCAGCCCGCATAATGGTCATGGCATGGCAGGCGTTCACCAGCAGGTTGAGCACAACCTGTTCTATCTGCGTGGGATCGGCCGATACCATGGCCTGCCGTTCAGCCAGCACTGTGCGGATTTCCACACTGCGGTCAAAGGTATTGCGGCACAGCTCGATTGCCTGACGCACGGCCTTGTTAAGATCAAAGGACACGACCAGGCATTCTTTTTTGCGCGACAGCGACAAAAGCTGTTTTACAAGATCAACGGCGCGCTCCCCGGCATTCTGCATGAGATCGAGAAACAGTTCAAGCTGGTCGTCCGGAATAGTTGGCGCGGCCTTCAGTTTGCTGCGCAGCACAGACACTGACCCCGTGATGCCGCACAGCACATTGTTGAAATCATGGGCAAGCCCGCCGGCCAGCATCCCGACAATTTCCATCTTCTGGGCCTGCCGCAGATGCTGCTCCGCGAGCTCAAGCTCGGTAACGTCGTCCATGCGTATCACAATGTCGGAAGAGTGATCGATGTCCAGCGGAAAAAGCGTTACATCAAAATAGACATTGCCGAAGCTGCATTCCTGGGCTGTCTTGAACCGATGCGAAGCGCGCGTGCCGGCCACATCGCTGATGTGCTGCCTGAACCCGGCAAGCCATGGCAGCACCTGCATGATGTCCCGCCCGATCGCATACTCGGCCGGGACCCCCGCATACCTTTCCGCGGCGGCATTCCACTGCGTGACGACACCCTGGCCGGTGGCCGTTATAAGTATGCTGGAAAGCGAATTAAAGACGCTTGCAAGATATTGCCGGGTGTACTGAACCTCATGGGCTGAAATGCGGCGCTCGCGCCGCATTTCAGCCTCACGAAGCTCCCGCTCGATCACCGGCACCAGCCGCGCAAGCTTGTCCTTCATGATAAAATCATGGGCCCCGGCCTTCATGGCGCGCACGGCCGTTTCCTCGCCGATGGCGCCCGATGCGATTATGAACGGCACATCAAGGCCGTGCAGCTGCGCTATATCAAGGGCGACAAACAGGCTGCAATGAGGCATGCTGTAGTCCGAGATGATGACATCCCAGGGGCTTTCGATGGCCTTGAGCATATCCTGCGTCGTATCAACGCGCAGGGCTTCCGGCGTGTAGCCGCCGCGGCGCAGCTCACGGAGCAGCAGCTCGAAATCATCCTCGGAATCATCGACGATCAGCACGCGCAGGTTCGTCATGGCTGCCTCAGCACAGAGGATTACGCGGGCACTGGTTGAGCACCATCCAGTACAGGCTCAGCTGCCGCACGGCCTCGGTGAACTGCTCGAAATCGACGGGCTTGCGGATATAGCTGTTCACGCCGTAGTGATAGCTGTCGATCATATCTTTTTCCTCGTCAGATGAGGTAAGCACCACCACGGGCAAATACCGCGTGCGCTCATCAGCCTTGATGCGCCGCAGCACTTCAAGGCCGCCGAGCCTGGGCATTTTAAGATCCAGAAGCACCACCTCCGGCATGATGCACAGGTTGCGGCCGGCATGGGGCCCTGTGCCGAACAGATAGTCGAGAGCCTCGACGCCGTCGCGGGCTACCACGATCTCATTGAGCACGTGATTGAGCCTGAAGGCCCGCAGGGCCAGCTCGAGATCATCCTCATTGTCTTCCACCATCATTATAATGCGCTTGTCCATTAGCCCTCCTGTGCCAAGGTGAAATAAAAGGTTGCGCCGTCGTCGAGAGCGCTGCGGGCCCAGATGCGGCCGCCGTGCCGGTGCAGGATGCGCTGCACCGTGGCAAGGCCGATGCCGGTTCCCGGGAACTCAAGCTCGGCATGCAGGCGCTGAAATGCGCCGAACAGTTTGTCGGCATAGGCCATGTCAAATCCCACACCATTGTCGCGCACGCAGTACACTGCTGCGCCACGAACATGTTCCGGTATAGCGCCTTCGCCCTCAGCGGCAATCCCGAAAAAAATCTCAGCGCGGGGCCGCGGGCCCGTGTATTTCCATGCATTGTCCAGAAGATTTTCAAGGGCAATGCGCAGCAGATGCCCGTCGCCCAGGGCAATAAGGCCCGGCTGTATAGTGCAGCAGACATCCCTGCCCCGCTCCTGCTCCCGGAACTGGGCCACGATATCGGCGGCAAGCGTGCTCAGGTTAACCTGCTCACGCCGCATTTCATGCTGCGTCACGCGCGACAGCTTCAGCATATCGTCGATCAGACTGCCCATGCGGCCGGCGGCGGCGCGGATGCGTTCAAGATAGCGCCTGCCTTCGGCTGGAAGCACATGGCCGAAATCCTCAGTCAGGGCGCTGGCAAAGCCGCTGATGCTCCGAAGCGGCGCCCGCAAATCATGCGACACGGAATAGGAAAAGCTCTCAAGCTCGCGATTGGCGGCGGCAAGCTGGTCACGCTGGCGCAGCAGCTCATGCTCCATACGCTTACGCGCCGTAATGTCGCGCATGCTGCTCACCGACCCGATCGGCTCGCCCTGCAGGCTGTAGAGCATTGCAATATTGGCCTCCGCCTCCACCAGGCGGCCATCTTTGCGCCTGCAATAAAAAAGGTGGTTGCTGATTTTTCCCTCTTTAAAAAAAACTTCCATGCGGGCATAGGCTTCAAACAGAACGTCCTGGGTGATCCACACCTGTTCGCCGGCCGTTGTCTCATACATCCCATCATCAAATAAAGCGAAAAAAGCCGGGGTCTGGCCGAGCAGTTCTTCGCGTTCATAACCCAGCAGTGTAATGCCGGCCCGATTCACGCTTGTAATGTGCCCGGTTGCGTCGCTTATGATGATGCTGTCAAGAGAGTTTTCGATGATGTTTTCAAGAAAATCCTTGGCCAGCTGCAGCTCCCGCTCAAAAAGCTTGCGGTGCGTAATGTCGTGGACTATGGAAACAGCGCCCAGATACTCCTTCTGTTCATTAAACATAAAGCTGGTAGTGACTTCAACGGGCACAAGCTTATGCTGCCGATTGACTAAATACAGTTCCCAGTTGCGAAGAAACCCCTGCTCCTGAAGAACGCCCATATGATGCCGGCTTTTTTCGTAATAGTCTGGATCGATATGAATCTCATCACCCATAACCGTTGTATAGGTCTGGCCAACTTCCGGAAGAAAATCAAAAATTGAAGAGTCGATCACATCTGCACGGTCATACCCGAGAAGGTCAGTGAATGCCTTGTTGACCATCTGAATCGCCATTGCCGAGCTATCAAGTGTTGGCAGGTGCGCAGGTATGAGAATGCCATCACCGGACTGTTCAAAAATGATCTCCAGCCGTTTTTCAGCATCCCGAAGCTTATCCACATCACGGGCGCGCCGGTCGATCTCCTGCTGCAGCCGCATAGTGGCATCATTGCGCTGCGTATAGAGATCACGCATATAGCCGATCAGAGCACCTATCACCAGAAAGGCGATATGGCCGCCGATACCGCCGCCCGAGAGCATGCCGGGCTTCCAGTCAAGCCCGATGAGCATCATCATGAATATATTCACCGGAAAGGCAAATACTGCGGCAAGCAGCCCCGCTTTCCAGCCCCAGCAGAGTCCTGCCGCAAGCACGGGTAAAATCCCGGCTGTGGCCGTACCATGCCCTGACACCCTGCCGATACACACAAACAGCAGTACATAGCCCAGCAGCGATACGGCAAGCAGCAACCAGCGGTGGCGTAAAAAAAACATCACGGCTGCATCCCCCAAAATGATAAGAATGAAGATTTTGAGTGTTCGGAATACCTGTATATTTTATATGCGCTATCTAATTCATTGCATATTTTTTTTGTTTTTCCAAACATATTTTCTGTTTTCACCCTGCAGTCCGGTCGGGGTTCAGGGTTCAGGGTTTGGATTCTGACTCCTGACTTCTGAATTCTGGCTTCTGACCCCCAACCCCTGACGCCTGCACCCTCGATACCTGAGTAGTTGCCAATTCTAACTACCAAAAAAACAAAACGTCGTGATGGATTTACTGCGTGAAGGCGTCCGGCTGGCCGGAAAATGCCTCGCGTGTCCGGTTATAATAGCCAAACTGCAGGCTGGGAAATTCTTTTGACAGGAGTTCTTTCACCTTGCCCATGCCCATGCCTGGTTCATCAGGAGGCGCCATGGCTTTCCAGTAGAAATCGGGGTCGATATTGAGATTCTTCATGTGAATGAGATGGGGTGAGGTTTTCCGTATCAGGTCGCACAGGGCCTCAACCTCGCCTGCCTGATCCGTGATGCCGGGAAAAATAAGATAATTGATCATGGTGAAGGCGCCGTGCTGCCGCACCAGCCTGAGGGATTCCACAACATCCTCAAAGCCGTAGCCTTTCGGTTGATAGTAGCGCGTATACAGCTCGGGCCGGGCGCTTGAGAGGCTGATGCGGATGCTGTCAAGCCCGCTGCGGCAAATGGCATCAACAAAACGGGGAACGCTGCCGTTGGTGTTGAGGTTAATGGTGCCCCGGACGGTTTCCTTCCGTATGGCCCGTATCGACTCACTTATCCTCTGCCACTGCATGATGGGCTCGCCCTCGCAGCCCTGGCCGAAGCTGATGATGGGGTCCTGCGCCTCATCCAGATGCCGCACAAAAGGCGCCACGATCTCATGCAGCTCGGGCACGAAGCTGATGCGCTCCTGCGGGGCCATGCATGAGCCGTCGGGCTGCAGCGATATGCACCCGAGGCAGCCTGAATTGCACACCGGGCTTGTGGGAATGGGGGCTTCCCAGCGGCGAAGGAAAAAATTTTTTGCGGCAAAGCAGTGGTAGTGGACGGCGCAGCGCCGCAAATGCTCTATGAGGCGGTTGCCGGGATATTCGCGCAGCCGCTTTTTCACATTCGGCAGCAGGGTCCGGTCGTCGAAGTTATCGGGGTTCCAGCGAAAGTTGTCGTCGATTTCGAAGGCGGGCGCATAATAGGCCTCATCATGAAACCCCACGGTGCTGTAGGCCCACATGGGAAGCATGCTGCTTTTTCTGCTGTAGTCCATGGCCGGCAGCAAGAGGCGCACCCAGCCCTGCTGAATGAAGGCAGACACGGCATTGCACCTGATTGTTGTGCGGCCGATTTTCGTCTCCCTGAGCAGGACAATTCTCCGCTTGTCCGGGTCATAGCCGTAGGGAGGGCATCCCGGATGAAAATAGAGCCTGCTCATTGGGGGCAGCTGCACAAGGTCTTTGGGCGCAGGCCGCACCAGGCGGGGGCCGCTGGCCCCAGCCATTTCCAGAAACGGGTGATCGTATATCGTGCCCTGATCGTCGGCAAATAAAAGTTTGGGTCTCATGGCCATAGTCAGGCTTTCATGCGTGCGAGCCGGCCGGAATGCCGGAAGATTTCAGGAAATCTTTTTCTTGAACCGAACAAGGCTCAGGATAAAAATGACGAGCCCGAGGGCCAGCAGGCACAGTCCTTCGTCCCACAGCACCTCAATGCCGACGCCTTTCAGGAAAATGCTGCGCACGATGACGGCAAAGTACCGCAGCGGCATGATATAGGTAAACAGCTGTATCACCGGGGGCATATTTTCAATCGGGAAAATAATGCCCGACAGCAGCACCATGGTGATGATGAAAAAAAAGGTCAGCACCATAGACTGCTCCTGGGTGCGGGCGACCGTGGAGATGAACAGCCCCAGGCCGAGGGTTGTAAAAAGAAACAATAATGAAAAAAAGAACAAAAGAATGATGCTGCCCTTAATGGGCACATCGAAAATAAAGTAGGCCGCGGTAATGATAAAACCCACATCCACGAGGCCGATGAAGATGAATGGTGAGATTTTTCCGATAATCAGCTCGGAGCGCGTAGCAGGCGACACCAGCAGCTGCTCGAGCGTGCCGACCTCGCGCTCGCGCACAAGGCTCAGGGCCGTAAGGTTGGTAGTCACGACGAGCAGTATCATGCAGATGACGCCCGGCACAAAAAAGTATTTGCTCAAAAGCTCCGGGTTGTACCAGAGGCGCATCTGCTCATCGATAATGGCTGCCCTGCCGATATCGCGGCGCCAGGTTCCCAGAAAATCGTTCTGATTAAATAATGATGTATCTATAGTGCTCAGCAGCAGCTTTGCCGAAAACCGCTGGGAGATGATGTTGGCATAGGTCAAGGCGATGATGGCGCTGTTTGATTCGGTGCCGTCCACGAAAAGCTGCACCTGCGGCGAGAGGCCCTTTTTGAAATTCTTCTGGAAGTCGACCGGCAGGTCGATGCCGATTTTGATCTTGCCGCGGTCAAGCAGATCGCACAGCTCGCGGCGGCTTTCCGGATAATAGCGAATGTCGAAATATTCGCCGTGGCCGAACTGCTCGACATACCGGCGGCTGAGATAGGTTGCATCCCGGTCAAGCACGGCTGTCGGGACATGCCTGACTTCAAAGTTAGCAGCATACCCGAGAATCACCAGCTGCAGGACAGGGGCGAGAAACAGCAGGGGGTACATTCTCCAGTCCCGCTTCATCTGGTGCAGCTCTTTGATAAAAATGGCGATCAGGCGGCGCAGATGCATGGGCTAGAACCTTTTCCTGAAAAAAAGACTGCTGCAGCCAAGCGACAGAACCGCAAAGGCAAATAGAATCAGTGCATTGGGATACAGCACGGCCCATCCCACGCCCTTCAAAATAATGCCCCGCAGCACAATCATATAATAGCGCAGCGGCATGAGATAGGAGATGACCTGAATGGGCGCGGGCATGTTTTCAATCGGAAAAATAAATCCCGAGAGGATGATCGAGGGCAGGATCGTTACAAAGAAACCAACCAGCCAGGCCACCTGCGAAGTTTTTGCAATCGCCGATATGAAAAGCCCGGCGCCCAGGGCGGAGCCGAGAAAAAGAAAAGACAGGAACAAAAAAAGAATAATGCTGCCCCTGAACGGCACATGAAAAAGCAGGCAGCCCACAGCCACGATCATAATCAGGTCTATGAACACGATTATGATATAGGGCGCCACCTTGCCGACCATAAGCTCTATCGGGCGCAGCGGAGAAACCATCAGGCTTTCGATTGTGCCCATCTCGCGCTCCTTCACCAGCGACAGCGACATGCGAAGGGCGCCGATCATCATGATGATGATGCCGATAATGCCGGGCACGAAGAAGTTCATGCTTGCGAGCTCCGGATTGTACCAGATATTGGGCCGCACATCCAGCATGGCGGATGCGGCTGCGCCGGCAATGCCGTTTGCATTGAGCAGGCTGAACATCACGTTCAGGGAGGCCGCGGCAAGAATCGATTTGACATAGCCCATGGTGATATTGGCAGTATTGCTGTCGGTACCGTCAATGATCACCTGCACGGGCGTGCTTTTGCCGCTGAATATCTCTTTCTGAAAATCTTTGGGTATCTGCAGGGCGACCCTTGCCTCGCCGCTGTTCAGAACCCCTGCGACTTCCTGCTCCGCGCTCAGCCGCTTTTTAAGCACAAAATAGCCGGAGGTGATAAAGCGGTCGACGAGGCTGCGGGAAAGCTCGGTTTTGTCCAGATCATAGACCGCAAGCGGTATATTGCGCACGTCAAGGTTGATGGCATAGGAGAAGATAATGAGCAGGACGACAGGCAGCAGCAGCAGCAGCCACAGCGCCACAGGATCGCGCAGGACCTGAATGAATTCCTTATACAGCAGGGCGCTGATTCTGCGAAGCATTGTTTTTTTCCTCTGCAAGGGACACGAACACGTCCTCTATCGAGGGCTGAATTTCCTCGAGCAGCGTTACCTGGATATCCTCCTGCGCAAGCAGGCGCGCCAGCACCGGCATGGCCTGTTCGGCATTGGCAACAGAGAGGTGCAGTTCGTCGCCGTAAAAGTTGACGTTGATAAGGGCATCGCTTCCTTTCAGCAGCTTATACGCCTTATCGATGGGCGTGCACTTGAGGTTGAGCAGCTGCTGGGTGATATAATCCTTTTTCATGCCCTCCGGCGTGCTGCAGGCGACAAGGTTGCCCTGCCAGATGAAGCCGATGCGGTTGCAGCGCTCGGCCTCCTCCATATAGTGCGTGGTCACAAAAAGCGTGGTGCCTGCATGGGAGAGCTCATAGAGAAAATCCCACAGCATGCGGCGCGACACGGGATCGATGCCGGCAGTGGGCTCATCAAGAAAAATTATCAGAGGCTTATGCACGACCGAACAGGCAAGGGCCAGCCGCTGGCGCCAGCCTCCCGAAAGCCGCGAGGCAAGGGTTTTCCGGTAGTCCTGCAGCTGCACGAGCCCGATGGCCTGCTCGATATTTTCAAGGCAGGTTTTGCGATCGGAAATATACAGCCGGCCGTAAAAGCGCAGATTCTCCTCAACTGTCAAATCCTGATAGAGCCCGAAGCTCTGGGACATGTAGCCGATCTGCTCCTTGACCTTTTCCGGCTCGCGGTTGATGCTGAAGCCGCCGATGGCGCCTTCGCCGCTGGTCGGCTCAAGCAGGCCGCAGAGCATGCGGATGGTGGTGGACTTGCCGGCGCCGTTGGGCCCGAGAAAACCGAAAATTTCGCCCTGGCGAATAGATAGATTAAGATCATTGACGGCGGTGATTTTGCCATACCGCTTGGTAAGGTTTGTGGTTTCAATGGCTATGTTAGTATAGGCCGTCATTGAAATATGTGCCGTGCTGCTTTACTTGGAGGGTTCGATTGCAATGGTTACATCAGCGGGCATGCCGGGCCTCAGCCGCTCTTTCTCGTTCTGGATCTGTACCTTGATGCCGAAAACGAGCTTCACTCGCTCTTCCTTGGTCTGAATATTTTTCGGCGTAAACTCGGCCTCCGTGGAAATGTAGATGACCTTGCCGGCGAACTTCTCGCTCGGAAATGAATCGACCGAAACCTCGGCGCTCTGCCCGAGGACCACCTTGCCGACGTTTTTCTCGGACACATAGGCCATGATCCACATGTCCTGCAGGTCGATGATGCTTAAAAGAACGCTCCCGACCGACACGAGCTCGCCGGGCTCGATATACTTCTCGCTCACGATCCCCCGGCACGGGCTGACGATGGTGGCGTCCTTGATCCTTCGCCTGACAAGATCAACCGAAGCCTGGGCGCTCTCCAGCACCGCCTTGCCGGCGGCGATGTCTTCGGTCCGGTAGCCCGATTCAAGCAACTGGTAATCCTGCCTGGCCCGCTCATAGCGCTTCAAGGCTGATTTATAATTTGTTTCAAGGGAGTCGCGGGTGTTTTCAGGGGCGACCTTATCGGCGAACAGTTTCAAAGTACGCTCATAATCGCGCTTGGCGTTCCCAAAAACGACTTCAGCCTCCTGCAGCGCTTCCTGAGCCTTCCTGACGTCCTCCTTGCGGAAGCCGCTCTGCAGCAGGTCGAACCGGGCCTGCGCTTCCCGCAGCCGGCCTTCGGCAGCCTGCAGCTCCAGATCAAGCTTTTCATGGTCGATTTCCGCAAGCAGGTCGCCGGGCTTCACCCGGTCTCCCTGATCAACGGCGCGCTTTAATATTCTGCCGGCCACTTCAGACCGGATATCAACCTGCGTTGCCTCGATGGTGCCGGTGGATTCTACAATAGGGCCATTGCCGTTCGTGCATCCTGTTATAAAAACGGCAAAAATAAGCAAAATGACATATCTCATAGAGAATCATCCTGTCATGGTTTTGATGACAAAGCCCGACTGAGAATCACACCGCAGAAATGCCGCATATACTTTTCCATAGCTATTTAAGCAACTTGAAGCTAGTTAGTACCTCATCGGCAGAGAAAAAGTCAAGGTGCAAGATGCGCTGCGGGGTGATCATAAAGCCGGAAAAGCTCCGGCACGCATCACCCGGCATCACTGAAGTCCGCTGAGCAGACATGCGTGAGAGGTCTGCCCCTAGAGACTGTGTCACATAATAGCCCTTGATGTCATTTCGAACGAATGTGAGAAATCTTAACACCTTGATTTTACTTAAGCCTAGGATTTCTCCCTGAGGTCGAAATGACAGAATTTTGAATTGCGACACACTCTCTTCAGCCGAGCCTGCATATATTTCTCATCTCATCCACTGTTTGCCGGCTTTTATCAAACCTTCCATGTCTGCCTGCAGCCGTTGGAAAGCGATGCTCTCCGCCTGCAAGGCGGGACTTTCGCGGCACACTCCGGTCGCAGGAACGTGCTCGTATCCTTGCGAAACATACCCTCAACCTGATCGACAGGCAGGGATGCCTGCAGACAGACAAATCTGGAACCTCGGCAATATCCTGTAAGCGTAATATAATAATCTGCAAAAAAAGTTTCTTGAAAGTTTCCTTGTTTTAAGTAATAAATAAAACTTGTACATCAATTTATTGTGACACCGAGCGTCGCACTAGCGCACCTATAATAGAAATGTATGCCGATAACCCAATTCAGTAAAAGAAAGCCATGAAAGGAAAACTGACCTTTCTTATAATCAGATCGCGCACAGGCAAGCGGCGGAGATTTTCCATCAGCAAAAATTTCATTCTGTGCATGGCGCTGCTCAGCCTGGTGTTGCTGGGAAGCGGTATAGCCGGAGCATTGAAATACAGGGAGAATCTGGAGCTGAAAAAAAAATGCCTGCGGCTGGAAGTTGAAAAAAGCCAGCTTGAAGCCGTGGCCCGCACTGTGCAGGAACTGGAAAAAGAAGGTGAATCGGTTCGCAAACTCCTTGGGCTTCAGACAAGCAGCGCAGCTAAAAAAGACAGTTCTCGGCAGCCGTCAAATGCAGATGCCGATTGACCAAACTCTTTTAAAAAGGTGGACCCATGGCTTTATTCAAAAAAGATGTTGACATGAACAGGCTTGATACGCTTATCGGCAGCGGCACGATCATTGAGGGCACGATAACCTCAAAGGAAAGTGTCTGTATTGAAGGAACTGTCAGAGGCGGTAAAATCATAACCGAGGGAAGCGTCATCGTCAGCGAAAAAGGCAGGGTTGACGCCGACATATTCGCCGGCATGGTTATGCTTGGAGGCGAGGTCAACGGCAATATCGTTTCCCGCACCAAGCTTGAGATAACCACAAAAGGCAAACTGCGGGGTGATATAAAAACAGGCAGCCTCGTCATTGCAGAAGGTGTTATTTTCGAAGGCAAATGCCAGATGATTACCGACGAGCGCAACCTTAAAGCGCAGGCTGGATTGGAAGACGATGATATGCAGATTTAATAATGGTGCAATCCTTTTTAATAAAATTAAATTAATATAAATTCCGTTAAAAAAATCGGTAAAACCCCACCATCTTTTGCAACTTTATTCTTGACTTTCTTACTATTCACTGGTATAATTATTATTAAGTTAATAACTTTCTCAGCCCGGCATACTACTTACAGGCATCTAAACTTAAAAGAACGCCTGCTCCATCTGATCAGATTACCTGATACGTATTAAAAGATCCCAAACAAGCAGGGAGACAAGCACATGCAAAAAAATACATGGTTCAATACCTCTATACTCGCAGCTTTTACCGTCAATACGGTCATGATCTGCATACTCACATTGTGGACAATTGACGACCGCCATACATTGAAAGTCGTCCAGGTCGACGTTCAGGAGCTCAAGCACCGTATTGAGATGGAAATCAAGCTACGGCAGGAAATTTTACCGCAGATCAAAAAATCTGCTGAACAGCTGAGCCGTTCTAACCCGGATCTTGATCCGTACACCGCCTTGTCGTACGCCATTAAAATCTGGCAGTGCAGCGATGATGTTATTACCAGTGACCTGCTGACAGCCCTCATCGTCGTGGAATCGGGCGCCGACCAGAAAGCCGTAAGCCCCCACGGAGCGCTGGGCCTTATGCAAATAATGCCGGGGCACTGGTCATACGAGAACAAAGAGCTCCGCGACCCCTATACAAACATTGAAGCGGGGGCCACCATCCTGCGATACTATATAAAGCGCCATGGTCTTATCGGCGGGCTCCGGGCATACAACTGCGGCACTCCCGCCGGCGCCACGGTGGAATACGCAAAAAAAGTTCTGCAGATGGCGCAAAGCCAGTTTTGAAGCTGGGCACGTGCTCCCCATTTCATGGACTCACAGGCGGGCACATGCCGCAGGGCCGATTACATATGCGCGCCGGGGCGCGAAAATACTTGACAATTAATGGCAATAATTTTATAAAAGAGGCCATGGATCGGTCTGAAACTTAACAGTCCGATCTTTTTTACGTACGACCGTTCGCTCCTCTAGGGGGAGTTGAACCATGATCAGAGGAAAGGAGGTTTTTAGCACTATGATTTGTCAAACAACCAAACAGGGCGTCGAATGCTTCTTCATGAACAAGTCCGGCTGCACCTATAACGGAGGAACCTGTATCCAGATTGTCGCCCAGTGTGAAGGCTGCGAAAAAATCACGGATTTACCGTCCGGCAAATACTGCCTGGCATATCCGCAGCCCGAGCTTAAGTGGAAAAACGGCACCTGCAACTTCAACAGTCACATAAAACGCGAAGTCAAGCAGGAGAAGGTCGTCAACGCACTCAAGGCATCCAAGAGAAAAGCTGCAGGAAAATAAGAACTCAACTGGCATGCGCTCACAGCCGACCGGGCTTGCCCTGTCGGCTGTTTTTTTGCCTGCACAGCAGAAGTGGCCCGACAGCTTTTGACATGCGGCACTGTATGCTGCAGCACCGGCGGGCACCATCCCGGGCTGCAGCATAGATAAAAAATGAAAATTTCAAAATTGCTCCGTACAGCCATTGAATCCTTCACGCCAGTTTTCAGAAAAAGGCTTTATTTTTCTATTCGGCAGGAGGAGTATGCTCTCGATCAATCAAAAAGAAGGCCCCTTCTCCATCAGAAGGGGCCTTCTTTTTTTTACTCCTGGAAAAAAGCAGGTCTATTTATTCTGCCATCAGCTTTTTGACTTCCGCGGTCAGGGCGGGAATGACCTTGAACAGGTCATCGATCACGCCATAATCGCATTTGCTGAAAATGGGGGCCTCTGAATCCTTATTGATGGCCACGATCATCTTTGAGGTGCCCATGCCGGCATAGTGCTGGATGGCGCCGGAGATGCCG
>Ga0209777_10006423_pt1 | contig 13239 bp, 13 predicted proteins | sample FrelakmetHBP12HB_FD_187147 | JGI IMG/M metagenome (GOLD analysis project Ga0209777, IMG submission 187147) | Freshwater lake sediment microbial communities from the University of Notre Dame, USA, for methane emissions studies -HBP12 HB (SPAdes)... | ecosystem: Environmental > Aquatic >...
GCTGTGACCTTGTGGCACGGCCTTCCAGGCCGTGGACACGGGCAAGATGCCCGTGCCACGAATGCGCGAGGATACACCCAATCGTGAACTGCTCTAACCAGGTTTGTTCTGGGAGGGGTTATGCGTGCCGTATTCACCCTCTGCGTGATGCTCGCCGTGGCCATGCCCAGCGTCTCTGCGGCTGCCAGCCGCCAAGCCACGCCCCAGATTCCCCGCGAGCAGAAGGCAGGGAAAGAGAAGCGCAAGAAGGTCCTGTACGAAGGCAACTGGGTCACGCCTGAAGTCAAGAAGCGCGAATTGCAGAAACGCAAGGATGCCAAGAAGGCCGAGCGCCGCAAGAAGGAAGAGAAAGCCAATTACGACCACTGGTCTTACCTGAAGAACCCGGCCTATACCCCGAATGGCGATCCGAACTTCGGCCGGGACGACGTGAGGGATATTAAGGACGATCTCGGGTTCTTCGGCCGGTCGAGCCATCCGCGCCGACGGTGACAGACGTTGTAACCGCAAACTCCGGTCGCGGGGAACAGAAGGGACAAGCCCTTGCATCGCTAAGGCTCTCCTCGAATTGCTTTGGTCTGGCCCTTCTATCTGGCCCTTCTATCTCTCGGCCTCGCTTTCTCCAGCCAGAGTCTTCCCAACCAGTTCGATAAACCACGGTTTGCCGCGATACGGGTCAAAGATGATGTCTCGCTGAAAAAAGCCCATGTCGTCATCCGTCTTCAACTCCTTAACCTTCTTTATCGCCTCCGCCACTTTCGCCTCCTCGCCTACAGATGCGTAGAAGCATGCCATGCAGCCGTAGTATGTGCGCTTTTCGATTGCCTTTTCACCGGGCACAATCGCCTCAAAGCGTTTCCGAGCCTGCTCACGCTGGCCGAGGTGCCACTCCCACGACGCCAGCAACATCTCTGCGTGTTTATTGCTCGGATCGAGCACGATCGCCTTCTGCGCCGCCTCGGCCGCATCTCGATACTTGCCTTGCTTGCCGAGATCGACCGAGAGGTTCGCCCACGCAAAGGAGTCCTTCGGCGCCCACGTTGTGATCCGGCGTGCGAAGCTCTCAGCCTTCTCGTATTCCCGAGCGAGAGAAGCGGCCTGGTCTGCTTTCCAGAGAAAAGCCCACCGTTCCTGTGCCGAGTCGTTTGCCGAAGGCGGCATCTCAAGAATCTTGTCCATTTTAGCCTTGTACTCGCCATCGTTGTTCAGTTTCGCGGGCTTTGGGGGTGGATCCATTTTGGACTCGGGAGCATCGCTGCCGCAGAGTACAGGGGTGAAGACGAATTGGGCGAGTACCATTATGACCCACAGACTCCTCATGATTGCCTCCTGTAATTAGATGTAACTAAGGACAGTCAACTATTTCTGTTCCACTTTCTTTTGCGGCTTGGCAGGTCGGCCCACAGGCAGCATCCCGCTCATTTTCCGGCCCGCGAAGTCTCTCTTTCCACTCAGTCGCGCCAGCATACTCTGCCGCGCCCTCATGTCCAGTCAGGTCACAGTAGTGGGCTGTCGCTCGTTATATGCCGAGCGTCGCCTTGCGGCGGTTGGCGACCGGCTCGACCTTCTCAACCAGGCCATCCTTGAGAAGGATGATGCGCTCGCTGTATTCGGCTTTCTCGCGGTCGTGAGTGACTTGCACGATGGTCCGTCCGCTGGCGTGCAGCCTCTGGAAGACGGCCATGATCTCCTCGCCGGTGCGGCTGTCCAGGTTGCCGGTAGGTTCATCGGCCAGGATCACGGCCGGTTCCGTCACCAGCGCCCGCGCGATGGCGACGCGCTGGCTTTGCCCGCCTGAGAGCTCGTAGGGGCGGTGGTGCAGGCGGTCGCCCAGACCCACCAACTGGAGCACGCGCCGGGCCACCGCCAGGCGTTCGGGGCGCCGCACGCCCGAGTACACCAGTGGCAAGGCCACGTTCTCGACGATATCCTCCTGCGACAGCAGGTTGAACTTCTGGAAGACGAAACCGATCTTCTGGTTGCGCACGGCTGAAAGCTCGCGGTCGTCGAGCGTGGTCACTTCCACGCCGTCCAGTATGTAAGCACCGCTGGAGGCCTGAAGCAGGCAGCCCAGGACGTGGAGCAGGGTGCTCTTGCCTGAGCCGGACTGGCCCATGATCGAGACGTACTCGCCCCGGCGCACTTGCACGGAGATGCCTCTCAAGGCGTGGACCGCGCCGCCTTCCTTGCCGTAGGTCTTAGCCAGGTCATGGATCTCGATCACGGGCAGGTCGGGAGTCTCGAGGCTCTGCGCGAGCGTCTCAGGGCTGCCGGCTTCCACGTCAGACACTGTAGTCGGGTCAGCTGCCACTCTTCACCTGCCTGCAATAGGCCATTGCCGGAACCACCGCGCCCGGGCGCGAAGCGCCGGTTTGATCGTAGACCTGCTCGTTCTCGCTCAAGCCTTCCAGCACTTCCACACGGAAGGCATCACTGCGGCCGAGTTTGAGTGCGCGCTGTTGGCGTCCGCCGCCCGCCGCCACCTCGGCAACGGGCCGGCCGCCGGCGTCAAAGCGCACTCCCGCCCAAGGCACGGTCAGCGCCTCCGTGACGGGACTGGTCTGGATGTTGACGTCCGCGGTAAAGCCGACGCGCATCTCCTCGCGGTCCTTCTCGGGAAGGGCGGCGAAGTCCAGCTTGGCCTGCACCACATTCACGAAGGCCTCGCCGGCGCGGCGCAAGGCCAGGCTGGAGAGGGCCACGTTCTTGTCCGTTGCGATCACCGCCAAGTCCGACACAACGGCCTCGTAAGTGCGGCCTGGCAAAGCGGAGAGGCGCACCAAGGCGTGCTGCCCCAAGGCCAGGTTCTTGACATCCGACTCGTTGATCCAGACGCGGACGCGCAGCGCCGAGGTGGCACAGATGGTGCACAGGTCGCCGCCGGCCGTGCGGGACTCGCCAACCTGAATGGGGCTCTTGCTCTTGGACGAGCCCTTGTAGACCTCGTGAAAAACAACGTGCCCGCGCATAGGAGCACGGACCGTGGCCGCTTCCAGATCCTGCTTGCGGCGGGTCAGGTCGCGGTCGAAATTCGAGAGATCCACCACCGCCAAGTCCAAGGCCGCCTGGGCCACGGCCAGGTCTGCCTCGCGGTTGAACCTGGCGATATTGAGCTGCTTCTGGGCATCGGCGACCGCCAGACCGGCCACGCGCTTGAGGTCATCAGTGTTGCCCATCAGCGTCAGATCATAGACCAGTTTGGTCCTGGCATGCTCGGTCTTCTTGGTGGCGAAATCCAGCAGCTTCTCTTTGCGCTTGGCCTCCGAAACGAAGCCGAGCGCGGCGAGTTCACTGTAACTCTTCAGGTCAAGCTCGGAGCTCTCCAGGTCCAGCGCCGCGGACTTGAGGGTAAGCTCGGCGTCCAGTTTCTCGTCATCCCTGGGCGCGCCCTGGATGCGTGTGCGCTCCAGGACCGCCTGCTCATAGGCGATCTCCGCCTGCCGGATAACGTGCTTGTAACGCTCCTGCGCGGTGGTGATATCGGCTTTGGCCTGCCGCACCGCGTCCTTCTTGTCCTGCAAGTCCACCTCGCGGTCGTCAACATCCTCCTGTGCCGTCTTGGTCTCAAAACGGACCACCGCCTCGCCCGCCTCGACGAACTGCCCGTCATCCGCCAGCCACACGATGTCGCCCGCGAAACGGGTGAAGAGCACCTGTTCAGTCAGGGCCTCGATCGTGCCAGACTCGTGCAGGGAGCAGGCAAAAGGTTGGCGCTGTACAGGCAGCAGCGCCACACTGGCGGCCTTCGACCCGGCGAGGGGCTTGAGGATCAGGCCCAGGACCAGCGCGCAAAACGCCACTACTACTCCAATGAGAAAGGGCTTCGTCCAATGCTTCGGCCGGGGCCGGGGTGAGGCCAGCCGCACGGAAGTCGCGCGGAAGAGAACCGTCTCCCGCGCATGGCCCTGGCCCGGCCCACTCCCCGGCGCGGGAGAGGGTTGGGGGGAGGGGACCGGCCCGCCCGCTGCTGCAGCTCCGCTTCCTATGTTCCCTTCTTTCCCGCTCATTCGGGTTCCACCACCCACACGCTTTCGCCCGCTTTCACTCCCTGCACCACTGCGCTGAGATCGCTTTCAGCGACAACTTTCACGCGCCGGCGCTCGGGCCCTTTGGGGCCATCCACCTGCACAATCAGACTGCCGTCCTTATCCCGCAGCAACGCCGTCCTGGGCACGAGCAGCACTTTGTCCAAGGTGCGGATCACCAGCTCCACGCTGACGCGCAAGCCAGGCCGCAGGACCGGGTTGTCCGCCTCAATCTCCACCTCAACATCGAAGACCTGGCGGTTGGCGGTGCCGCAAAGCGCGGTGGTCTCATCGCTGAACATCTCGAATTCGTCCCGGCCTTTGTCCGCCACCTTGCTGACCTTGCCTTTGAAGGGCGCGCTGTTCCAGCCGGCGGGCGTCACTGCCGCCTCCTGCCCCACGCAGACATTGGCGATCTGCGCCTCGTCCACGGTCAGTGCCACCTTCATCTGGGTGAAGTCCGGCAAGGCCAGGATTTCCTGGCCTTCCCAGACGTCGCGCCCGGGGGAATAAGTGAACCAGCGATGGCGCCTGTGCACCACCACGCCCGGACCGGGAGCGGCATGGGAGGTCTTCGCCACGTTCTCCGTCAAGTCTTTCAGCCGGTCATTGGCGCGCTGCATTTGGCGCTGGTGGTGTTCCTGGTCGCGCTGCCTGTTCTTTTCGAGCAAGGCGACGCGTTCCCTGGCGGCGTCCCTGAGTTTGGCCGCTTCGTGGACCTTGAATTCCTGCTGCGCCAGTACCACAGGGTCAATGATGTCCAGCTTGCGCTGCTTGACGTCCGCCTCGCTGACGTTCAGCCGCTGCTCTTTGACGGCCATTTCCCTTTGGCGCAGATCTTCCCGCGAGGAATAGCCTTCCTTGGTCAGGTCCGCATATACCTCAAACTCTTCTTCCCTGGCCTTCAGCAGGATGCGATTGCTCTCCAGGCTCAACTGGGCGTTGACCTTGTCCGTGGGGGTAGGTCCTTTCTTTATCTCCTCGAGACGCCGGGACTCCAATTCCACACGCAGGTCGTATCCGGCGACATCCTCTTTGGCCTGGTTGAGCAGTTTGGCGGTGGCCTCTTGTGCTTTCCTGAAATCAGCGTCCAATTGCTTGATCGAAGCTTCCTGAGTGGCCTGGGCATCTTCGTGGGGCCGCCGGTCTAGTTGCAGGACGACCTCGCCCTTGGCGACCACTTTGCCTTGGGGCGCCAGGTCTTGGATAGTGCCGTTAACCTTGGCCAGAATGCGCTGCTCGTTGACGGGCTTTAGCGTGCCGGTCTGCCGTACCACCTGGCTAAAGGCGCCGCAGAGCACCGGCGCGGTTCGGCAGTTGCACTGTGCAGCAGCGCTGTCCAGGTCCGCACGCGCCGGCGCGCCCCGCCACAGCGACCCCAGAGCCAGGGCCAGGAGAAGCAGAACAACGGCGCTTCCCACGGCCCAGCGCCATTTCGCTCTTGGGCTGCTGCGCTCCCAGCTCAAAGCCCGGGGCGCTGGGGTGGCGGATCTCAAGCCCGGAATCATCGTGACTCTTTCCGGCCGCTCCCTCGCCCATCGCTTTCGGTGGCGCGGGAGCTGCGCCTGTCGGAGGACTGGCCGGTCTTAGGCGGCAAGGGCGGCGTGAGCTCTGGCGGGCCGAAGCCGCCTGTTTCCCGGCGGGCCTTTTCCTTCGCTTTGGCCGCGGCATTCTTATCGTCAGGAGGGACCTTGGCGCTGGCACGCGGCGGTGGCGCGGCGCGTGGCACAAACACCATATCGCCTTCGCTCAGGTTGGCCGTCACCACTACCCGGTCCAGGGAGCGCATGCCCAGTTCAACCTTGCGCCATTGCGGCGTGCCGCTCTGCAACACTTGGACGTGGGCCACGCCTTCGCGGTTGGAGACGGCGCCGATGGGCACTGACAGTAGATCGTGGTACGTTTCCACGGGGAATTCGACTGTAGCGCGGAAGCCTTCGCGCAGGCTCTCCGTATCGCTTTGCCCCAATTCGACCTCGACGTCGAAGACGCGCACACCGGACAGGCCCTGGGCTTTGATGTCGGCATCGGAGAGCTTCGAGTTGCGGTCCCGCGCCCAGCCGTCAATCCACGTCAGTTCCGCTGGATAGACCCGGTCGGGCAAGGTCTTGACAATGACCCGCGCCAGCGAGCCGGCCGTCTGGCCTTTGATTTCCTGCGGCGGGCAAGGCGGGCCCGCGCCTTCCTGGTTCGCGGTGGCGCTGGCGGCCTGGACACGCGCCTTGATTTTGCGGATGAAGGATTCCGGCACCTGCGTCCGCACTTTCATCTTCTCCAGGTTGGGCAATTCCATGGGGCTGAGCCACGGTCCCACGTAGTCGCCCACTTCCACTTTCTTCTTGTCTCGCCATTCGATCTGCCTGTAGACGGCGACGCCATCGTGTGGAGCATAGAGGGTGCTGTGATCCAGATCGTCCTTGTGTTTGCCCAGTTTGCGCCGCAGGTGCGCTACGGCCCGTTCGGCGGAATGGACCTGGAGGTCAAGGCTGTATGACTGGTCGGCAGTGTCAATCTCTTTGATTTTCAGGGTGTGTTCCGCCAGTTCCCGACCCAACCTGGCCTTCTCGCGGTCTACCGGCAGGGCGCCGGCCATGGTCATCTGGTGTCTCAGCTCGGCACGCTGCACCTCCACCTGCGCCTTGGTGACAGCCAACTCTCTGCTCGCAAGCTCTGAACCCGAGCCGAAGCCCAGATCTACCAAGGGCTTGTACGCCTCCAGAACCGCCTGGGCGTTGTTCAGCCGCGCTTTCGCCCCGTCCAGCAGGACCACCGCATCTTCCCTGTCCAAAGGCAGCGGTTGGGCGAGCAGTTCCTTCTCCGTCAGTACGGCAAGCGCGGTGCGCTCCCGTTCTGAGGCCAGGTCCGTGTTGAGCCGCTTGGTCTCCAGGTCATGGGTCTGCTGGCGCTGCGCCAGGTTGCGTTCGGCGGCGGCGAGATCCTCATCGTCGTGCTGCACCAGTTCCTCCAGGTCTTTCGTTTCCAGGCTGACGAGTTTGTCGCCCTTCTCGACAAGCGTCCCCTCGGGGACGAGGTAGCTGATCTTGCCCCAGCGCAGGAAGGTCAAGGTGGTGACCTTGACCGCACGCAATTCGCCTTCCTCGCGGCACAGAATCTCGAAGTCGCCGCGCTTCACCTGCACCCAGTCCCCAGAGGCCGTAGTAAGGCTGCTGGCCGCGCAGATGGGACTGCGTACGGCGCACATGTAAAGTGCGGCGCAAACGCCCAGCGCTGCGCACGCGATGATCACGCTGCGCCGCCGCTGAGTTGCGAGACGAATTCTCAAAATTGCCAACATCCTGCGCTTCAGCCAAGTACCTCTGGCTATAACCAAACCTACACCGGAAAGGTCACGCAGGACGGTGCTTTCGGGTGGCGGCTTTTCTTGCAGCAAATCCAATGTGAATGCGCTCTTATACAATTAAAGAGGCCAGGGCCTGGCTGCCTCGGGCAGAACGGAAAGGAGAGAGTTATGAGTCGTTGGTGGGGCGGGTTGTTGTTGGTTTCCGGTTTCCTTTTGTGGCCGGGGTCAGCCGGCGCCGGCGACGCCGGCGGCGGCGGACACAGGCCTGGCGGGCTCGATCCCTTGTTGCCCCCGCCCCCGGGCGTCCTCTTCAACCTGATCTCTCAACATGCCGCGGACCTCAAACTTACTGATGAACAGAAGAAACAACTCGAAGAAATCAGGAAGGACCTGCCTCCGCCGGCTGAAAACTCCGCCGCCCCGGACCCGGCGATAAGGGAACTAATCAGGAAATTTCGGGAGGCGATGAAGAGCGGCGACAAGGATACGGCCCAGTCCCTGCGCAAGCAGGTCGTGGAAAAGTTCAAGGAGTTGCACCCCAAAGCCGCCAAAATCATCGAGGCCATCAAGGCTCTGCTCACTCCAGACCAGTTGGAGAAACTCAGGGAACTGCTCAAGTCGGAAAGGCAGGAGCGCGGCCAGGGCGGACAGGGCGGCAAGAAGGGCGGAGGCGCCGGCGGCAGTCCCGCGCCTTCTCCTTTCGATCTCTGATCCGCCTCCCCTGGCCAGGCCTGCGGGCTTTTCCGCCCTGGAGTGGCGGCGCATCCATAGCCACTCGGGGAAGCGCCTGGAATAAAGCTTTTTTGCGTCCCTCCCCTCGACCAAGCGCAACATGCCCGTATACTCGCGCTCTCCAACGTTGCGAAGGAGCGACCCCACATGGCTTTCTATCTGGGCATTGACATCGGGACCTCAAGCACGCGCGCCATCATCATTGACCAGAAGGGCAAGCTGCGTGGCGCCGCCACCGCCGGACACACCTGCCAGTCTCCCAAGCCGCTGTGGAGCGAGCAGGCCCCGGGGGAATGGTGGCAAGCCGTCAAGCAGGCCGTGCCCGCGGCCGTGCAAGCGGCCAAGGTCAAACCCGCCGACATCGCCGGTCTGGGGCTTTCCGGCCAGATGCACGGCCTGGTGCTGCTGAACAAGAAGAACGAAGTGCTCCGCCCCGCCATCCTGTGGAATGACCAGCGCACAGGCGCGGAGTGCGAGGAGATCACGCGCCGCGCCGGCGGGCGGGCTGCGCTACTGAAGCTGGTCAGCAACCCGGCGCTGACGGGCTTCACCGCGCCGAAGATTCTGTGGGTGCGCAACCACGAGCCGAGAACATTCGCTCAGGCCGCCAGGATTCTGCTGCCCAAGGACTACGTCCGCTTCCTGCTCACAGGCGAATACGCCACGGAGGTCTCCGACGCGTCCGGCATGCTGTTGCTGGACGTAAACAAGCGAGTGTGGTCCAAGGCGCTGCTCAGCAGGCTCCACCTGGAGATTGCGATGTTGCCTGAGTGCTTCGAGAGCCACGTAGTGAGCGGCAAGGTGACGCAGGCAGCCTCCGAGGCGCTCGGCGGCGCGCTGCTCCCAGGCACGCCGGTTGTGGGCGGCGGCGGCGATTGCGCGGCTGGCGCGGTGGGCGCGGGCATTGTCGAGAGCGGGGTGTGCAGCGTCTCCATCGGCACCAGCGGCGTGGTGTTTGTGCACGCCGACCAGCCCAAGACCGACCCGCTCGGCCGCGCGCACACCTTCTGCCACGCGGTCAACGGCAAGTGGCACAATATGGGCGTGACCCTCTGCGCCGGCGGCTCTTTACAGTGGTTCCGCAACGCGCTGGGGGAACCGGAAGGGGCAGTGGCGCGGCTCACCGGCGGCGACCCGTACGACCTGATCGTCAAGGAAGCCCTGGGCGCGCCCACGGGCTGCGAGGGGCTCTGCTTCCTCCCCTACCTTACCGGCGAGCGCACGCCGCATGCCGACCCGCTGGCCAAAGGCTGCTTCGTCGGCATCACCCCGCGCGCGAACAAAGGCCACATGGCGCGCGCGGTGATCGAGGGCGTCGCGTACAGCCTGCGCGAATGCATCCACGTTTTCCGTGAGCTGAAGGTGCCGGTGCGGGAAGTCCGCGTGATGGGCGGAGGCGCGAAGAACCTGTTCTGGAACCAGATGATCGCGGACGTCTTCGGCCAGGGCACCTGCGGATTAAGGGCTTCCGAAGGCGCGGCCTACGGCGTGGCCCTGCTGGCCGCTGTCGGCACCAAGGCCTTCAAGAACGTCGAAGAAGCCTGCGCGGTGACCGTGCGCACTTGCAGCCCGCTCAAGCCTGACCCGCAGCGCGTCCAGGTCTATGACAAGTACTACCCGCTGTGGCAGAACCTGTACCATTCGTTGAGGGATGACTTCGCCGCGCTGGCCAAAGCGCACGAGTGAGCAAGCACATTGCCACTGAGGTCATCCGCATGTTACCCGATCATTAGAGAGACTTCAGGAACCGCTGGACCTCGTCGTGCGTGCCTGCAAAGACGAAGAGGATGCTGTCGGCGTCTGATTTGAAGACCAGACGCAAGTGCAAACCCACACGCAACTCAAAGCAATTCTTGGCGAGTTTCCGGATAGCCAAACCCGCGTGGAGGTGAGGATGGCCGAGGGACGATTGAATGTTGTTAATGGCTTGGCCTATTTCGGCACGTACAGGCTTCGGGTAGTCCCGCACAATGGCCCGGAAACGCGGACCGAGAAAGATGCTCAGGCTCAAGGTTCTTTTAGGTCTTTCTCAAAATCGCCACTGTACCGGCGCATACGCCCGTGCTTCTTGTCCTCGGCCAGTTCGGCATCCAAGTGCTTGACAAAACGGCTGAGTTCCTTCTTGGTTAGGCCATATTCCTGAAGTGCATAGTCTTCCGAATAGACCTTGACCGGACGCAGCGCAACGATCTGGTTGCCGCACAGGATGCCCACGTCCTCGCCGGTCATTGCTAACCGCAGCCAATGGGTCAAGTTCTTCCGCGCATCGGTGACTGAGAGCGTCTTCATATCGTCTCTATATAGCCGGATGTCAGGTTGCTGTCAAAGGGAAAGACTTCGAGCTTTATTTTGTTTGCAAATCCGCGCAGGCCCGCTATACGAATTCCTGTTCGTGGGTAGTCCGCAAGGACGCAAGGGAAAACGGTGCGAATCCGTTACGGTCCCGCCGCTGTAACCGGGGACGAAAGCCGCACACGCCACTGTCGTTTTGACGGGAAGGCGCGGCTCTAGAACGATCCGGAAGTCAGAAGACCTGCCCGCGACAAGAAGCACCTTTTACTGGCCCCTCGTGGATTGGGGAGCGGCCTCAATAACGGCGGATGGAATACGGCATCCCCGGATCTGGTGAAACAGATTCGGGGATTTTTTTCGGGCTGCCATCATGGAACCGCGGATGAACGCAGATAAACGCAGGCGGGAACAGAGGGAGGAAGTCCGCGTTACTCCGCGTGCATCTGTGGTTCCTGAAACGGCCCCGCGCCTGCTGCTGTTGGCCAGGCACGGCGCCTGTGGAACCAACACCTTCATCGGCGCCACGGACGTGCCCCTCAGTGAGGAAGGCAGAAAGCAGGCCGCCGCCTTGGCCAAAGTGGTGGCGTTAAAGAAGCCGCTGCGTTGTTTCTGCAGTCCGATGCTGCGTTGCCGGGAAACCGCCGCGCTCGCGCTGGCGGGAACCCAACTGCAACCGGAGATTGAAAACGAGCTGCGCGAGATCAACTTCGGACGATGGGAAGGCCGGCGCTTTGAGGAAATCGCGCGCACCGACCCCGAGGCCGTGAACCGCCTGGCTAAGTTCGACCGCGACTTCGCATTTCCTGGCGGAGAAGCAATTGGCGCATTCCTGGCCCGCGTAAAGGGTGCCGCCAAGCGAATGTCGGCGTCCTCTGAAGGGCCGGTTCTGGCATTTACCCATGCCGGCGTGATCACGGCGGCCATCTGCCTGTTGTTGGGGCTGAGTCCGCGGAAGCACCTTGCGTTTTCGACCCGCTATGCAGCCTTGACCTCGCTCCTGGTGTTCGGCAACCGCGGCGTGCTTATCGGCCTCAACGAAAGTGGCCAGGCGCCGGAGGACTAACGTGGCACGAATCATCTTGATCACGGGTGGCAGCCGCAGTGGGAAGAGCGCCTTTGCCCAGCGGCTGGCGGAAACTTTCTCCAGCCCGCGCGTTTTTGTCGCCACCGCTCCGGTGCTGGACGACGAGATGCGCGAACGCATCCGCAAGCACCAGGCTGCCCGCGCCGGCCGCGGCTGGGAGACCATTGAAGAGCAGACGGACTTGGCGCTGGCCCTGTGCCGCGCGCGACAAGCCAACGTGGTCCTGGTAGACTGCCTTACGCTCTGGGTCAACAATCTAATGTACCAGGCGCAACAGCAGGGAGGCGAGCTGAGCGAAGAACAGCTTGCTGGATGCTGCCATGCAGTCTTGGCGGCTTGCGCAGGCTCTTCCAGCACGGTGTTTTTTGTCAGCAATGAGGTGGGCATGGGCATTATCCCCGAGAAAGCTGTCTCCCGCCGCTTCCGCGATCTAGCGGGCCGCTGCAACCAACTGCTCGCCGCCGCTGCGGAGACGGTGGCCTTGATGGTTTGCGGTTTGCCGCTGCTGCTGAAGGGGCAATCCCCGCTCCCCATTGGGGAGAGAGCCAGCGTGAGCGCGGCGAACGCGGGGTGAGAGGGAGCACATGAAGGAGTTGTCATGCAAACGCTGAATGCCACTGTCGGGAGGATAGCCGCACCAGACCCTGCCGCTCGCGCCGCGGCCCACGCGCGCTTGGAATGTTTGACCATGCCTCACTGGGCGCTCGGCCGCCTGATGGACCTAGCCGAGGATCTGGCCGGCATGACCGGCTCTCCGCGTCCTGCTGTCCAGAGGAAGACCATCGTCACCATGGCAGGCGATCACGGTGTGACGGCGGAAGGCGTGAGCAAGTATCCGCCGGAAGTCACGCCGCAGATGGTCCACAACTTCGTTCACGGCGGCGCGGGCATCAACGCCTTGAGCCGGCTCGTGGGCGCGCGCGTGGTCGTCGTGGACATGGGCGTGGCGGGCGACCTGAGCGCCCTGGACAAGGCCGGCAAAATCGTCTCAAAGCGCATCGCTCCGGGAACCAAGAACATGGCGCGTGGCCCGGCCATGTCCCGCGACGAGGCCGTCCGCTGTGTCGAGGCCGGCATTGACATCGCCTTGCAGCTTGGCCCGGGCACCGACGTCTTCGGGACCGGCGACATGGGCATCGGCAACACCACGCCCAGCAGCGCCATCGTGGCGGTACTGAGCGGCGCGCCCGTGGTTACAGTGACCGGCTGCGGGACCGGCATTAGCGAGAAGGAGCGGCTCCACAAGATAGAGGTCATCCAGAAAGCGCTGGCTCTCAACAAGCCCGACCCGAAGGACGCGCTGGACGTGCTGGCCAAAGTCGGCGGTTTCGAGATCGGCGGCATCGCCGGGCTGATCCTCGGGGCTGCGGCGCAGCGCAAACCGGTTGTGCTGGACGGCTTCATCTCCACTGCGGGCGCGCTGCTCGCCAACACACTGGCGCCGAAATCGGCCGCATACATGATCGCAGCTCATCGCAGCGTCGAACAGGGACACCGCCTGGCCCTTGAACTCTTGAACAAGCGGCCGTTGCTGGACCTGGACTTGCGCCTGGGCGAGGGCACGGGTGCGGCCTTGGCCATGAACCTGCTCGAGGCGGCGGTGCGCGTCCTGACTGAAGTCGCCACGTTTGAGGAAGCTGCGGTCTCGGAGGCAAAGCAGTGAAGGCCATGCTGTCGGCTCTTCAGTTTCTCACCATCCTGCCTCTGCCTCGGGACCTGGGCACGCGGGCGCTTGGGCAGGCCATCTGGTTCTTCCCCGTGGTGGGACTGCTGCTCGGCGCGGCAGTGGCGGCGCTGGACCTGGG
>Ga0209777_10006424_pt1 | contig 13239 bp, 13 predicted proteins | sample FrelakmetHBP12HB_FD_187147 | JGI IMG/M metagenome (GOLD analysis project Ga0209777, IMG submission 187147) | Freshwater lake sediment microbial communities from the University of Notre Dame, USA, for methane emissions studies -HBP12 HB (SPAdes)... | ecosystem: Environmental > Aquatic >...
GCCTTCAGCGCGCGCGACGCAAAGTTATTCACCAGCGGCTGCGGGGGGAGCTTCCAAAGGCTCCCCTCGCCGCTGGTGAATAACTTTGGAAAGGCTATAAGGATCCACCAAATGGTAGTCACCGACTTGGAAGTTACACAATCACGACCGCACCGTCGTGGAGATTTTCAAAACCTTATGCAGCCGGCGGAAACGTCACGGATTGTTCTGCCGGATGCGGCAACCGCCATTCGCCTGGCGTCCGCGGGGTGGAATCAACGGGCGGTGTTCGCGACGGCGGCAGCGGACGCGGGCGCGTTCAGGTTAGCAACGGAGGAGGAGAGAGTGTTCAGGACGCGGGCGGGGGCGATGCCGAGGCCGAGAATGCCGGCGATCAACAGCACGCACAGGGCACGTGTAGCCCAGTCGAGGCGGATGGGGGGGCGGTCACCGGGATCGCGGAAGCAGGCTTCGCGGACAACGCAGAGGTAGTAGTAAACGGCGATGGCGGCATTGATGACGGCGGTAACGACGAGAAAGAGGTAGCCTTTGCTCAGGGCGGCGGAGAGCAGGGTAAGCTTACCCATGAAACCAACGAACGGAGGGATGCCGGCCAAGGCGAACACGCCGACGATCAGGGTCACGGCGAGCAGGGGCGAGCGCTTGTGGAGCCCAGCCAGATCTTCGATGGCAACATTAGTGCCGTCAGTGGACACTTTGCAGATGACCACAAAGCACGCCAACACCATCAAGAGGTAACCGATGATGTAGTAGAGGGCGGCGGTGTAGCCAAACTGGTCGAGGGCAACAAACCCGATCAGGGCGTAGCCGGCGTGGGCGATGCCGGAGAATCCTAAAAGGCGCTTAAAGTCCTTTTGCATCAAGGCAATGAGGTTGCCGTAGAACATGGAGGCAACCGCGAGAAAGGCGAGCATGATGGCCACCGTGTGATTGTCCGGCGAGGCCAGGGAGACGAAGCGGACCAAGACGGCCACGGCTCCGATCTTGGGCAGGGAAGCAACGAGGCCGGCCGTTTCATTGGACGCGCCCTGATAGACGTCGGGGGTCCAGAAGTGGAAGGGAAACACCGCCAGCTTGTAGTAAAGGCCGCAGAAGGTCAGAGCGAGGCCGGTAATGGCCAGGGGTGAATGGATCATCGGCTGGAGACGGGGGAGTATCTCGGTCAGGGAGGTCGTTCCCGTCAAGCCGAACAGGTAGCTCATGCCGAAGAACATCACGCCGTTGGCGGCGACCCCGAACATAATGTACTTGATCGCAGATTCCATCTGGCTCTTCTGTCCCTCGCGCTCCCGGCGCATGGCCACCAGGAAGTAGAGCGGAAACGCCGAGACCTCGAGGGCGATGACGAGGGTGATGATGTCCACGCAGCTCACCAGCATCGCGAGCCCGGATACGCTGAGGGTGAGGAAGAGAAAGTACTCGGGCTTGATGTCCTCGCGGATGTCCTGGAGGTTGCCGCTCAGGAGGAGGATCAACGCGAAGCCGCAGGCAAAGACCAGTTTGAGGACCTGGGAGAACTGGTCCACGCGGTAAGCGCCGCTGAAGAGGGTCGCTTCCTGTCCCAGGCAGACCACGCAGGCGATGATGGCGCCAACCGAAGTAAGCAGTGCGGCAGTGCGGGCCTGCTGCACACGCCCTTCTCCCAGGGTAATCACAAACACCACCAGCGCGCCTAGCAGCAGCACCAGTTCGGGCAGGAAGGCGATTTCAGGGCAAGATGGCATAGGTGGTTTTAGAATGCACTTGATGCGCCTGGTCAAGCAGGTGCTTCACGCTAGCGTCGAGCACGCGGGTCAAAGGTTCGGGATGGAGGCCGATCCAGAAGACAAGCACCAGCAGCGGCGCGAGGGTGAGAATCTCGCGCAGCCCCAGATCGTGGACCTGGGAATGGTCAGGGTTGCGGGTGCCGCCGTAAGCGACCTTTTGTAGCATGCGGAGCATATAGGCGGCGGCCAGCACCACGCCGGGGACGACGCAGATCATCATGCCGATAAAGGTGGGGTTCGTCTTGGCGAGCAGGAAGCCGCCGCTCATGACCATGAATTCCCCGATAAAGCTGTTTGTGCCGGGAAAGGCCAGGGAGGACAGTGCGAATACCCCGGCGAACAGGGCGAAGATGGGCATGGTCCTACCGATGCCGGCAGCCTCCGACAGGTCGCGGGTGTGCAGCCGTTCGTAGATGATGCCAACGATGATGAACAGCGCCCCAGTGGTAACGCCGTGGTTGACCATCACCAGCACCGCGCCCTGGATGCCCAATTCGTTCAGGGCGAAAATGCCCAGCGTGGCGAAGCCCATGTGGGCGACGCTGGAATACGCGACGAGTTTCTTGAGGTCGGTCTGCGCCAGGGCGGTCAGGCCGCCATAGAGAATGGCGGCGACCGAAAGCCAGAGGACATAAGGCGTAAAGTACGCGGTCGCATAAGGCGTGATCGGCAGGGAAAACCGCAGGAAGCCATAGGTGCCCATCTTCAGCAGGATGCTGGCGAGGAGGACGCTGCCCGCGGTGGGGGCTTCCACGTGGGCGGCCGGCAGCCAGGTGTGGAAGGGGAACATCGGCACCTTGATCGCGAACGAGATGAAGAAAGCAAGGAAGACCCAGATTTGGAAAGTAGGCGAATAGTTGCGGCCCATCATGTCGGGAATGCTGAAGCTGCCGACCTGGAGGCGGAGCGCGATGATGGCGACCAGCAACAGCATGGAGCCAAACATGGTGTAGATGAAGAACTTGAGGGCCGCGTAGATCTTGCGGGGGCCGCCCCAGACGCCGATGAGCAGGGCCATGGGGATCAGCATGGCTTCCCAAAAGACGAAGAAGAGGATGAAATCCATGGCGCAGAACACGCCGACCATGGCCGTCTCCATGATCAGCAGGCAGATCATGAATTCCTTGACGCGTGTTTGGATATAGCGCCAGGACGCCAGCACGCACAGTGGCATGATGAGGGTCGTCAGCAGGACCAGCAAAAGGCTAATGCCGTCAATGCCGACGGCGTAATTGGTTCCCAACGCGGGAACCCAACGACTGAACTCGGGGAACTGGAAGTCCGCCGTCTTCGGGTCAAACCGCGACCACAATTGCAGCGAGAATAGGGCGATGGCGGTAGTGAAGGCCAGCGTCCACAAGCGCAGAAGGCGCTCGCTGCGAATCAACGCCGCAACCGCCGCAGCGGCCAGCGGGCTGAAGATCAACACGCTCAGCAAGTGAGAGCTTTCGTTAGGGCTGGGAGCGGTCATCGTGCGAGAGCTTTGGAGTACCAGAGGAAGGCGATGATGAGGATGGCGGCCACGGCGAAGGCGAAAGCCAGGCTCTGCTGCATCTGGCCGCGTTGGGCGAAGCGGAGGCGGCGCCCGATGCCGCGGATGCTTTCGGCTAGGCCATCCACCATGCCGTCAATCACCTCGTTATCGAACATGCCCGCCACGCGGGCGCTTAACATGAGCGGAACGAGCCCGGCCACGCGGTAAAGCTCGCCGATGAAGGTGTCAGCGGCCTGAATCGGTTTGCGGGCCAGCCAGAGGAAGGCGCGCCCGCCTTTGCGGTAGAACCAGTCCATGTCCAGACTGATGGTGGGGTCAGGCACCAGCTTCTTGAGCAACAGGAAGAAGCCCAGCCCGGTGAAGAGCAGAATTTGCAGCGTCTCAAAGACGTGGTAGGAGGTGTAAGGATGATATTCGGCGGCCAGGTCCGGATACGGCAGCATCTTGTAGAGGTAAGGCGTGTAGCAGCCGATGAAGATGCAGAGCACGGAAGCCACGATCATGGCCGCGTTCATGTTCCACGGTGGTTCGGCGGCGCGGTCCCAGGTTTCCTGCTTGGGCTTGTTTTTCCCGAACCAGATGAAGTAAGGCACCTTGAGGCCGGTGTGGAGGAACGTGCCCGCAGAGGCGAGCAAGAGGAGGAAGCCGACCCAGTATTTGTGCTCCTCGAAGCCGGCGCTGACGATCATGGACTTGCTGACGAACCCGCTGAAGAGCGGGAAGGCGGAGATGGACAGCCCGCCGATGAGCGTGAAGACAAACGTCCACGGCATCTTCTTCCAGAGCCCGCCCAATTCCGTGAACTTGCTTTGGCCGGTCATGTGCAACACCGCGCCGCAGCCCATGAACAAAAGGCCCTTGTAAAGGATGTGGGCAAACGCGTGGGCGCAGGCGCCGTTGATGGCCATCTGAGTTCCCAAGCCGGCACCCGCCACCATGTAGCCGACCTGGCTGATGATGTGGTAGGCCAGCAGGCGGCGGCAGTCGTTTTCCAGCACGGCATACACGACGCCGTAGAGGGCCATGATGACGCCCAGCGGGACCAGGATTTCCATGCCGGCGAGCCCGCGGCACAGGGCATAGACAGCCGTCTTCGTAGTGAAGGCGCAAAGGAAGACTGAGCCGTTGAAAGTGGCTTCGCCGTAAGCATCAGGCAGCCAGGCGTGGAGCGGAGGGACGGCGGCGTTCAGGATGAAGCCAGCCATGATGAGATACATGGCCGGAGTCGGATGCTGGACATCCATGAGGTTGAACGACCAGTCATGGCCCGGCGCATTGCAGTGGAGCACGATGCCGCCGAGCAAGACCACGCCCCCGGCGATGTGCACCAACAGATAGCGATATCCGGCGCCCAACGATTCCCGTCGGCCCCGGAACCAGATGAGGAACACCGAGGAAAACGCCATCAGCTCCCAGAACAGGAAGAGGGTAAGGAAGTCGCCCGCGTAAATGCAGCCGATGGACCCGGCGACATAGAACCACGAGGCGATATGCTGGGCGTCGTCCTTCACGTGCAGGCCGTACAGCGTGCCCAGGATGCACATCAGGCTCATGATGTAGCCGAAGACGGAACTGAGGGCATCGACGCGGCCGAAGACGAGCGTCCAATCGAGGAAGTGCACCGTGCCGGAAGTGCTGTAGCCCATCGTCAGGATCCGTGCGAAGAGCAGGATTGGGATGAGCAGCAGGTAGCCCCGCTTCAGGCGCGCGGGCACCAAGGGCAGCGCGAGCGCGCCCAGAATCAGGATCAGCGAAGGATGCAGCCAGAAGCTATTCATGATTTCGCTCCTTCGGTGCGGCGGCCGGCTCGTCTTCGTAGTAATCCTCGCGGGTCATGATGCCCAAGTGGCCATACCATTTGGAGAGAATGATGATCAGGACGCAGCCGACGAAGCCGAATACAGCCCAGAAACCAGGCCAGTGTTCCGCCGCAGTATGAGCGTGTTCCTTATCAACCACCGCCGGGATGGCATCCAGCACGACGACCAGCGCCAGGACGGCGCAGGAAATCCATATCACCGTCTTCAGCCGGTCACGCAGGAACTCGATAAGCTTGGCAAGTTTCATTACAGGACAGCGTGGACGAAGCGCATAAATAGGCCGGGGTAAAGGCCGATGATGACCGAAATGGCGGCGGTGATGGTGAGGGGAATCACCATCGCCGGGTGGGCCTCGCCGAATTTATGTTCGGTATCTTCCCTCGAGGGTTGGCCGAAGAAGGCGTTATAGACGACGGGAGCGAAATAGGCCGTATTAAGCAGCGTGCTGACCAGGAGCACGACGATGATGCCGACCGACCCGGCATCGAAGGCGCCGTTCAACAGATACCATTTACTCACAAAGCCAGCCACCGGCGGCGCGCCGATCATGCTGAGCGAGGCAAGGGCAAAGGCGCCGAAAGTAAAGGGCATGGCGCGACCGAGGCCGTTCATATCGGAGATTTTCTTTTTATGCGTTGCGACGTAGATCGCGCCGGCACAAAAGAAGAGGGTGATTTTGGAAAAGGCGTGGTTGGCGATGTGAACCAGGCCGCCTTCGATGCCCGGCCGCGTTAGCAGGGCCACGCCCAGAATGATGTAGGAGAGCTGGCTGACCGTGGAGTAGGCCAACCGCGCCTTCAGATCATCCTTGCTCAACGCGATGATGGAAGCCACCACGATGGTGATGGAGACGAAGTAGGCGGTGGGGAGCCCGAGGTTTAGCGCGTGCATCGTATCCACGCCGAAGACATAAAGCATAACGCGCACGGTGGAGAACACACCCACCTTGACGACGGCGACCGCGTGGAGCAGCGCGCTGACGGGGGTGGGGGCGACCATGGCGCTGGGCAGCCAGTTGTGAAACGGCATCACGGCATTCTTGGCAAAGCCCAAGATGCAGCAGGCGTAGAGAGCCGTCACCACCCAGCGATTGACATCCGGGGGCAGGATGCCGGTGTTGATGTTGTTGGCAAAGTCGAGGTTCCCCGTCAGGACGTAGATCACGACCATGGCCGGGAGAATGAGGCCCTTGGCGGTGGCGGTCAGGTAGGTGAGATATTTCTTGCCGCTCTCATAGCTTTCCTCGTCCTGGTAGTGGGCGACCAGGGGATAGGTGCAGATGCTGACGATCTCGTAGAAGAGATACAGGGTGAGGAGATTGTTGGAGAAGGCGCAGCCGATGGCGCCGAACAAGGCCAGGGCGAAGCAGGTATTGAAGCGCGTTTGCTCATGCTCGTTGAGACCGCGCATATAGCCCGCCGAGTAGAACACGGTGATGACCCACAGGAACGAGGCGGACAGCGCGAAGACCATTGACAGCGCATCGGCTCGCAGCGCGACGCTCAACCCCGGCAGCAATTGGAAGACGCAGAAATAGAGCCGCTTCCCGGCGTGGATGTCCGGGATCATTGAGGCGGTGATGACGAAGAGCGTCGCGGCGGCGAGGAAGGAGCAGGTTTCGCGCGCGTTGGGCCGCTTGCCGGTAACCATGACGAGGCCCGCGCCAACCAGTGGGGCCAGGATCGCCAGGAGGAGCCTGATATCGTGAACGGGTTCCATTGGCCTATCCGTTCAGTTCAGAGAGCTCCCGGGTTTTTACGGAGCGATAGTTGCGATAGACAGCGATGATGATGCTGAGGGCGATGGCGATCTCGGCCGCCGCCAACCCCATGATGAACAGGACGAAGATCTGGCCGACGACCGGGTCGGGCGCCCTAAAACGATTGAACGCCATGAGGTTGAGCGAGGCGGCGGAGAAAATCAGTTCGCCCGAAATGAGCATGCCGATGAGCGTGCGGCGCCGCAGCAGGCCGTAGATGCCGATGGCCAGCAGCAAGGCAGCGACGCTCAGGTAGATGTCCGGTCTGTCGGGCAGAGGGGAGGGATTCATGGTTTGGTTCTTCCGGTGCGGGCGATGGCGAGGGCGCCGATGATGGCCACGAGCAGCGCGAGCGAGATCAGCTCGAAAGCCATACTGTAGGTGGTGAGCAAAGAGTAGCCGATCGCTTTGACAGAGCCGTCGGTCAAGCGAGTTGCCGGTGCGGTCCAGTCCTGGTGGGCACCGAGGTGCCAAAGGCCCCAGAAGATCGCGGCGCTCACCAGCAGCGCAAGGCCCCCCCATAGAACAGTGGCCCCGGCATTCTCATCGCGGACGGGCTCGTCGGGTTCGGCGAGCATCACCGCGAACACGATGGTGACACAGACAGCGCCGACGTAGATGAGGATTTCCATCAGGGCCAGGAAGGGGCTGTGGAGGAAATAGTAGAGTCCGGCCAGGCCGATGCAGCAGATCGCCAGGCCGCACACGCTCCGGATGATGCGCGCCGTGAGGGCGGCGATGAGCGCGCCCACAACAGTGGTCACGACGCAAAGGAGAAAGATTGCGCCGACGATCATCTGGGAGGCGGGGAAGGGAGTCATTTCACCTCCGCCTTGACGGGTTCTGGCTTGGACTGATCCGCTTTGGGGGCTTCTGCCTGGGCTGGTTTGGGTATTGTCTCGGCGGCAGGGGGGACACCCAGCGAGACGCCCGGTGAACCCGCAGGCGGGGACGCCTGCGCTACGACTCCAGACACGCGCTCGGTTTCGAGGCGTTCATTCTCCAGCCGCTTGAAGAGGTCCATGATGTAGTCTTCTTTGTTGGTGCTGGCCAGGTTGTACTCGTGGGAATAGCGGATTGCGCCGTCGCGGCAGGCTTCGACGCAGGAGCCGCAGAGGCTGCACTTGGTGAAGTCGAGGACGTACTGGGTAACTGACTTCTTCTTGGCACCGTCCAGCTTGGCACCTTCGACTGTGATGCAATCGCTGGGGCAGGCGCGCTCGCACAGTTTGCAGGCGAAACAGAGGGCTTTGCCCGTTTCCGGGTCGCGCACCAGCTCGATATGGCCCCGGAAACGCTCCGGCATTTTCAGGGATTCGTGCGGATACTGCACAGTGACCGTCGGCTTGAAGAACTGGCCGATGGTGATGCGCATGCCCGTGATCAGGCTGTTGAAGCCGGTGGCAATTTCTTTGAGTGAATTCTTCATGTGTGGAACAGCTTCATCATGGCGCTGGAGAGGATGAGCGTGACCAGCGAGACCGGGATCAGGATCTTCCAGGAAAGGTTAAGCAGCCCGTAGAACTGGGTGCGTGGGAACGTCCACCGAATCCAGACCACGGAGAACACCAGGAAATACATCTTCACGAAGAACCAGAACACCCCGAGCAGGATGTCGATCGTGCTTTGCCAGTTACCCAACAGGTGGCCGATCGGGCTCTGCCAGCCGCCCAGGAAGAGGACGGTGGCCAGGGCGCAGCCGAGCAGGATGTTTGCGTACTCTGCCATGAAGAATACGCCGAATCCCATTCCGGAATATTCAGTGTAAGCACCGGCGACCAGTTCGCTCTCGGCTTCGGCCATGTCGAAGGGAGCGCGGTTGGTCTCCGCCAGCATGCAGGTGAAGAAGATGAGGAAGGTGACGGGCATGAGAGGGTTGATCCACAGCCTGAAGATGTTCCAGTGCCAGAATGCGCCAGCCTGCTGGGTGACGATCTCGGTCAGGTTCATTGTGCCGGTGACCATGATCATCGTGATGACGACCAACAGCATGGGGATTTCGTAAGCAACGTTCTGCGAGACGACGCGGGCGGCGGAGATGATCGCGTATTTGTTCCGGGACGACCAGCCGCCGAGCATGATGGCCATGACGTTGATCGAGCCGAAGGCAAAGATCAGCAGCAGCCCGACGTTGAGATTGCACGCGGCCAGGTTTCGGCCCCAGGGAATGACCGCCAGGCTCATCAGGGCCGGGGACATCATCAGCAGCGGGGCAATGCGGAACAACGTGGTGTCCGAGCCGGCGGGCACAATGAGCTGCTTGGACATCAGCTTGGCGGCGTCGGCGATGGGCTGCAGCAAACCGGCGTAGCCGACTTCCGTCGGGCCAGGGCGGCGCTGAAAGCGGCCAGCGCCCTTGCGCTCGACCCACACCAGATAGGCGGCGTTCAGGCCGACGAAGGCCAGGATGCCCACCAGGAACAGCACGAGCCGGAGCGGCTCGGGCCACCAGGCGGAGAGTGAGTTTTGGATAGCCTGGATCATCGTCAACGGTCGATATCAGGGATGACCAGGTCCAGGCTGCCCATCAGCGCCAGGGCGTCGGGCAGGAGCATGCCGGCGCTGGCTTCCTCGAACAGGCTGAGATTGGACAGCGACGGGGTGCGCAACTTGACCCGGTACGGGATTTCTTTGCCGTCGCTCACGATTCGCACGGCAAAACGGCCGCGCGCGGCTTCGACCGCGTAACAATAGTCGCCAGCGGGCAGTTTCAGGACGCGCGGCACCTTCTCGGCCATCACCGGGCCGGCGGGCAGTTTGTCCAGGGCCTGCTCGATGATGCGCAGACTCTGGGCCATCTCCTCCATGCGCACCATGTAGCGTGCCATGGAGTCGGTTTCCTCGAAGGTGGGGATGAGGAAGTCGAATTCGGAGTACGCGGAATACGGCTCAACCCGGCGCACATCGTAGGGAACGCCAGACCCGCGGATGACCGGGCCGGTGGCGCCGTATTTGCGGCACATTTCCTTGCTGATGGGGCCGATGTTGATGAGCCGTTTGCGAAGGATGATGTTATCGGTCACCAGGGAGCGATACATCTTCAGGCGGGGGCGCATCTGGGTGACGAAAGCGCGCGTACCCTTGATGAAGCTGTCGTCCACGTCGTTGTAGATCCCGCCAATGCGGAAGTAGCTGTAGGTCAGCCGGGAGCCAGTGATGCCTTCGAGCAGGTCGAGAATCTTCTCCCGGTCATCGAAGGCATACAGCAGCGGGGTGAAGCCGCCGAGATCGAGCAGGAAAGCGCCCCACCAGACCAGGTGGCTGGAGATGCGGTTCAACTCGGAGGTGATGACACGGATATACTCCGCGCGCGGCGGGACCTGGAGCTTCAAGGCGCGTTCCACGGCCCCCACGAAGCCGTGGGTGTAGGTCATCGCCGACAGGTAATCAATGCGGCTGGTGTTGGGGAGGAACTGCGCGTAAGTGCGGTTCTCGCCCATCTTTTCCTGCATCCGGTGGATGTAGCCGCAAACCGGCTCGGCGCGGACGATGTATTCGCCGTCCATCGTCATCTTGACGCGCAGCACGCCGTGAGTGGCGGGATGCTGTGGGCCCAGGTTGAGCACGAACGTCTCGCTGGGCGCTCCGTTGGAGATGATGGCCTCTTTGCTAATCACGCGGCGTAATCCTTCCGGAGCGGGTGGAAATCGGCGTCTTCGGGTAGCAGGAACGGCGTCAGGTTCGGATGGCCAAGGAAACGAATGCCGAAGAAGTCATGGGTCTCGCGCTCATGCCAGTTGGCGCCGGGGAATACCTTATGAATGGAGGCGATTTCCGGGTTGTCGCGGGGGATGCGGGTGCGGACGACGACGCGCAGGGCTTTGGCGGGGTGGAAGTAATCGTAAACCACCTCCATCTGGCCCTCGGCCATCCAATCCACGCCGGTAATGGTGTCCAGAGACAGGCCCTCTTTGTCGAGCACCTCGGCAACGGCGACAACCTGATCCGGCGAGACGGTCGCCTCGCAGTGATAGCCTTTGGCAGCGTAATCCACGCCATTGAAGGGGAACGATAGATGGGCCAGTGGATTCGGCGGCGGCGGAGCGGGAGGCGGGGGTGGCCGGCTCGGAGCGGGTGGCTGAGGAGCGGTCGACACAGCGGGCTTCGCAGGAGCTGCGGCCGCAGGCGCGGGGGTCGGCGCGGGCTGCGGGGCGCTATTCGGAAGCTGGGGGACCGTGGGGTTCATGGCTCGAAGTCCGGCCTATTCGGGCTTCACGGTGGGCCAACGGCGTTTGCCGGTGAGCTTTTCCTCCAGCTTCAGGAGCCCTTCGATCAGGGCCTCGGGGCGCGGGGGACAGCCGGGGATGAACACGTCCACCGGGAAAAGCTTATCGACGCCCTCGACCACGGCATATTGGCCGGGAAAAACGAACGGCCCGCCGGAAATGGCGCAGTTGCCCATCGCGATCACCCATTTGGGCTCGGGCATCTGGTCGTAGAGCGTTTTGACGGCGGCCGCCATCTTCTTGTTGACGGTGCCGGCGACGATCATCAGGTCTGCCTGGCGGGGTGAGGGGCGGAAGACCTCGGCGCCGAAGCGGGAGATGTCAAAGCGTGACGCCCCCGCCGCCATCATCTCGATGGCGCAGCAGGCGAGGCCGAAGGTCAGCGGCCAGAGCGAGTTGGCGCGCCCGAGCGCCAGCAGCTCGTCCAGCTTCGCGAACTTAACGTACGGCGCGCAATCCTTCAGGAGTTGGGAATTGTCTTCCTGCGCTTCCATTCAAAAATGCCTTTCTTCCATGCGTAAACGATTACCAGCGAGAGAATTCCCACAAAGAGGAGCAGTTCGACAAAGTCCCGGATGACGAACTCCTTGACGCGGTTATACACCAGCGCCACGGGGATGAGATAAAGCACGTCGACCGCGAACGCGACGAACACCAGCGCATACAGATAATATACCGCGTCATAGCGGATCCACGCGTCGCCGATGGGGTCCATGCCACACTCGATGAACTGTTCGGTCTTGTTGGCGTAGTTGCGCGTCTTGCGCTCCGCCAGCAGATGGACGACAACGAACGGCCCCAGGGCAAACCCCAGGCCGCCCAGGCAGAAGGCGAACACGTAGATCAAATCGCCAGTCAGCACGTCGTCCATAAACAAAGGCCGTTCTTCGGCACCAAACACGTCGTGGTCATGGTGCATAATTTCGGCGTTGAGGGGGACAGGGTCAATAAAATAGATGGTATCCGATTAATTAGGCCAGTTAATTGCGTTTGACTCTGCGGGCGTGAATATAGGAATGATTAATGCCTGGCAACCTGAGCCCGAGCCCGCGGCCACCCCACGGCGCATCTCGACACGGGTAGCGGAGCGCGCCTGTCCCCAGCGTGCCGCGCGAGGTCGCCCAAACCCGCCCGTTTTGGGCATCTCCGGCTGCGTGCGCCGCGGTAGGGAAACCGCGCCACACCAGTAAATCCGCGCCACAAACCATGCAAAAACCGGATCACCCGAGAAGTTTGAGCCTGGAATGCTGTGCGGTGTCCGAATGATCCGCTCAGGCCGGCATTCTTGCGTCCGCTCTCTTCGTCCTGCCGTGCTCCACCCCATGAGCGGAGCCCGCAGCCCCCTCCAGCCCCGGCACCGCCCGCCTGCTGGTCGCGTGTAGGCAGCGTGTTGTTCGCTCTGGTTTCGCTCTGGTTTCGCTAGGTTTTCGCTATGGTTTCCCTGAGTTTGCCTGGCCCCGCCTCCGCCCCATTCCCACTCGGCGTTGCGCACTGCGCACACAACAGACCTCCACTATAGGGACGCTGCCGCACCCGAAAAAGTTACGGCGCGCTTGCGGCGCGCCCCCCTCAGCCTTCCAAGGGCCTGCAATTCAAATCGCTTCCCGCCCAGTCACAAACTTCCCGGTGAATCCAAAAACCTCCCCATCCCCTCGCACTCCCCTAGCTTGAAGGTGGCTTTGGGTGGTTTTAGCTGGCTTTTCCGCGGCTAACGCGTTCGATGTTCGATGCGGTGTCCCGCCTGCCATTGCCGCGGGCTGCACTCCATGCTCCCAATCCGCTACCCGCAGCCGCTACGGATTGTTCGACCAGGTCTCGGGGTGCGATCGGTGATCGTTGTTCCATCGCTGCCTGCTGCGGTCGGATTTTTGAAGCCAGACGGTCAGTTTGCCATACTCCACATGGCCGTCGCAGAACACGGCGTTGGCTCCTTGATTGTGGCGCGCGGGCCCCAACTCCGCGAGCAGGTTGATCGGGAAGATGTCATCGAGGTCCATGTCGTGGCCGCCACTGTTCATCTGAATGTCGGTTACCGCGATCATGTCGCTTGGGGTGGTCACTTGCTGCTCGGTGAGGTAAACGGTGCTTGCCGTGCGATCACTGTAGCCGCCGTCCAGACCCAGGCTCGCGCCGCTTCCGGGAAAACGGCCCGTCCCCGCCATGTTATACCCAT
>Ga0209777_10006425_pt1 | contig 13236 bp, 8 predicted proteins | sample FrelakmetHBP12HB_FD_187147 | JGI IMG/M metagenome (GOLD analysis project Ga0209777, IMG submission 187147) | Freshwater lake sediment microbial communities from the University of Notre Dame, USA, for methane emissions studies -HBP12 HB (SPAdes)... | ecosystem: Environmental > Aquatic >...
CTCCTGCCGCCACTACTTCTCCAAGGACGAGGTCGAGCAGTTCCTGGACCTGATGGCCAGCCAGAAGCTCAACACGTTCCACTGGCACCTGACGGACGACCAGGGCTGGCGGATCGAGATCAAGAAGCACCCCCAGCTCACCGAGATCGGCGCCTGGCGCCCGGGCATCGGATTCGGCCTGGATCCCAAATCGACCACGCACTACCGCGCGGATGGAAAGTACGGCGGATTCTATTCGCAGAAGGATTTGAAGGAGATCATTGCGTACGCCGCAGATCGCCACATCACGATCGTTCCGGAGATCGAGCTTCCCGGCCACGCCATGGCGGCATTGGTCACGTATCCGCAACTGAACTGCAATCCCGAGGCGATGGCCAAGCTGACCATGCCCGAGGGGAACGTCATCAGCCGTGACGTCTACTGCCCCGGCCGCGAAGAGACGTTCAAGTTTTTGGAAGATGTCCTGACCGAAGTGGCGGAGATCTTTCCGTCGAAGTACATTCACATCGGCGGCGACGAGTGCCCCAAGGACAACTGGAAGCAGTGTGCGGCCTGCCAGCAGCGAATGAAAGACAACCACCTCAAGAACGAGGAGGAGTTGCAGAGCTACGTGGTCAAACGCATCGAGGCGTTTCTGAATTCCAAGGGCAAGAGCCTGATGGGCTGGGACGAGATCCTCGAAGGCGGGCTGGCTCCCCGGGCCACCGTGATGAGCTGGCGTGGCACTGCCGGGGGAATCAAGGCGGCCTCAGAGGGGCATGACGTCGTGATGTGCCCGACGTCGAATTGCTACATCGATTACGCCCAGGCCAAAGAAGGCGAACCCATGGCGATGCACGGCCTTTTGACGCTCAAGACGGTTTACGAATTCGACCCTGCCGCGGGGATTCCCCTCGAAAAGCGGCCGCATCTCTTGGGCGGCCAGGTCAACCTCTGGACCGAATTTGTGGGCAATGCATCACATGCCCAGTACATGACCGCCCCGCGAATCTCGGCCTTGGCCGAGGTCGTCTGGTCGTCCAAGGCCAACCAGGACTGGGCTTCGTTCCAGGCCCGCATGAAGGATCAGTACAAGCGGTACGAGGCAGCCGGCTTCAACTACCGCAAGCCCAAGGCCGGCGATCCGCAATAGTGAAAGACAATGCGCTTCTGCGAAACCCGCACAGTTGGGCGGGGTTGCACTTTGGTAGGCAAAAAAGGGGGGTTGGCAATGAATACGACGGCGTGCACAATCGCCGCGGGAGCGATCTTCCTGGCTCTGGCGGCCCGTTGGGCGTTTTCGCAGACGACCAGACCCGGTACCACGAAGCCTGCCAACAGTGCGGTAGTCCCAGTGTCCAAGCTGGAGGACGACGCATACGACTGGCACGCGCGTCACAAGGCGGTGTTGGAGGCCAAGAAGGGTTTTGACCCGGAGATTGTGCTGATCGGCGACTCGATCACGCATTTCTGGGGCGGAGATCGGCCCAAAGAGGATCTCCAGCGGGGGCCCGGTGCCTGGAAAAAACTGTTCGCAGGCCGGCGAGTGCTCAACCTGGGTTTTGGGTGGGACCGGACGCAGAATGTCCTGTGGCGGCTGGACCATGAGGAGTTCGACGGGCTCAAGCCGCGTTACGTTGTAATCAACATCGGGACCAACAACCTCACGGGAACCTCCAACGCGCGCGAGAACACTCCTGCGGAGATCGCCGAGGGGACCGCCGAGATCTGCAAGCGGGTCCGCGCAAAGTCGCCGAACTCTAAGATCGTTCTGATGGGCGTCTTTCCTCGCGGGCAGAAGGCGGACGACCCGCTGCGCCCCAAGATTGCGGCCCTGAACAAGTTGCTGGCGGACTATGCAAAGTCGCACGAGATCATATTCCTGGACATTGGGTCAAGGTTCTTGGAGGCGGATGGGTCGATCTCCGCCGAGATCATGGGCGACGGCGTGCATCCGACAGAGAGAGGGTACGCAATCTGGGCGGAGGCGCTCCAGGACATCATAAAACAGTGACGGCGGCCGCTGCCTTCCTATTCCGCTTTCAGGAAAACTCAGCCCCGCGGCGTGAGTTTGAGTAATGATAGCTAAAAGCTAATCTCCTCTGTTCTTTGTGTGCTTTGTGTCCTTTGTGCCCTTGGTGGTTCGGTTGCTTTTTTTATCCCGTGAATCCTCTGCATCCCTGCCGGAAATCTTACCGCACGGCCGGGATCGTCAACTCGTGCCGCACGCCGTTGATGGTCTGGCCCTGAAGCAGGTCGGCCAGGCCCTTGTGCCCGTGGCCGCCGACGACCAGGAGGTCGATCTGTTCTCGCTCGGCCAACCGGGTGATCTGCCCTTAAAGGCTGAGGATTGGCCCGAGATTCAAGCAGGATGAACGGCTTGCCGTCGGCTGACAGGACATCGACGGCCCGCTGCATGTCGTCCGGCTCGCACACGGCTGCAAGGCAGGCCGTGAACAGCCGGCCGCTGTACCCCTCAGCAAAATCGAAGGAGAAGCAAGGCAATAGCGGAGGTCTTCTGTCCGCATCGGACCCAAGGGTCGATTAGCAGCCTGCGGAAGTCTGATTCGCCGCCCTCTGGCGACCCACCGAAGGGTCTGGGGCACCGGTAATTGTCTTGTCGAAGCGTCAACGCGAGATAACATCATGGAAACTGCTGACGACGGTCGTCAACGAGAGATCATTGGGGAGACCTCGGATCGAAGGACATGTGAAGTGCCCACTCGGCTGGAGAATGACAAGATCGCCGCTACGCTCTCGGATCGCGGCGCGATCCTGCAGATCGAGAACAAGCTTTCGGGCCAAGGGCACGATGTACGCTCCGACTGGTTCTTTGTTCGCACCGACGGCGGCGATTTCGACAGCCGCAGGCTGGCGCCAGCCGGCGAGGTCATTGGCGATTTCAGGGCGAGCTTTGTCTTCCAAAGCGCCGCTGGGCAGGTCGCGCTGGAATACCGCCTCCGGCCGGACGCCGCGTACGTCGATCGCTGGCTGCGGGTCGAAAACGGTCCGCAGCCGCTGACGCTGCTGGAGATCGCACTGGGCCACACCGCCTTCGACGCTCCGCCGCGCGAGGTGGTGAAGTATGACACCTTCTGGAACTGTCCCACGGTCGCCTTCCTTCGCTGGGAGAGGGGCGGCCTGTTCGCTGGCATCGAGAACCCCTTCTTTCGCACGGACCATCGAGGCGGCGAGGTGGCATTCTCGTTCGAGCCGAGCCTCATCCTCGCGCCGCGGGAGACGTACGAGTCCGAGCCGCAGTTCATCGGCGTCTATCGCGCCAGCGGCGTCATGCTCACCGATCGTAATCCGCGAACGTCGCAGGGCCGGCGGCCTCGCTTCCGCAATCCGTGTGGCCACATCCCCATCGACCGCTCCGAGATTCGCGCGATGCAGCGGTTCGCGCTGGACTACCGGGGGATGCAGGCCGACCGCTTCCACTTCATCCTCTACAACTTCTTTTATCCGCTGCCGCAGATGCCCCAGCCGAACTCGCCCGAGGAGGCCATGCACCTCAAGATGATCGATGTGTTCCATGAGCTGGGCGGCGACATGATCATCTTCAACCCGATGTATCCCTACACGCGGCCCTCCGGCACGGCCGAGGCGTTCTGGGACCTGGGGCCCGAAGGTTCGGCGGCCCGGCGAATCATGGACCACGCCCGCGCGAAGGGGATTTCCTTCGGCTGTTACATGGGCTGCGCGCGTCACGGAAGCCAGGGCAACGCCTGCGCGCTTCCCTTCGTTCCCGAGCGGCCGCAGTGGAAGAAGCAGGACGACACCGGCGCGTTGGCGGCTGAGAACTGCATCGCCTGCGACGAGTACGCCGACTGGTATTTCCGCGTGCAGGTCAATACGATCCAGCGCTTTGGTCTGGGGCTTTGGTCCTGGGATCCCGGGCCGGGCAACGGATGCTTCTGCCACAGCGACAAGCACGGCCACCTGCCAGGCAAGGGCGCGTACAAGGGCTGGCGAAACGCCACCGCGATCCTGCGGCGGATCAGGGAAGCGTGCCCGGGCATTTACCTGCAGGCGTATTACGGCCGAAAAGAGCATGGCCTGTGGGGCTTCAAGTATTTCGACCAGCACGAATCGTACTGGGAGCTTGGCCTGTGGATGTGCTCGATTCACGCCGACGTGCACGCCGATCGCATGAACGCCGACGGCGTGAGACACCAGGGATGGTGGAACCAGAATTTCCGCTTTCATCCGGCCTGGCTGACGCACGCGATGGTGCACCGCTTCCAGGAGGGCTGGTACGACCCGCGGCTGAGCAAGGCGTGGGATCATCGCGGCTGGAAGTACAGCGTGATGAGCTGTCTGGCGGCCGGCGGCAGCATGACGGCCGTCATCCTGCCGGAGGATTTGCGCCTCGTGCCGGAGATGAAGGCGTTTTACGGCAAATGGCTCGCGTGGGCGCGCCAGAACGTCTCCTACGTGAATTACAACGTGCCGTTCGGAGCGCAGGTGCAGCCCGGCGGCGTGGACGGCTGGGCGCGAATCAAGGGCGATCACGGGTTCATCTTCCTGGCCAATCCCGGACCGCGCCCGGCCCGCATCGAATTCTCGCTGGATGACGAGGTGGGCCTGGAGCGGCCGGGCCACTACCTGCTCAAGGAGCTGTACCCCGCCGAGGGGCGATGCCGCTTCGACTGGAAGCATGGCCCGGGCGTGTTTGCGCAGGGAGACCGCGTGTGCCTGGTTGTGCCGGCGTACGAGGTGGTTCTTCTGGAGCTTTGTCAGGCCTCGCGGGGGCAAGCGGCGGGCGAGTCGGTCGTGTACGACGTTCCAGGCGCGCCCCGGTCGCAGATGCTGCTGGATGACTGGCGGCGGGCCGATGGCGGCGAGTTTGCGTTCCCTCGCCACGCAGCGCAAACGAACTTGTGCGTGTACGCGCAGTTCTTCGCCGATCCGGCGACGCGCGACTGGCTCTCCCGCGCCGCGCCGCCCAACACCGACGAACTGGCCGAGCTGATTCCGAAATGGAAACAGGAGTACCCGATCGACAATTTCGCCTGGGCGCAGCCGCACAGACTGTGGCTGGTGCTGCCGTTTCAAGACCCTGACCTGGTGGCGATGGACGCGGTGCGCGTCGACGGCAAGCAGGCCAGCCTGCAGTGCCACGAGTATCAGAGGAAGATCATCTACTACGCCGACCTGACGGAGGTCGTGAGTTGGGGGCGGGCCAACACGATTGAACTGGAATTCTCATCGCTGGCGGCCGACCAGTTCCTGGGCCCATACCTGGATTGTCCCGAGGCGCCGGCGGACGACGCGGCGGGCGGGGACCTCACCCGGCGTCGCGAGGTGATCTACGACGGCCCGCTGGACCCGCCCACGCCGCAGCGCGCGCTCGCGGGGGCGTCGCACCAGCGACAGCGCCCGGTCGTCACGAAGATCGAGATGGACCCGCCGCACCTGCGCGAAGGAGTCGAAACGCGCGTCTTCGCGACGGTGGACATGCCCGCCCACGAGCTGGAAGGCGTGTACATCTCGGGCAATTGGCATGACGTGCGAATGACCTACGACCCGCAGTCGCAGCGATGGTGCTGGACGACGCGAATCGACAGCCGAGCGGGACTGATCATGGACGTGGATCGTTACTACGTCTGGGCGGTGGCGACCAGTGGCTTGGTCGGCCCGGCGACCTGCATCGGGCTGCAGTGGCGATTCGGAAAACCGTGACACGCCCCCGCGCCGCCGCAATCGGCTGTTGTCAAATTGCCGGCTATCGGTAGAATCATTCCTTGCGTTGGCGAAGGTCGGCGGCGATCCGACCCCGAGCTTTGTTTTCCGAAGCGGCGCCTGGCAGGTCGCGCTGGAATGCCGCCTCCGGCCCGACGCCGCGTACGTCGAGCGATGGCTGCGAGTCGAAAACGGTCCGCGGCCGCTGACGCTGCTGGAAGGCCCGCTGGAGATCACCGAGAAGAACGGCCTGGACCAGCAGCATCGCGACGCGCCCAAGTCGCTGTGGTGCACGCTGCGGGCCCGCGCGTTCCGCGAGCAGTCGCCCGCGGAGGCGTCGCGCGTGCTGTTCCTGGACAACTACGACTACCTCGATCGCCGGCCCAAGACGGTCAATCTGAAGATCTATGAGGACCCCACGGGCGACATCAAGCGGCTGGACTTCTCGAAGATCAAGCTGGTGCGCGAGACGGCGAAGCCCCACGTCTGGCCCAACGCGGTGCAGGACCTGCCCGGCCGTTTGGGGCTGGTGTGAGAGGGCAGAATCGACGTGCCCGTCGACGCGCAGTATGAATGTGTGCTCCGCAGCCACGGTGGCGGCAGCCAGTTGTACATCAGCGATCCGCTCGTGTGTGACCGCAGCGCAAGAGCGACTGGGGCCAGACGAAGGGTTCGCTCAAGCTGCCCAAGGGCCCGGCAACGTTCAAGGTCGAGTGCTGCCTGGCCGGCGGGGGCATGTTCTTCAGCCTCTCGATGGCCGACCCCTCGCAGAAGAAGCCGCTGGACTGGAACAAGATCCTCATTCCGCTGGAAAAGGAATAACCTTTTGTAGAGCCTGGGCTCTTATCAGGAGACAAACATGAAGCGAACGATTCTGGTAACGGTGGCGGTGTTGGTGTCGGCGTTTGGCGTGGCCCGTGCGGTGGACGTGAGCGGCTCGCACGAAAACCCCAATCAGGAGTTTGGCGCAGGCGCCAACTACCGGCTCACGGGCGACACGATGTTCGGCTGGCGAACGGCCGCCATTGCCGGCGATATCAACCTCAATGGCCACGCGCTAACGATGGAGACCGGCGGCGGCAATCAAACGGTCTTCAGCGGCGCGATTTCCGGCAGCGGCTCGCTGACATGGGTCGGTGGGGGCGTGCCGCAGGTCTGCGCCTCAACGCTGGCGGGTGACAAGCCCAACACCTACAGCGGTGTTACCACGCTCGCGCACGGCGAGCTGGACCTGGACAAGCCCGCCGGCGTGGATGCGATTCCCCGCGACCTGGTTGTGGGCACAGCCGACAGCGCGATCATCCGCCTGGTGAAGCCCAACCAGATCAACGACAAGTCGCGCGTGACGCTGGGACCCAAGGGCGTCGTCGGCATCGAGCTCCAGGGACACGAGGAAAAGTTCGCGTCGCTGACCGTGACGACGCACGCGGTGATCGACATGGGCGATAAGCCCGCCTCGCTGGCCGTCGGCGACAGCAGCGATTGCGCGTGGGACCTGACCAAGACCGTCACCGTCCGCCGGTTCAAGCCCGCGTCGGACAAACTCGTCTTCGGCGACAGCGCCAAGGGCCTCTCGCCCGCGCAGTTGGCGCGCGTGGGATTCCTCGATCCCGCGGGTATGGCCCCGGGGCTCTATGCCGCCAAGATCGGCGATCACGGGCAACTGTCGCCCAACACGCTGGTGGCGGCCGTCAATCCGCCCTTTGACATCTCGCCGCAGGCCCGCGCGGCGCGGGCGACCATCTACGAAGTGCCTGGGCTGGCCAATCTCACGGGCGCCGCCGGCAGCCCGCTGCGGGACGGCATGACGATCGACTTCTTCGGCGACTCGATCACCTGGCTCAACGGGTACATCGCCACGATGGACCAGGCGATCAAGAAGGGCCGGGGCACCGCGGGTAAGAAGGTCAAGCTGATCAATCGCGGCATCAACGGCGGCGGCGTGTTGCAGGTTCGCGACGGCAGCGACAAGGCCGCCTATCCCGGCGACAGCGCGCAGAAGGCCTTCGCCGAGGTGATCGCCGCGGACAAGGCCGACGTGGCCGTCGTGTACATCGGCGTGAATGACGTGTGGTGGCGCAACACCCAACCGGAGGTGTTCGAGAAGGCGCTGCGCGACATCGTCGCCTCCGCCCGGGCCAACCACACCACGCTGGTGCTGGCGACCCTGAGCGTTCACGGCGAGTTGCCCGACGGCAAGAATCCCGAGGACGCCAGGCTCGATGCGTTCGCGCAGCTCACCCGCAAGGTGGCCGCCGACACCGGCACGACGCTGGTGGACCTGCGGAAAATCTACCTCGCCTACGAGCAGAACAACAACGCCCAGCTTCGCGTGGATGGCACGCTGTACTCGGCGCCCTCCCACGTGCTGACCTACGACACCGTGCATCCCAACGACAAGGGCGTGGCCCTGCTGGCCAACTGCATCGCCCAAGGCATCGTGGAGGCCCTCACCGCCAAGCCGGCCGCCACGCAGGGGCCTCGCGACCGTAAATGAAGCAGCTCCAATCGAAGCACCGCGGGCTGGCCCAACTGGGTCAACCCGCTCTGTTTTGACGGTCCTGCTCGAGCAGGATCACGACTGAAGGCCCGATAGCTTTGGCCGTGCCCTGTCTGCTCCAGCCTTCTCTTGTGTCCCAAACAGCAGGGTGCCCTGGATGCTGGCCGCCAACGCGTAGGATTCCAAGAAGCTACTTGGCAAGGAAACCGGACGGAATCTGTGAGCCCGCGGGATGATTTGCTGGACCGGGAATTGTTCCTGAGACTTGAAAAGGCCAAGTACATTGCCGATGGGTCGCGGCTGAATTATCATCACCACCGGCCGCACAGCATGTTAAACTGGCAGACGCCTGCGGTGTTCGCGGCACGGTGCCGTGGGCATCGGCGTTGGTGTGCTGCTCCGGATTCGCCGTTGCGGGCTCACCCTCCACAGCGTAACCTGACTGTCATTCAGGTTGGCCCAGGAAGTGGGGGCAGGTCAGGACAAGGCAGTGTGCGTCTTGCACACTCGTCAAGAGCCCGCAGGTTCGGGCAGGAAGAAGGTCACACCATGAAGTCAGCCTTCCAAAGCGTTATTACGGTGCTCGGAATGCTTGTCGCAGTCAACTGCGGTGACTCCGGCCAGAGCAATGTCGATCAGACGGGGGCTATGGCAAAGGCCAACGCCCCGCAGCCGGTCGCTGCAAAAGAGAGCGATGCCCAGGCGGAGAAGGCCGCCGCCCTCAAGGCCGAGCAAGCCGGCGACTTGGATGCGGCCTTGCTGCACTATGAGAACATCTACGATTCCACGCCCACCACGCCGGAGCAGCGCGTCGAATTGCGCCACAAGTTCGAGGAGCTGCGCCCCAAGGTCAAGCCCAATACCGATCCCGCCAAAGCCGGCGTATACAAGGCCCGCACCTACATCTTCCGCAAGACCGAGATCGGCAACGTCAAGCATGAGTACACCGACAAGCAGATCAAGGCGTTGGAGAACGCCACCGCCGCATGGGCCAAGGAGCTCGAGAAGGCGTCGATGGGGTATCTGCGCGTCCAGTGGGACGTGGTGGTGATCGACAAGCCGCTGACAAAGATGGATGGCTACCCCGACCCCGTGAACTGCCTGCCGTACTTCACCGACCTGAAACGCAACGAGAAGGACTTCATCGCGGCCTACGCGCTGACTGCGGGGCTGCCGGCCTCCTGCTGGGCGGCCACCTGGACTGGCGTCGCGTGCAAGGGCGCGATCTTCTCGGGCTTCAACGACGGCGGCGACGGCGCCACCGGGGGCGACGGCGAGGTGCAGGTGCACGAGTGGCTGCACGGCCTGCAGGCCATAATCGACGACCTGCAGACGTATCCACGCGGGCTCGTAGTCAATCCCGACAGCGGCATCGGCAACTGCGGCGAGAAATGCTGGCAGCCCAAGGAAGGAAAGGGCAGCCTCTACGACTGGTATCGCCACATGCTCTGCACGCACATGACGCGAAAAATGTGGCGGGGCGTGACCGTGCTTCGCCAGCCCGACAACGTGTGGTTCAACGGCCTGAACCTCTGCCCCAGGTTCCTGGTCGCCGGGCCCTTCAGCGCCGCGGGCAAGGAAAACAACGGCCTGGATTTTGCGTTCCTGGACGAATCGGCCACCAAGCCGCTGGAAGGGCAAAAGGAAGGCGAATGTGCATGGCGGCAGGGGCAGGCGATTGGGCGAGACCTGAATTTCGCCGATTACTGCCCCGACACGCAGAACAAGGTCGCCTACGCCGCCGTCCTCGTGCAGTCGCAGCAGGCCCAGCCCGCGCAGGTGCGCGTCGGCAGCGACGACTCGTGCAAGGTGTGGGTCAACGGCAAGCTGGTGGTGAACGAGCCCTCCCTGCGGCCGTGCGGGCTGGACCAGAACGTCGCCGACGTCCAACTCAACCAGGGCGACAACCTGATCCTGATGAAGGTCGCCAATGTCGGCGGCGATTGGCTGGCGAACCTGCGCATCACCGGCCCCAAGGGAACACCGCTCCCGGGCGTGAAGTACGTGCTGCCGGCCGAGAAGCCGGCCGAGAAGTGAGCACCAGGCTGTTCGCTGGAGAAATGCAACCGCCCCGATACCACCTGGACGGTACGAACGCATTGCAGCACCTGCAGCCACTGCTAGAGATCGAGGAGCTCGACGCCATCGAGTGGACTCCGCAGGCCGGCATCGAGGGCGGCCGCGACAAACGATGGTACGACCTGTACAAGCGGATCAGGAAGGGCGGCAAGAGCGCGGAAACCATCGGCGTGAGCGCCCAGGAATTCGGGCCGCTATTGGATGCCATGGGCCCCGAGGGTATGATGATCCTGACGTGGGGCAAGGACCAGGACGAGGCGGAAAGGCTTTACCGGCTGCATGAAAACTTCGGCTGCTGAAACCAAACCAAATCGGCAGGCGCCGCCAGGTCTTCGCTCCTCGGCCCTCGGTCTTTGGCTTTAGGCCAAGTGCCAACTGCCTGATTCCGATTAAAAGGGAAACATGCCGTTAGCGTATTCGCCTTACTGGGACGCTCAAGTTATTCGATGAATGGGTGGGGACCGAACGAAATCCCCGCTCTGTTTTCCGGCGATCCTCGGTTTGGGCCCACAGTACTTATGGCCGCGGGGGTTGGCCGCAACTAGTCCGGCAAACAATCTGGACGGCGGGGAATTCTCCGGTAAAATTCCGAACTAATGGCTCGGGAAAAGGACAATCAGACAATAAAGGAAGGCAAATGGCAGAACCCGAAAAGAGCGCCCAGGATTTAGGCGCGATGATCACCGCCGCTCGGCTGCTCCGCGAGAAGTACCTTCAGGACCCGCATCGTCCCGGTTATCACTTCGTGGTGCCCGAGGGGCTGCATGGGCCGGTCGACCCCAATGGCGCGCTGTTCTGGAAAGGTCGCTACCACCTCTGCTATATTTATCAGCACGAGAACAAGCACTACTGGGGTCACATCTCCAGCACCGATCTGCTGCACTGGCGCCACCACCTGCCAGCCCTGGCGCCGGGCGGTGCCGACGACGGCATCTTCAGCGGCGGCGCGTCCATCGACAAGAACGGCGCCGCCGTCATCGCCTATTGGGGCCTGGGCAACCCGTGCGGCATCTGCCTGGCCAGCAGCACCGACGAGAACCTCGACCACTGGACCAAGAACCCGCATAACCCCGTCATCCGCGAAACGCTGTGCGGCCTAACCGTCGTGCCGGCCGCCGACGGCAAGGGCGAGGTCATCTACGGTGCAGCCGATCCCTCGGCCGTCTGGGTCCACAACGGCCGCTACTACATGCTCACCGGCAACCTGCTCGTTCTGGAGGCCTTCGGCAAGAAGGCCAACCGCCCCGAGCATATGGGTGACACGCTCTACCTGTTCGTTTCCGACGACCTGAACCGCTGGACCTACCTGCACAAGTTCTACGAGTCGCGCCGCGAGTGGACGAGGGACTTCGAGGACGAGATGTGCCCGGACTTCTTCCCGTTGCCTTCGGGCCCGGGTGGCGCCAAACCCTCCGACAAGCACATGATCCTCTTCATCAGCCACACGCTGGGCTGTCAGTACTACATCGGCGAGTACGCCAACGACCGCTTCATCCCGCAGCAGCATGGCCGCATGACCTGGGTGGACAATGAATACTTCGCTCCCGAGAGCCTGCTGGACGATCGCGGCCGGCGGATCATGTGGGCGTGGGTCTTCGACCGGCGCAGCGAGGCGGCCCGCAAGGCCAGCGGTTGGTCGGGCGAGCTGAGCCTGCCGCGCGAACTGTGGTTGGGCGAGGACGGCACGCTGCGTATGCGCCCCGTGGAGGAACTTGCCCGGCTGCGCTACAACGCACGGAACTGGCGCAACCTGACCGTGACGAAAGAGGCCGAGGTGCCTCTGAGCGGCTTTTGCAGCAATTCGTTCGACCTGGAAGTGCAGATCGCGCCCGACACGGCCAGCCAGTTCGGCCTGAAGGTCAGCCGCTCCGACGGCGGCGAGGAAGAGACGCTGGTCTGCCTCGATCGCGCCGACGGGATGCTCAAGGTCGACACGCAGGAATCCAGCCTGACGGAGGGCAAGAAGGCCGTGGAAGCCGCGCCCTTTGAGTTTCGCCCCGGCGAGCCGCTACGACTGCGCGTGCTGGTGGACAAGTCCTTCGTGGAGGTGTTTGCCAACGACCGCCAAGCCATCTGCCGGCGAATCTACCCCTCGCGGCCCGACAGCCTGGGCGTGTCGCTCTTCGCCCGCGGCGGCCAAGTGACCGTGCCCCAGGTGCAGGCCTGGGAAATGATGCCGAGCAATCCGTATTGATTCCAGCTGAAGTCGGTTTATAGAGTCACTTACATGCATCGGGCCTGGACCCAAACATCGCAAAATCACTGGCGTTCCTGCCGCCGCGATCCACTCATCAGCCGCAGCAGCACTGTCCCTTATGGGTCTCGCTCGTCGCAGGAATGCACGGCCAGGGCTTGAACCCTAACGAAACGCATTACTGGAAAGGTTCCCATGCAGCAACATCCCGACTATACCCGTCAGCGTCTGCGCCAGTTGGCCGACAGGATTCGCAACTGCATCTACCCCCAAACTTGGCCGGTGGACGAACTGCGGGTCAGCGACTGCTGCGACCGTATCGGCTACGACGAGGCAAAGAAACTGGCCTATCGCGCGGCTCGGATCGGCGAGCAGTTCGGGCCCCTATGGTCGACATTCTGGTTCCGCGTCAAGGCGACCGTGCCCAAGGCCTGGCGGGGCCGGACCGTGGACCTGCTGTGGGTCTCACACAGCGAGGCAACGCTGTGGGTCGATGGCAAGAGCGTGCAGGGCCTTAATCACGAAACCGGCAGCCAGGAGTGCACCCGCCCCGACGCCCAACTGCTGCATCGCGCCCGCGGGGGCGAATGCCTTGCCTTTGAAATAGAGATGGCCTGCAACAAGCTCTTTGTCTACAGCGACAACTGGGTGTCGGGTTTTACAACCATCAGCCCCAGGGGTTTCCGGTTGATGGAAGAACAGGCACAGAACATAATCGGTTGCAAATAACTGATGTAGTTGAACGAGGAGCCTGGAAAGGACGCCTCATGCTCTTCTATCGGCCCGCGCCGGACGTTTT
>Ga0209777_10006426_pt1 | contig 13235 bp, 7 predicted proteins | sample FrelakmetHBP12HB_FD_187147 | JGI IMG/M metagenome (GOLD analysis project Ga0209777, IMG submission 187147) | Freshwater lake sediment microbial communities from the University of Notre Dame, USA, for methane emissions studies -HBP12 HB (SPAdes)... | ecosystem: Environmental > Aquatic >...
GCCGATTTGGTTGAGGCGGAGGTCCATCGGCTTTATTCCACGGCGGATGTGGTTATCTATACCACGCCGCGCGAGCCCTCGTCCGGTGATGTGGTGGAAAAAATCCGCTCGATTGCCCATCGGCAGAACTTCCTCATCCACGAAGTAACCGCCTACGAGGTGGAGGGCCGGGTGAACGTCAACCTGGATATGGAGGTCAATCCCGAGCTGCGCTTGGAAGTGGCCCACGATCAGGCCACGCGATTGGAGCACGCGATCTTGCAGGAGCTACCTGCTATCCAGGAGGTCAATATCCACATCGAGCCTCTGCTAAGGGACGTGGAACCCGGCAACCAGGCGCCGCTCGACCGCGCGCAGATCGAACAGCGACTGATGAAAATTGCGCGCAAGACCCCGGGCGTACTCGACTGTCATTCCGTCGAAGCACACCAGGTGGGGGATAAAGTGCTTGTCAGATTGCACTGCACGCTGGAGCCGCAATTGCAGGTCGCACGAGTGCACGACCTGACCGAAATCCTGGAATTCAAGTTTCGTCAGGCCTTCCCGCAAATCTTCAAGGTGAGCATCCACGCGGAACCGCGGCAAGCGGAAGAAAAGGGAAAAGGTTAAAGGTTAGAGGTTAAAAGCTAAAGGTCAAAGGATTGCTGCATCGTGAGTTTTCGGCAATGTCGCGTAGCGTTTAGCTGACCGGATGTTTGGTATCAGGGAAAAAGGTGTCAGGGAGGCCGGAAAAGGTACCTGCACCTCTTTTCTCCACACCTTTTCTCCCCCCTCATCGAGAAGCGGAAGCCTGGGCGAAAGAACAAGTAGAGCCGGGGCTCGCCACGGCCGCTATTTTTGCGCCTTCGCCCACTCCCGCCAGTGGTCGAGGAATAGTTTCTCGTTTTGTTGGAAGTTGGCGACCGACGGCGTCCATTCGTCCTGTCCCGTGATCTCGCCCAAGCCAACCACGGCATAGTAGCGCACTTCGCGGTCCGGATCGTATAGGGCCTTCAGTAGGGGTTTAATGGCCGCGCTGTCCCGTGTGTTCCGCAAAGCTGACGCCGCGCCGCGGCGGATGTTCGCGTCTTTGCAATCGAGCAGACGAGCCAGCAAAGACACAGCGCGCGGGTTGTTGATCCGGCCGATGGCCATGCCTAATTGGCTGGATAAGTTCACCGCATGCGGGTCCGGCGGTAGCGCCACCAGATCCTCAACCTGGCCAAGCATCGAGATATCGTTTCGGCCCAGCAGAGCGCTTACCGCCCAGATGCGAACAAGCGTATCTGTGTCATTCGAGGCAGCCTTGAGGGCACTAGTCCCCTTTGGTGTGTGGACGGTCTCCAATGCCCTGACGGCTTCCCACCTCACCGAACGTGACTGGACCGACTTGTCCTGCGAACGAAAAACCTGTTCGAGTTCCTCTGTCACAGCGTCCATGCAATTTCCCTGACCTCCGGGCGCGCCCGGGGCGGCAGGGACGAATGGGTGGTAGGGGTCAAGGACCTCGTATCCTAGCTGTGCCTTTCGCAAGAAGAAGACCCCAAAGTCCCCGACACTAACATCTTTGTAGCCCGTCGGCTCCGCACCTATACCCTTGACGGGCACCACCATCCGGAACGCCACGGCGGGCATCTCAGGGTTCCCTTTGATTACCCTCTCGACGTCTAAGTGGACAATCGTGACCCAAGCCGGCGTGCTCCCCTCGGACGGGCCGAGGCTTGTCCGTTCTCGTTGCTCAGTGCTTGCTACACGGCCCACAACGATAAAATCCGCGTCTTCCACGAGGGTTGTGAGATTGAGAGGGGAGGAGAGGGTCGGGCGCGCGGGCCAGACCCCTAGTGTGAGGGTCAAGAAAGACCATACCACGACATGGGCGCTGCGCAACCTCAATCGTGTGCGAGACACGGCCCTCCCTCCTTGTATCAATCTGGCGACGATATGGCGGTGTGGTCCCCATGATCGACGAACCTCTGGAACGTGTCGGACTGCACCGACGCCCCATAGCCGGAGGTTGTAGTTCCCACCCGCCACCTCTGGCCCCACTGGATAACGAGGGGGAGGGGAGGGTACTTCGGGTCCGTGGGCGTCGGACACGGTGCGGGCGAATTATTTACTCCCGGCCCGGTTATCGCGTCATAGAATTGTGAACCTGAGGTAGTGCTGCCATGCGGGGTAGGCATGTAGAGCTGCCAGTTGGTCCCGTTTGGGCAATCGGCTCCCGTATACTTCCGATCGGGATTCGTCGTCCACTCTTCAGTGAATGGCACATCCGGAGCCATCGTGGAATTAAAATTGTCGTAAACCGTGTAATATATCTGCGATTGGTAGCCGTATCCGGGGTAAGCGGAGTGAATCTTGCTACCCGGAACAAGCTTATAGGGTCCACGTACAGTCAGAGTCCGCGTGGCAAACTCGCTGCCCGCCGGGGTTGTCACGTTCACCCGTACCGTGACGTCGCCCGCGGTCGTGCTGAGGTCATTTCCGGTGACGTTTTCCGTGTTGCCGCTGCCACCGGCGAGCACCGCTTTATCCGTTCCAGCGATGACGTCCCAGGTATACGACTGCATGCCTGATGGCAGGGCGGTGAGGGTTACGGTCGTGTTGTAGCCAGTCGGGGTTTGACCGTCGAACCACCAGACCGTCTGCTGGCCGGTTATCACCACTACGTATGCCGTCGCGCACGCGCTCATGGTCCTTTGATGGTCTACACACTCCTACGTTTGAGAATCAAAGGTGTAGTAACAATCACTGTATGTGGCTTTGATGCTTGCACTTCCGCCTGAAACTCCCCTGATGTCCCCCCATTCGTCCACTGTAGCAACGCTGGGGTTCAGCGAGGTCCGGGACGCCGGGACTGAGCACCACCAGTAATAGCTATTGCAGTACTCATCGAATTTGGCCTCCGCATCCAGATACGCATAGCCTCCCTGGTTTGTGACCACGCTGTAAGGCTCAACCTCCAAATCGACGTAAGCGGCCGGGCAGTCGCAGATGCCACAGTCATAGTTGCTGCTCATGCCCTTGTGACGCTCAAGGACGACGAGCCTCCCCATCACCGGCACGTGATCGAGTCGGCTCCAAATCACGCTTCCGTCGGAGGCCTCCGGGGGAATAGTGTTCCGCTTGAAATCGGGCTTCTGCGCGTCACGCAGCTTGCGCAGGTCAATCGCCCGAGTCTCGTGGGGCTGAAGCTTCAACTTGGTCAGGTAGTAATGTGTGGCAAGCGCCACCACGTCAAAACCGATCCGCGCCGGTCTGTCTCCCATGTTCGTGAGGAACATGATCGACTCGGTCTCCTCATCGAGGTGCCAGGGGTGGCCGCCCGCGCCTGCCCAGCCGTCGCGCTCGTTTGCCAAGCGGCTATCGATGACCAAGTCGCCCTTCGATTCCACGCTGGAAACCTCGCCGATGGCCGATCCCGGTGGGCCACTATATTGGATGCGAATCGAGCAAAAAGGGAGAGGCAGAGGGAGCAGGCCGAACGCGGAGTCAAGCGCGAGGTCTTCGGTCGCGTAGGCTCCGAGGGGAATTGGAGCGAGCCGAACCTGTTGCGGTTCCTTGTCGCCCGGATACTCCAAGGTGATGCTCGCACTCTGCGGGGAGCCGGCCAGGTTGCGAACAATGACGTGAGGAATAAAGACACCTGTTCCTGTGTAGGGCGAATCCTTGCTGGGTAAGCCTATCGGCACGCCACTCGCGTGCATCGCGCTCGCCTTCTGCAGCGCAGGGTCCATGAAATTCAGGCTCGTCGAAAACCCTGTCGAAGCGTCAGTGATTTTCCCCTGGGCAATCAACACGGCTTTTGCGCCGCGACCGACGATCGTAATCCCGCCTTGGGGAGCTTGCGCGGGACTCGCCCTCAACTCGCCGAGCAGTTGGATGACCGAGAGGACTTTGGTCTCATGCGGAGAGAGACTGAGCGGTGCACTCGCGTGACGCTCCCCTTGAAAGTCCAGGAACACGTCGGCGGTAACTGAATCGCCAGAAGTATTTGAGACCATAATCTTCGCATCGCGGCCGCCTCCTAGGCCCCACCAGAGAGCATTGAGGGCTGCAGGCAGCAAGCCCAGGCCGGGAGAGTTATCCACCATCTCGGATTCCAGGCTCAGGCCGCGCGCCGGGTTCGACAGGGTAAGCTGCCCGGGAAGCGGCATGACGGTACCGTTAAAGTAGACTGCGACGCTGCCTTCGGCAAAGTCTCCGTTGACATCCGCGCCCAGCTCGTTGAGGAAAGCCCGCAAATCCAACGACCGTTTCTCTCCCGACTGGATAGTCAAGGTAGGGGAGAGAAGCGTGCGACCCGAGAGGGCGTGAACGGCCACCACAAAATCGGTCGGCTTGGGCGACGCCCCGACCAAAAGTAGATTCGAGTTGAAACCATCGCGCAGCGAATAGTAAGGGAAGTCGACTTCGCGTGGCGCGGCCTTGTCAACTTGGCAACAAGGAGTCCCGCTTTCTTGGACTGTTTGTGCTCGGGGTAGAAGCGCATCACGGCTGAATAAGCAAAGCATGACTGAGAGGAAGAGGAAGGAAGGAAGGAAGGAGAACTCGCGTGACCTTCATGGTGACCTCCTGCAGGGGCACGTCCTTTTCTCCATACCGCTAGTAGATCCTAGACGTGGTTGACTGAGTTCTAATCCTCTCTAAATATCGTGTCAAGAATAATCCTACATTAGATAGACAATTCCTTCTAGAATTATTTATCCGTGATGCTGATTCGTAAGATAAGTGCCAATGGACAGCACCAGATGTGAGGGGTCATCTTCCAATTATTGACTTACGTAGTGAGTAGCCACGGTCAGGTTTTTTCTGAAAGTGGGCTTTTGAGGGTATGATCAGGGGCGGTGTCCAACGTTCATCGTCTCCGCGTCACGGATCGAATCTTCTTCATTTCGGTCAGCGTGCGTCGAGCCGGCCGGAAGATTGGCGTTGGTCGACTTAGAACAACTTTGCATTGGGCATGGCTACGGTTGTAGCCTGCCCGATTCAGATTGACTACGTGCAGTTGCCGGTAGGGTGCCAGGCATGAGAAAAGCCCACGGTCAGTTGAACCCTGAGCGTGGCTACCCGCGCTGACCGCAAAGGCGTCGGTGTGCTACCTGGTTTTGGCGGCGTGCTCGTGATTGACACAAGTATTTTCAAATGATATCACTTGTAAAAATAACAAAAAAAGGCGTTTTTGCAGAACGAAGCCGTTAGGTGCTTTGGAATCAATGCGTTTTTGTGAGGAATACATCACAACAAACGTGGAACCGCCGAAAATCCGCGCAAGGTCCGGTCCCTTGGATGGGAGCAGGGAACCCCGACATTCGGAAGAGCGTAGAGGTTGCCCGTGCCAATTACGAAAAGGGGTTGGCAGTACAAGCTGACGCCAAGGATCGGCGAGGGCGTGTGCGGACACATAAGGACATCTACTCGCCGACGGATGTCCCGCGTTATGAAGCATGCGCTGGATTCCCGCCTGCGCGGGAATGACGGCAGGAGGGGTGGGAGCAAAGAGTCAAGTGGCACAGGCACGAGTGCCCGTGCCACTTCCGCTCGCTCACTTTCGCGGCTCGGCTCGCTTGCGGTTTACGGCTTGGGTTTATCCGCGGGCTTGGGAGTCGCGGCCGGCTTGACGGGAGCGGCGGCAGGGCGAGTCGCGGGCGCGGCGGGGGCACTTGTCCCAGCCTCCGCCGCCTCAGCCGGATTGGCCGCGTCGTAACGCTTGATCGTCTCCGCGGTCACGTCGATGTCCGGCGCGGCGTAATAGACGGGGATTTGAGCGCTGTCCACGACCAGCGTGTAGCCGCTCTGTTGGGCGTATTCGCCGATCAGGCGCACCATCTTCTGCCCGATCCGTCGCACCGCTTCGTCCCGGTCGGCGCCAAACTCCGCCTGGGCGTCTTCGGTTGACCGCTTGAGAAGCGTCTGCTTGGACTCCAGGCTGCGATTCAGGCGTCGCTGCTCCTCATCGCTGAGCGTTGGGCCCTGCTTCTGCAACTGATCGCTGATCGACTGGATCTCCTGTTGCATCCGCTGGATGTCCTGCTGCCGGGGCGCATACTTTTTCTGGAGGTCCGCCATGGCTTTCTTGCCCTCAGCAGTGCTCAGGATCGCTTCCTGAATGTTGATCACTCCTACCCTACCCGCGGACGCCGCCGGGGTTTGGGTCCGCGCCCGTACCGGCGAAATCAATAGACCCGCCGCGGCGAGGCACACGATAGCTTGGTTCTTCATTCGTACTCCTTCACTTTGTGGTAGCTCGGGCAGCCTTTCCGTCAACTGACAGATCGCGCCCGTGCCGGATCACCCTGACAAGCCTGCCAGCGCTCGGCCGGGCAGGTCAGGGTGTTGCGAGAGGAACAGGATTTCTTCGGGCCTACAACTCGAAAGCCCTTATTGTAACACGATACTAGAACGTGCGCTGCACCGTAAACCCTATGCGCCCCTTCCGGTCCCTTAGTTGGAGGGGGGCGAAAAGATGCAAGGCGCTGTTATAAGTCGCCTGATTCGGGAAGAGCGCCTCTGAGGGCAGGGTTTGCGGTGGAAGGACATTGGTGTTCGAGCGCAGCCAGTTGTAACCATAAAAGACGTGGATCGGCGCATTCACGATGGGGAGAATCACCTGGACGTCGAGCCCCGTCGAGCTGCGTGGCCGATAATTTGTGGAAGCAACCGGCCGCAGCACTTTAGGCAATGGGAAATTCGGGTACTGCTGCTCGATCTGGGTCAAAGCACTCGGCACAATCTGGAGTTGACTGTCGCGCAAGACGAAGGTGCTGCCAGCGTCAATGAAATAAGCCGCCGTCACCGGGCCGAGGATGGGGACGCGGTACTCGAAGTTGGTGATAACTTCCGTGTCTCCGCCCGGGAAGATCGGTGTATACATGGGAAAGCTGGTGAACGACCCGCAGGTGCCTGTTTTGGCCCCGTTGGCGCCCAGGGCAACAATGGGATTGCCCGCATTATCGAGATTGCAGACCTGGTTGATGATGGGATAAAACGCCAACGGGCTGATGGTTCGGATGTCGAAGCCGCGGATGTCATACTCGCCCCCAATATAGAACCGGGAAAAGGGCGGCGGCACCCTGCCCCCGTATCCCGAAACATTCGAAACCAGCAAGTGCAGTCCGATAGCTTCGGGCTTCTCGGAACGCGCGTGCCTCACGGGCCGGAAATATTTCGCCTCGATCACCGGGGTAATGGTATTGACGTTGCCTCCCATGAAGCTACCGGAAAAACCCAAGGCCGCGAAGAGATACTTGCCGGCGGTAGGGTTCCAGGCATCGTTGATAGTATTGTAGGTAAAAGTTGGCTGGACTTGGCTGGAGATGATGCCGCTCAAGGCATTGGGGCCCGCCAGACCACGGAAGTTGATGGCTTCGAAGTAGGCTTGAGAGGCCGTGTTAAAGGCCTCCAGGCTGCTCTTGGAAAAGCTGTACGTAAGACCCAGGCGGCCAAAGCGCAAACGCCGGGGAGGATAGGAGGCAAACGCCGTGAAGCCGGCGGAGTTCTGCTGGAAGTTCTGGGCGTACTGCCCGTAGAAGGACTGGGCAAGCAGGTTCGGGTTGATGCCCGTTAAGGCAGCCTGTTGGCGCAGTTGGTCGTACTTGTATTCACTCTTGAAAACCGTGAAACCCGTAGTCACCGCGCGGTCTCTCAAATAAGGCTCCGTAAATCCGAAGGAATACATTTTCTGGAACGTCCCCCACTGGGCCTGCAAGCTGAGGGTCTCACCTAAGCCCAGGAAGTTATTCGTAGCATAGTTGGCGCCCACGAAGTTTCCGGCCAGACCGCTGACGCCGCCCTGGAAACCGATGGAGTTTTTCCCTTTCTCCTTTACTTTCAGCGTGACGTCAACCGTGTTGTTTTTGGAATCTTGTTTGATTTCGTAGTCCTCTTTCTTGACGGTATCGAAGAAGCCGAGCTGATTGACGCGCAAGATGCTCAGGTCCCACCACGAGGAGTTAAAAATCCCGCCCTCATCCAAGAGCAGTTCCCGCCGGATCACCTTATCGCGGGTTTTGGTGTTGCCTTGGAACTCGATGCGGTGCACGAAGAACTGCTTGTCCTCTACGAAATCGAGTGCCAGATTAATGACGTGCCGCTTGTTGTCCGGCTCGATGTCGGGTTCGGCCGTGAAGTTGATATACCCGAATTGCCCGTAGAGCTTCGTGTAATTCTCAATGGCCTTCCGGACTCTGGAGAGCGCGAAGATATCCCCCGGCTTCAGAGGCAAGACGCGAGCCAGGATCTCCGTCTTGAAGAGCTTGTTGCCGCGAATGACGAATTTGCCCAGGCGGTATTGCTCGCCTTCCTCGATGGGGATGGTAAGGTCCACGCGCTTGCCACGCCCCCAGCTCCAGAAAAAGAACGGGTAGTGGTGGGCGGTATCCACCATTTTCGTTTCCGGGTCCTTGGGCAGGGCGTAGAAATAACCGTGATCGCGGTAGAGGTCCCGGATGTTTTCGAGGTCGGCCTGGATTCTGTCCTTATCGTACGTCTTGTGGAACCAGAAGAACCAAGGGGGCGCGCCCGCGGGACGCGAGTATTTCATCGCCCGCTCCAGTCTGGGGGCGGAGAAGATGGTGTTTCCGCGGAATCTGATATCGCCCACCTTCACTTTCGGCCCCTCGGCCACGATGAAAGTCAGGGCCACATTATTGGGCGGGATGTTGCGCGTGCGGTGGTGGACCGTCGCGAACATCTTGCCGTGCGCGGCCAGCATCTCCTTGAGGACGACTTCAGCGCGTTTGATGACCACGGGGTCGTATTGCCCAAAGACCGACAGACCGACCTTGCGCTTCTTGAACTCGTCCAGCACATCCGACGTCTGCACGGTGCTCAAACCCTTGTAATCGATGCTCCGGATCAGCTTCTTTTCGCGCACATAGAAGGTGACAATCTTCCCCGTCTTTCCGTCAGCACTTTCCACGCGGATGTCGTCGAAGAACCCGGTATTCCACAGTGCCATGAAATCGCGGAAGAGCGCGCTCTCGTCATAAACATCGCCGGGGTGCGAAAAGATGCGAGCCCGGAGCGTCGAAGCGGGAGTCCGCCGCGCCCCCCGGAAGAGAATCTCCTCTATGGTCGGCTTGGCAGCCTCCACGCTGGGCGCCGGAGCGGCAGGCTTGGCCCCCTCCGGAGCCTTGGGAGCAGCGGGCGCTTCCTTCGGCGTTTCGAGCTGAAGTTTCTGGGGAGTTTCCGGAGCGGGCTTTTCCCCGGCTTGAGGCGCTTGCTTGGGAGCCTCCTGCGCCGGCGGAGGAGTTTCCAGGTGCAAGACCGGCGTGGGTTGGGGCTGTTCCTTACCCTTTTCGGCGGGCTTGGGGGCGGGTTTCTCCTTCTTCTCCTGCGTGGAGGAACTATCCGCCGGCTTCTGGTCGGCGGGAGGGTTCTGTGCCCCCAGCGCCAAGCTGGAAAACAAGCTCAGGGCCAAAGCGGCCATCGCGCCCACGCGGGCCCGCGACGATCTGGCTCCTCTTCTACGCGCAGGATGGGTCTTCAGCAAACAGGTCTCTCCCCCCTCGATTTGAACCGAGCTTAGACAGTCCGATGCTAGGAATCCTCCGCAAGTTGGCCGGAATTCGATCCTTTTGGAACGGCACTAGTGAGAGAGCGGCGAGGCGGCAACCAGCTTGTCGTTCACAGGCCGATAGCTGAGCGCTTCGTTCTCGACTATCACTTCCAAGACCGCCGGGGGCTGAATCTCTCCCTGGATGAGCGCCTCCGAGAGCGGGTCTTCCACGTGTTTTTGCAAGGCCCGGCGCAGCGGACGCGCCCCGTACGAACGGTCTCCGCAGGTCTTTTCCAAGATCCACTTTCCTGCTTCGGGAGACAGGGTCAGGGAAATATTCTTGTGGACCAGGTTCTGGTTCATCTGGCTGACCAGCAGCTCGAGAATCTGTATGAGGTCGCCATCCGTCAGCGCGTTGAAAACGATAATTTCATCCAAGCGGTTCAGGAACTCCGGGTTGAACAGCCGCTTGACCTCGCTCATCACCAGTCCTTCCGCCTTCTTATCCGCGGCTCCCTCGGCGGCAGACTGGAACCCCAGGTGGGAGCGGCGTTCCAGGTAACGCGCGCCGATATTGGAAGTCATGATGAGGAGCGTGTTTTTAAAGTCCACGGTATTGCCCAGGCCGTCGGTTAACTGGCCGTCTTCGAAGACCTGAAGCAAAATATTGAAGACGTCCGGGTGCGCCTTTTCAATCTCGTCCAGGAGGATGACGGAGTAAGGAGCGCGGCGCACGCGTTCCGTGAGCTGCCCCCCTTCTTCGTAGCCCACGTACCCCGGAGGCGAACCGATCAGCTTCGAAACGGAGTGCTTCTCCATAAACTCCGACATGTCGAAGCGGATCAGCGCCCGCTCACTGCCGAATAGGAACGCGGCCAAAGAGCGCGCCATCTCGGTCTTGCCCACCCCCGTGGGGCCCAGGAAGAAGAAGGAGCCAACGGGCCGCCCAGGCATCTTCAACCCGGCACGGGAGCGGCGGATCGCTCTGGCTAGCGCCGAGATGGCCCGGTCCTGGCTGATGATCCTTTTGTGCAGCTCCTCCTCGACGCGCAGCAGCTTGGAACTCTCCTCCTCCTTGATGGAGGTCACGGGCACGCCCGTCCAGCGGGAGACCACTTCCTCGATGTCCTCTTTGCCGACCACGCCCATCGCGGTCTCATCGATGTTGTACTTCTCCCGCAGGAGTCGCAGGTTCTCCCGTTCCTTGCGCTCTTCGTCGGAGTAGAAACGAGCCTTTTCAAATTCGTGGCTGGCGACCGCGTTCTCCATGCGGTGGACGACGAACTTGATGCGCTTCTGGACGTCAATCATCTCTTCCGGCAGGGAACTTTGCCGGAGTTTCACCCGTGCCCCTGCCTCATCGATCAAGTCCACGGCCTTGTCGGGGAGGTAGCGGTCCGGGATATACCGGTTTGAGTGGTACACGGCGGCGTTGATGGCGTCGTCAGTGTAAGTGACGGCGTGGAATTTCTCATAGCGATCTTTGATGCCGAAGAGAATCTTGATGCCCTCGCCTTCCGTAGGAGGGGGAACCTTGATGGCCTGGAAGCGCCGCTCCAGAGAGCGGTCCTTTTCAATGGACTTGCGGTATTCGGCCGGCGTGGTAGCCCCGATACATTGGATCTCTCCGCGCGAAAGGGCCGGCTTCAGGATATTGGCGGCGTCCAGCGAGCCTTCCGCCGAACCCGCCCCAACCAGGGTATGTAACTCGTCGATGAAAATGACGGCGTTCTGCGCTTCCATCAGCTCTTTCATGATGGTCTTCAGGCGCTCCTCGAACTGGCCACGGTACTTGGTCCCCGCAACGATGAGCGAAAGGTCGAGCGCCAGGATACGCTTCTCTGCCAGGAAGGATGGTACGTCACCGTCGGCAATGCGTTGCGCCAGGCCCTCCACAATGGCGGTCTTGCCCACGCCCGGCTCCCCGATCAGCACCGGGTTGTTCTTGGTGCGGCGGCAGAGAATCTGGACCACACGCTCCAGTTCGCCCTCGCGCCCGATCAGCGGGTCGAGTTGGTTCTCCATGGCCGCCTGCGTCAGATCGCGGCTGAACTCGCCCAGCAGCGAGGTCTCCTTGGGGCGGCTGGAGGAGGCCTTGTCGTTCTGCACCCGGCTCAGCTCCTCGCGGAGCGTCGACAGGCGCAGTCCGCGTTCGTGGAGAATCTCCGCCGCGAACGACTTGTCCTCGCGCAGCAGGCCCAGCAGCAGGTGCTCCGTCCCGATGTGCTTGTGCGCCAGGCGCTCCGCCTCTTCCGCGGCGTAGGCCAGCACCCGCTTGCACTCCTGGCTGAGCGGCAGGTCGACGGAGGTCGAGACCTTGTCCCGCAGCGGCGTGCGGCCTTCAACTTGCTTTCGGATGGATTCAATGGACGCGTGGGAACGCAGGAATCGGTTGGTCAGGGCCTTGTCTTCGCGCAGCAAGCCCAGCAGCAAGTGCTCGGTCTCGATGTACGGGCTGCCAAACTGGCTGGCCTCGTACCGCGCAAAGAAGATGACTCGCCGGGCTTTCTCTGTGTACCTCTCGAACATAGCTCCTCAGTCCAGTTGGGACTTCCCTTCACGGGCTAGCCGAGCGCCGGAAAAGGGAGGTCAGGGAACTATCGGAACTACCGTTTCGGTCAGCTTGCCGTCCGCCAATCGCCAGACCCGACTGGCGCGCCGCGCCAAATCCAGGTTGTGCGTGGCGAGCACCGAAGTCAAACCGTGCGTTCGGTGCAGCCTTTCTATGGCTTCAATCACCCGCTGCGCCGTGCGATGGTCCAAGCTTCCGGTCGGCTCGTCCGCCAGCAAGAGCGCGGGTTCATTCGCCAAGGCTCGGGCCAAGGCCACCCGCTGCTGCTCACCCCCAGAAAGTTCGCCGACCCGACGATGTGCCGCGTTCGCGAGGCCAACTTCGCCCAGCAAATCTCCTGCACGCGCCCTCGCGGCTTCCCACTCCCGTCCTCCCATCAGTTGGGGAAGCAGCACGTTCTCAAGCGCGCTGAACTCGGGCAGGAGGTAGTGCAATTGCCATACAAAACCGATCCGCGCATTGCGGTAGGCGGCGCGCTCATCTTCACGGAACCCGCTAACCCGCCGCCCAACGTAGTATACCTCACCCCGTGTCGGAGTGTCCAGCGCAGCAAGCAGGTGCAACAACGTCGTCTTCCCTGCCCCCGACTCCCCCACCAGCGCGATGAAGTCGCCCTTCCGGACCTCGAAGTCCAGGTCCTCAAACACCACAACCTCTTCGCCGCCGGAGCGGAAGACCTTCGTTAAACCTTCACCCCTAAGCAAGGATTCAGTCATCTGTCCGTTGTCCGTCGTCCGTGGTCATTCGTACCTGAGTATTTCCATCGGATCGAGCTTTGCCGCCGCGAGCGAAGGATAAAGTGTCGCCAGGAAGCTGATGGTCAGCGCCGCCAGCGCGATCCAAAGCCCGTCCCAGGGCTGGGCATGGAAAGGGACGGAAGAAAGCGCGTAGATATCCGCCTGGAGAGGGATCAGGCGGTAGTGACCGCCGAGCCACGAGGCGCCATACCCCAGCAAGAGACCCAGCAGTGTTCCCACCGACCCAATCAGCAGCCCATGCAGCGTGAAGACGGCCCAAACTTGCCGCTTCCTCGCCCCCATGGACATCAGCACGGCAATGTCGCGGTTCTTTTCCATCACCATCATGGCGAGAGTGATAAAGATGTTCAGCGCCGCCACCACTACGATCAGGCCGATGGTCAGGATAGTGACCAGCCGCTCCAGGCGCAGGGCGCTGAACAGCGAG
>Ga0209777_10006427_pt1 | contig 13234 bp, 14 predicted proteins | sample FrelakmetHBP12HB_FD_187147 | JGI IMG/M metagenome (GOLD analysis project Ga0209777, IMG submission 187147) | Freshwater lake sediment microbial communities from the University of Notre Dame, USA, for methane emissions studies -HBP12 HB (SPAdes)... | ecosystem: Environmental > Aquatic >...
GTCTGATCTTCATTTAAAGTTGGAATTAAGATACAAACCTCATCTTTTTCAAATTTCATTGACATAGTATTTTTAATCGGGTAACATAAGTGCTTCTATGCATATCCCGAAAAAAGGGCTTCGGGCGCTGGGTATTGCAGAAAGCTATACCGGACGATCTGTCTCAAAACTCGCAGGAGTGGTGATGCGAAAAGATCTTCGCATAGACGGTTTTATATTTTCAACGGTCACCGTCGGCGGAATGGATGCTACTACATCTGTTCTCCGTATGGTGGATGAGCTTGAACGCTGCGATATAAATTTTATTATGCTTTCGGGATGTATAATCGCGTGGTTTAATATTATTAACCCCGGGAAGATTGCTCAGGAGACCGGAAAACCGGTAATCTGCGTCACGTATGAAGACTCGGATGGGCTTCTTGCGGAGATCCGTCACCATTTTCCTGATGACATCGAACGAATCTCCGCGTATAAGAATCTGGGAGAACGCATTCGAGTAGAACTTCATACACAACAGACGATCTTCATCAGGTGCTGGGGGATCGAGGTCTGTGACGGGGCGCGTCTCTGTAATGATTTCACCGTGGAGGGGAAGATCCCAGAACCGTTACGAGTTGCACGACTGTGTGCCAGAACATTAATTCCCACTTCCTAGAAAACGGCGGTATCATATTAAAATTACGTTACATGAAACAGAAAATTCATAATAATTAGGGAAAACATAATTTTTCCCAGTAAATTTATTGGAGATGATTAATGAAAATGTCAACGAGAGTTAAATCCGCACGATGGGTCTGTCTTGAATGCCAGTATATCCCTGATCCAGAAAAAGGAGATCCCAAAGGGGGATTTGTTCCGGGACCCCCTTTGAGGATCTTCCCGACATATGGCACTGTCCTGAATGCAAAATCCTCAAAGAAAAAAAAGGGTATTCAAACGGCTGGTGGATGAATAATAGATCCGATACTATCGGTATCAAGGGATATACAACAGGTTTTATTCATACCTGTATACATGTCGTGAGATGATTATATCCATATTTTTGTCAATAATATCCACTTGTACTCTGTCGCCAGGATGAAATGTTCCATCCGTGAAATCGATGCAGATCCGCTCTCCGGGACTCCAGGTCGCCTCGGAACATCCGGATCCCCCCATCCATTGGACGCCGTAATGCGATGTACCGATGAAATCATGCCCGTTCATGGTAATAATTGTACTGGATACGGGTTGTCCGTTTTTAAAAAAATTTGCCTTAAGATTCTTATTCTGATAGGTTATCTGACCTGTATGGAGAAGAATCACACGACTATCGAAATTCAGATGCCCGGTTATTTCATCGATACTCTCAATGGATGTAATGGTAAAAATTTCCGGGATTTCCTTTTCCAGGGTCCAGGCAAATGGTTGAACCTTGATCATAAGGAGAACGAGGAGAGCAAGAAGAATAGTGACTGCCACTAGAAGGATAACACCGAATGAATTAGAGACCGCATTATCCTTTCTGCAGTAAGAGTACACTAATTCTCCATCGATTGATGATCATATTAATCCGGCTAGGTTGATTTATCAAATTATCTTTTTTATCCCCATTATTTTTTAACGTGATACAGATGTTTCATTCTTTAAACTTTTCAACAGAGAATAACTCTGATTTCATGTAATATAATCCATTAACATAAATATCACTTACACTAAGTTTTTTATCATTAACCAAATCCTGTTCAATGGATTTCCTTCAATGTCTGAGTCACCGGAGATACTGGAAAATTTGCAGTCCCCCACGAATGGCTGGGAATTCTATCTTAAGGGACATACTCTTGGCAGGGAGGGAAGGCATGAGGACGCTCTTTTAGCATTTTCTCATGCCCTTTCCATCGATCCAAATCTTGCACTTGCATGGGCCGGCAAGGGTTTTGCCCTCGGTAAATTAGGCCGGTATGAAGAAGAAATCGAGTGTTGCAGAACGGCAATCTCCCTTGATCCCTATTGTGTCGATGCATGGAATTTCAAGGGATTTGCTTTGGGGATGCTCGGTCGGTTTCAGGACAAACTTGAATGTTGTGAGAAAGCGTTGCAAATTAATCCCGAGAGCGCGACGGCATGGAACAACAAAGGTGTTGCACTGGGGATGTTGGGAAGGTTTGAGGCGGAGATACAATGTTGTGACCGTGCATTGGAACTCAGGCCACGCTATCTGTCAGCATGGGTGAACAGGGGATATGCTTTTGGTAAGCTGAAATGGTACGAAGAAGAAATCATATGCTATGATCGGGCCCTTAAAATTTATCCTTTTTATTTTTCCGCGCTGATAAAAAAAGGGATTGCCCTGATTAATTTAAAAAAATATTTAGAAGCGATCGATATTCTCGATCGTACCCTTTTAATCGAACCCGGGAATGCCAAAGCGCTTTATCTTAAAGGACTCTCCCTCAGTATGCTCGGGAAACATGAAGATGCAGTCCACAGTCTTGAACGTGCTCTTGAAATAAATCCTACTATAGCTGATGCTTGGGTTGTCATGAGCAATTCATGCTTCATGCTTGGCAGACTTGAAGAATCTGCACGGGCATTTGATAAGGCGTATTATATTGACGTCAAGGATGTCCGATCAGGTCTTGTGAAGGGATTGTCTCTTTTAAAGATGGGAAAGTTTGATGATGCCATTGGAAGTTTCTCCAATGTCCTGGGGGTTCTCCTAAGATAAGCATTAGATTCTGTTTTTTAAAAGAAAATAATCAATACCCCCCTTTTTTATGCCTCTCGCACGTACCCAAAACTATGGATGTTGAGGAGTTTGTCCGCAGAAGAATTGCGGACGGAACAGATGAAGATGCCTTACAAAACAATCTGGCCGATTATATTATTGAAATAAAAAAGGTAAAACCCTCCTATGCATCCGCTTTCGCCCGGGCGGTGATTGATGAAGTGAAAAACACCCGGGGCCTGACAGGTGATTTTTTTGAATTTGTACCGGCCGGAGTAAAAATGGGGGAGTTCGGAGTAGGATCGCGGGGGAAAGGGGATTTTTTTGCCCATCGCCAAATCGCCCGCATCATCGGAAAAACTTCAGCCTCGGTTGGAGTAGATGAGATGGATGATGCTGGTGCAGTATGCGCCGGTGGTCACTATATTATCTGTACAGTTGACGGTATGCATTCCCGCCTTTCCGATTACCCGTTCCTTGCGGGATTTCATGTTACGCGCGCGACACTCCGGGATGTGTATGTCATGGGAGCAAAACCGATCATGCTTTTTTCAGATATTCATGTAGCTGATGACGGGGATGTAGCAAAAATTTTTGATTATACTGCCGGAATTACAACTGTTGGTGAGGTAATGGATGTGCCTCTTGTCACCGGTTCTACCCTCCGTATCGGGGGAGATATGGTGCTTGGAAGTCGTCTTACCGGCTGTGTGGGGGCCGTTGGTGTGGCAGAACACCTCACTGCACGGAAATCTATGCGGCCGAAGGACGTCCTGCTGATGACAGAAGGTGCAGGTGGAGGAACCATTGCGACTGCGGCAATTTATTCAGGATTTCCGGATGTTGTAGAACAGACGATAAATCTCAATTTCCTTGTGGCCTGTGAAACGCTGATGAAAAGCGACGTCTTTCATAAAATCCATGCGATGACCGATGTCACGAATGGCGGGTTGAGGGGTGATGCATTTGAGATGGCAGAGACCGCTGGCTGCAGGATCATTATTGATGAAAATACAACAGGGAGTTTGGTGGAACCTCATGTTCGGAATATGCTCGAAACATTACATATCGATTATCTTGGTGTTTCTCTCGATGCCCTCCTCATCGCCGCCCCTCCTGGAGTGTCAGAAGAGATTTGCCGCGTAGTGAAATCTTCAGGAGTGACCATGAATGAAATCGGGTATGTTGAAAAAGGGAAGCCGGAATCAGTTCTTATGGTCAACGGGAAGGAATGCGATTTCTCACCAAGATTCCGTGAATCGGCTTATACTCCTGTGAAAAAGATTGTTGATACTGATACGCGCGACTTTGAGGAGATGAAAGAAGGAGTCATGCATGCCGCAGGAGCTGCGATCCAGAAAAAACAACGTGTGTTGAAGAATCTGATGGACAAGAAAAAAGTCCTGTAACTTATTTCCGGGGTTTTTTTCCACTTACACAGATATTATAAGCAAGCTGGGGAATGCGTTTTTCAACAAATGGTTCGATTTTCTGTGCAAGGAGGAAGAGAGGATCAATCATATCGATATGGGCAAAGGAACACCATTTAACCTGGATATCTGAAAATCCGGCATGAGTAAATAGCTCACGCATCTCTTTCCTGTCATAATAGCGCTCCCCGAAATTTTTCATAACAACATGATTCACGTTCATCTTTTCGCTGATATGGTAGATCGCCGGAATTCCCCGGGTAAGCAATTTCTTCCCCAGCGTACAGATTGCGATCGCGCCACCGGGCTTCAGTACCCGGTATGCCTCACTCAGCATCGCTTCGGGATCCCGTACGTAGCTGAATACAAGCAGACTGGAAATTGCATCAAATGAATTATCATAAAACGGGATTTTTTCCCCGGTCCCGACCGTATAATCACATTCCCCGCACCTGCGTCGCGCCCGTTCGATCATTCTTCTGCTGATATCCAGCCCGACAGCGCTCCGGCCATCCACAATATACCTTTCCACAAAGAGGCCTGTTCCGCACCCGATATCCAGGAGTTTCCCGCTCTGCGGCAGAGCGTTCATGACATACGTGCTCAGGTGCGTATAATAGCATCGTCCCCGGCGTTGGTCATAATGATGGTCATATACATCAGCAATAGTATCATAGTGCTCCTGGATTTTTTTCTGTTTAATAGCACTCACGTGAAGACCTCCTGCAACCCGGAGGCAAATGCTCCAATCTGGATAAATTCATTGTTTCCATGGAGCAGACGATATTCAGCATCGGCAAGCGCGATTGCAAGCAAGGGATGATTGTACTCACGTTGCATAATGGTACGGATTTCAAGGAATACTTCGCCGCCGGCAAGCCCATAGTCAATTATCAGTGATTCGAGGCGCCGGATCGCATTGCGTACCTCTCCTTTTTTGAGAGATTCAATAGCAGAAGCGGCCACGTTTGTCGTTTCTGACTGAGCCAGCGCAGAAAGATCCCTGCACCTTCCCGCTTCAAGAGCAACCTGCAGGAGCAGGATTGCCCGGCGCATGTCTCCCTGAGCGGCCTGGGCAATCAGATCAAGATCATCATCAGTACAGGGGTACAAACCTGAATTTTCCCTTTCTCGGATCCTGCGGAGATGGCTGAGCATACTATCCTGATCAACCGGTGAAAAGAAGAGTGGCAGGCAGCGGGATGCAACGGGTGGGATAATGGCACTCTGGTTCGTCGTAGAGAAAATAAACCGGCACGTGGTGCTTGCACGTTCCATAATCCTTCTGAGTGCATGCTGGGCATCCTTCGTAAGTGTATGGGCATCTTCAAAAACCATTAGCTTGAATTCAGCATCAAGTGGACGGAGAGAGGCGTACCATCTTATTATGTACTTAAAATTTGTTATAAGAGACTGGTTTTTCTGGTAGAGATGGGTATAACGATCATCCTGTTCGAGGTATGCTTTCCCCAGTAAAAAGAGATCGGCTGTCTGGAAAACTGAGGTATTTAACTCCCAGTTTTCCTTGTAGAGTGCTTTTGCAAGACATTCAATCGCCGCACTTTTCCCGGTCCCGTGGGGTCCGGAAAGAATCAGGTGGGGGACAACTCCGGATGCTGCAAAAGAGGAGAGATGGCTGACTGCTGTATCCTGACCTACAATATCGGTAAGTTTTTCCGGGCGGTATCTCTCAATCCAGAGCATTAGAAAGCCTCAGAGTCATCTCACGTATTGCCTCTGACAAAAGATAATGATTGTCAACTGATCTAAGGAGCTGTTGTTGTTCAATATCAGAAATATCACAACATGCCCTGGTAATCTGAGGAATTGCACGGGTCAGTTCATCCACTATCGTAAGGGTTGCCGATCGGGCAGTGCGGGAGAGCGGGTTCAGATCGACTGCAATCACGGTCTTTCCCATCCCAACAAGAGCCTCGCACCGGTCCCCGTCCTCAAGCGGAACGAGTACAACATCAGCAGAGAATACCCCATCTCTCCTGCACCATGCCCGATCATGAGAGAGGGGGAGTAATTTCTCCGCTTCGCCTGTTAATACATCCACTCCCGAGTTGCGGAGAAAATCCTCAATCATTTCCACACGCTTTTTTGTCCGATGAAAAAGATTCACCTCGACACGGGCTCTGCAAGTTTTTTGAAGTTCAGAAATTTCTTTGGCTGCAAGAGCTGCTGTGTTGCCATTCACGGAAATCAACGGATTACTGGCAGACAGAAGCATTGCAGCAGCAGTCCTCTCAGCAAGAAGGGCACTTGGGGTTGTTCTCTCCCCTATCATATAATCAAAGGCTTCACCGCGTCCATGGGCAGTGAGTCCCTCCCATGCAACAATTCCGGTTTTTGCACATTCCGTTAGGTGTTCACGGGTCACAAGAGAACGATAGCGGGGATGATCCTTCGGTATCATACCTTATCCTCAATAACACGGGCTCCGGCACCTGCTACACGAAATTCATATACAGCGCCGAAAGGCAATAGCACATCGCGTGCATTCCTGCCATATGCAAAAACACCATTGCCCAGCATCGTCATACTTGAGGGCACACCTGCGGTATCACAGAGCCGGGTAACCTCTTTTACTTCACGTGTCATAAGTCCGCTCTGTTCGGCAAAATAGCGCGAGAGATGGAAAAAATCCATCGCATTAGCCGGTGTTGTTTTAGGAAATGCGGATGACACGCGTTCCATCTGTTCAGGAGAGCCTAACACGGATGGGGTGTGGATCGGTCCGAAACTTACTGCATACAATGGTTCTGGCATATCAAATCTCCGTTCAATGAATCCATGGATCCCCGGCCCATATCTGATGACCCTCCCCCCTCCCTGACAGGCCGCTACATCACCAAGTCCGGTCCGGTGTTCAATCTCAGTCCTGTGGGCATATTGTGCAATTTCTTCCTGATGCATTCCCAGTTCATAAAGCCTATTCACCGCAGTGAGAGTGGCAAGCAATGCAGCAGCAGACAGCCCGAACCCGGCACCAATTGGCAGTAGGCATTCGGTTATAATGGATGCAGTCACATCAAGCCGTTCCATGACATGTATAAGGAGAGGTGAACCGGAGTCCATCTCAAAAGGTGTTCTCGACCCGCCCCTCTGTTTTATGATTACGGTTGTTGTTTCTGAAGGTTCAACAGTTGCCGTGACCCCTTCACTGATAACAACCCCGGCACCGATACTTCCCGTTGTGGCAACCGTATCTCCCTCTATTCGTCTGAAATAGCCGGAAATATGACCGGGACAGTACGCGACAACGGCAATCGGTTTCATGGATTTATGCAGAGTAATATAAAACGATAGGGTGTTTTCCCACATTAAAGAATCCCGGCAGGAATTCTGGTAAATATTTACATTGTCTAAAATCAGCCGTGTCTGGTGGACAACGCCGGTTATCTTAATAAGATAATATCGTTGAGGTATTCCGACTGCGGGAACATTATTTTGACGAAGAACTATAATGGAGAATAGTATTCCAGATTGCGGCTGCGATCTCATCTTTTGTACCTTTCACAGGATACTCCCCATCCCGCGTGAGGAGCATATATTCGCCACAGGCACTCCCCATTGTATCCAATTCGTTCATCAGAACCATCGCGGCACCCTGTGCAATCATCGTCTTTGCCGTTTTTTCGGACGAATTTCCGAGTTTGAATGCAATAGTCAAAGGATTATACTTCTGCATTACTTCGGCAAGTAATTTCGGGAGAGGCTCAAGTACAAGATTTATCTGGCTGCCGCTCGGGATTTTCCCTTTCACTCTTTTTGGTGCAAAATCAGAGATTGCCGCTGCGCTGATATAGATGTCCGCTCCCTCCTCTGAAAAATACCGGTGCACAGCACGCCGCATATCATCTGCAGTTTCTGCAAAAACATTGTTTACGCAGGGGAAGGTATTCCGGTGGACTACCGTTACATCAGCACCGAGACGGAACGCCTGGAGCGCGAGCGCCCGGCCCATCTGCCCGCTTGATCGTGTTGTCAGAATGCGGATATCATCAACCGGTTCTTGGCAGGGTCCGCTGGTAATAAGTACTTTTCTGCCGGAAAATGTTTTGCCCGTGACGGCACGCTCGCAGTGGAGAATAATCTCTTCACTATCTGCAATCTTGGCTTTCCCTTCGTCGAGTCTGGGATCAACAATCTCCACACCCCATTTCTTCAGTTTTGCAAGGTTCTCGATTACCGCCGGGTGGCGGTACATGCTGTGGTGCATTGCCGGCACGAGAATGACGGGCTTCCTGCTGCCAATTGCTGTCGTTGCGAACGTAGTAACCGGAGTATCGTCGATTCCACAGGCGATTTTACTTATCGTGTTTGCCGTGCACGGAGCAATCAATAAAAGATCAGCACTTCCTTCATCTCCGCAATAGGTGATATGTTCGACCCGACCTGATAACCGTGTAATAGTTTCCCGTCCGCTGGCGTACGTCAGTGAGTCAGGGTGTATGATACCCGATGCTGCCTGACTCATCACCGGCTGCACCAGTGCACCGTGCCGGCGGAGAGAATGAATCAGTTTCACGACTTCGACGGCGGCTATGCTTCCGGTGACACCAATAACTATCTGTTTGCCGGCAAGTGTCTGCATCATTGTCATGCAATCGTTACATCCTGCACCACATGCCAGACATGGGGGCGGTATTTTTTTACTTTATGTATGTGAATGGTTGCAGAAAAACCTGCTCTCTCTATCTCTTCTCTGATTTTATCTTCAAGGGGATCGATACTGTGGAGATGAATAACACTTCCCTTATGTATATGTAACAGTACTGATGGAAGTAGAGATAGTGCATCAAAGTGACCCATAACAATACGGTCATAGGTGCCGGACAGGAGGTTCCGGCAATCTCCTAATGAGGTATTGACCCGACTGGAAAGATCGTTTTCCCGGATATTCCGTTTCAGGTACTCGAAGGCGATCGGATTGATCTCCATTGCATGAACAGAGGCACCGCTGCCTGCAATCGGGATGGTAAAGTACCCTATACCAGCAAACATGTCTGCCACCCGTTCAACTGTATTACTCATGCGAACCAGCTGGGCCACTCTCATTTTCTCGGTTCTGTTACCCTTCGCGAACATCACTTTTGTCGGATCGAGAATATAGGTATATCCGTTCTCATGGTGTTGAACCTCACCGGCATCACCCCAGAGGATTTCGGTTTTTGGGGTTCTTGTTAGATCCTGAAGTGATTCAATCCAGAGTACCCCCCGGGGATGTCGGAAACTCACTATCTCCTCAACGTCAGCCTGAACAGGTTTTTTACCATGGATGACTGCAACATCACCCAGCATATAAAATCCTTTTCCCCGGTACCGCATTCGATGCGGGAGCTCGCATTCGCAGGGGTTATCATCTCTGACCGGGACCCATGCAATGTTTTCATCGACATACGAACTCCGTGTGTGGTCAATCCAGTCTTCGCTTGCGATAGCCCTGAGCTTTTCTTTCGGTACTGCTTTTACCCGCATCAATTACCCGACCACGACGAGATTTTCATTGTCACGAAGGACCAGCACATGTTGCCCGGCCTTAACGTCAAGCCACGGGACCTTCCTGAGCTCTTTTGTCTGGCAGGTTTCCGGATCGAGGACCCCCATGATATGGTTGTCAGCGAACGCCACTAATGCCGATACGGCATCCCGCAGATTCCCAACGGAACGTTCAATATCTTCCTCGTGCACCGATGTCGGGACTCCCTTGGCAAGATCAAGGGCTTTGATATGGCTGGATTCGATACGTGTCACTTCAAGATATCGCCCATGGCTAAATACAACATCCTGTTTCTGAAACCGGGGGAGGCGGACCGAGTATGTGATACGATAGAGTTGTCGTCCATTTTTCTCCCCGACCAGTTTTGGATGAGTGGTGAACCTTCCGCCAAGCTGAGCGATTATTCCCTGTGAAATAAGGGTCCCGATGTGTTGAGATCCCACCGTTATGTTCAGACCCTCGCGGGTCTCATTCATGTCTGCGATAAATGAAAGCCGTTCTCCCCCCGCCTGTAACGAGTCTTCTACCTGTTGCGCAATTCCCGCTGACATCTGAAGTTCAAAGGTACTGGGGGGTCTTCCATCTGCACGGATCTGGACTATACCTTCATAATAACTCCCGCTGATACGGTTACAACGATCGCACTGCTCTTTATGCCAGATGATTTCAACGCTACAGGTGGCTTCAAGGGGGGTATTGTGCAGCAGTCCTTTCAGGGAGATGGTAGCTGTTGAGCGATTAAGGGTATTGTCCTCAACGGTCACAACCATCGAGGGTTTCCTCACATCAGGATGAAAATGTACTGCAGTCTTTGCAAGCTCAGGTGCTAAATCTGCACATTCGCGTTCGGAATCTGTCCATGTATTTGCCTGCTTTAATGCACCGCAGCTCGGGCAACGGATGCTCTTAACGCGGCGATCGCAGACAAACCATGGTGTGTTGTCAATCCTGCAGTTGGTGCAGAGCCCTTCATGTTCGATGGCTTTTCCACATTTTGGACAAAAACAATCCTGAATGCTCATAGCGAGTAGACCTGAGCATGGGGGATTTTCCCTATCATTATGCACCCTGATTGAGTGATGAGCCCCATATCAATCGCAATGCTCACCGCACGTTCGCCCATCAGGTTGATATTACCGGCCTTTTTCAGTGCAGCTCTCACCTCATCTTCACCGGCAGGAAAGTTGCCATAGAACGCTTCAGTGATCCTGACAGAAAGCTCTCCATGGCTGATGGTGGTATTCAGCAGTTCGCGATCGCACACAGCCACGATATCACCTGCCCCAGGTGAACGATGAACCTTCAGAAACATTGAATACCTATTGTCGGGTAGGGATAAAAAAGGTGAGTTGGAACACTTTCACAGCGTGATTGTCACACCGTACACTTTTCCAACGGTCTCAGCATGAATTCTGAAGCAGTCTTCTTCAGTAATCAGGCCCTGCCCGAGCAGATGATTCGTATAACGGGGTACTGATTTTGGCCCCATAACCGCTCCCGGGCGCGCATTTTCATCCATAAAATCGCTTTCCATAGTAAACGCCTGTCGCTCGCTTATCATCAGCGGTATAGCTTCATGTTTTGCAATAAGGGAGGGATGCAGAGGAGTGTCTGGAGAACCATAGTGTTTCACAACATGTTCCACGGGGATACCCACATTCTGAGCCATTTCTGCGATATCTGAACAGGGGCCGCTTTCAGCATGCACCTGCAATGCGCACCCGCATTCGGCTGCACGTTTTAGCGCATGCGCGAGAATATCGTTGGATGCAGCCCAGACTTCCGGACTCACTTCGTAGTGCGGTCTCCCGCTCTTAAGGGCAATTGCAGTTCCTTCCCGTATGTATCCTGTCGCACAATCTATCCCGGCTTTCATGACCTTAGTAGCCTCGGGTAATGACATGCGTTCAGAAAGCCTGTTTATCTCAGCGGGATGAACCCCGAGAACCGGAAATACGACCACCCCGATCGCTTCGATGAGCTTCGCTACACGGATCGTCTCATCAAAAACAGTGGTATAGTCTGCACCGCAGCAAGGATGGACGGAGAATGACCATGACGGTTTTGAGACAAGAAAGATATGTGTCCCACCAGCCCGCAAAAAATCTTTTGCAGCCTCTATCCCCCGACCATTTACCGGATCGATATGGATATGATCATCCGTTACGGGAAAGCGAGAGGGTTTCATTGCATTCCATAATCTGCATAAGCGGGTATCCATCTTTTGGAGCCAGGTATGCACGGCAATAGGTAAACCCGACACGTGTTACGATCTCTATATTGAACATGAGCCCGGACAACTCGCAATACCCAAATTTGTTCTCAGTCATCAGGTTACGATCAAGCCTGACCGTGATCTTTTCTACGAATGGCTGAAGGATCACCGCTTGTTCAATTGCGCTCTCGACACTTGCAGCAGATTTCCGAGAAATGGGGGTGCCAACCCACTGGTGGTAGAGTGCCCCCAGTTTTATCCCTGCTTCAAAGACGGCCTTGTCCCGGTCAGATGTCATTATCGCTCCTCCTTTAGATCAACTGCAGGATCCCCAGTTTTGGTTCCATTGCCTCTCCTGATCGAACGAGCATCTCGATTCCTGCTTCAACTTTGTCCCGCGAAAACCCTTTTGATACGACAACATCAACAACCTGGTCCTTTGAAGCCCGTCTTCCTTCACCGCCAATGTCTCGAATCGCATCCTTTATCACCCGTACAATATCCCGCTTCTCCTTGGATATGCCAGTTGCAATCTTATCAATATCGAAACTTCCGGTCCTCGCATCGTATGCAATCTGGCGCAGGCATGCGTCAACAATATGAATGACCCGTTCAGCATCATGTTGTTCAATAGTATCCGAAAGACGTATGCGCGCGCTCGCCTCTGCAAGCCTGACAAGGGCCTCAAGCTGGCGGGCCGTCACGGGTACCGGCTTGTTTGGCTCGGCAATCCCCCTGAGCTTAAGGTAATAGCTGACAAGTGCCTCTTTAGCTTCAACGGATAGAATGGGAAAGCAGGATCGCTTGGAATACGCGACGTACTTGCGGAAAAAGGAAGGATCGATATCCGGCATAACCGGTTTCAGCTGTTGCTGAATATATTCGTCAGTAACGCCGGGGATCGGTGTCTTCCTGTGCTGAGCGATTAGTTCACCAATGCCATGGGATTTAAGGATATGTTCAGCTATGGCAAGATCACGTTTCTGTTCGGGCTGATCAGTCATAATGAAAATCAGATCAAACCGGGATAGCAGAGAGGCTGGCATATTGATCTGGTCGGAAATATCGCCATACATATCGAATCTTCCATATTTCGGGTTTGCAGCCCCGAGAAGAGCACAGCGGGATTTGAGAGTGGCCGTTATGCCGGCTTTGGCGACGCTGATTGATTGTTGCTCCATCGCTTCATGCAGTGCTGAACGGTCCTCTTTTTGCATTTTATCCATCTCGTCTACAGCTGCCACTCCCATATCAGCTAGTACAAGAGCCCCTGCTTCGAGTGTCCATCGCCCTTCACCGAATTCATCTTTCACTGCGGTTGCGGTTAAACCGGCTGAGGTGGAGGACTGTCCGCTGGTATAGATTGCACGAGG
>Ga0209777_10006428_pt1 | contig 13233 bp, 16 predicted proteins | sample FrelakmetHBP12HB_FD_187147 | JGI IMG/M metagenome (GOLD analysis project Ga0209777, IMG submission 187147) | Freshwater lake sediment microbial communities from the University of Notre Dame, USA, for methane emissions studies -HBP12 HB (SPAdes)... | ecosystem: Environmental > Aquatic >...
CCCATCGAATCGGAGACCACCAAGATCGTCGAGAACTCCTACCGCGCCACCATCCTGGCCTACCTCAATGAGTGGAGCCTCTTTGCCGAACGCAACGGGGTCGACCTCATCAAGGTGATCAACGCCATCAAAATGCGCCCCACCCACAGCAACATGATCTTCCCCGGGCCGGGCATCGGCGGCTACTGCCTGCCCAAGGACGGCGGACTGGGTTACTGGGCCTATGAGCATATCCTCGGGTTTGAGGATGGCGACAAGATATTCAGGATCACCCCCGCGGCCATCGACATCAACGATACCCGGGCCCTGCATGTGGCCGAACTCACCCGCGATGCCCTGCGCAACATGGGCCGCTATATCGCCGGCTCCAAGGTGCTGTTGTGCGGCGCCAGCTACCGGCAGGATGTGGGGGATACCCGATACAGCGGCAGCGAACTGGTGGTGCGCAAACTCACCGAGATGAGCGCCGAGATCCGCATCCACGACCCCTATGTGGATCATTGGTACGAACTGGAGGAACAGGACACCTACCCATCGCCCGGAAGCTCCTGGAAGCGATTCTTCCGCAACCAGGAGGGGCTCAAACAATCGGTGGTCGAAAAGGATTTACAGCAATCCATGAAGGGAGCTGAGGCCGTTATCCTGGCCGTGCCGCACAAACAATACCTCAATCTGAACCCGGATGACATGATGAAATGGGCTGGCGGACCCATTGCCGTCATCGACGCTTTTGGCATCCTGAACGACGACCAGATCCGCCGGTACTTTGAACTTGGATGTGAGGTGAAAGCTCTGGGAAGGGGACATCTTGCGAGACTAAAGCGAGAGGTGCGGGAGAAATAGTTTCGCTTATATCTTTGTATCTTTGCAAAAAACAACAAACCAATGCAAACGTTGAGATTAAGAGTGAATGAACGGGTTTACGATAAGTTGATATGGTTTCTGAGTAAATTCAGCAAGGATGAGGTTGAAATTATTTCAGAGGATATTGTTTTTGAGTCGAATCAAAAATATCTTGCTGGTGAGTTGGACGAAATACTCAAAGGAAAAGCCACTTTTATCGGGTTGGACGAAGCTGAACAACGGCTTGAAAGCATTTTAAACAAGCATGAAAATAGTATTTAAGGATACTTTTATCATCCGGCTCGAAAATCAAATAACATACATTTCGCTCGATAGTCCTAAACGAGCAAGAAAATTCAAATCGGATTTATTGAACAGGATCAAAGAAATCCCTGCAAATCCTTACCGGCACAGAAAATCAATCTATTTCGAAGAGGAATCCATCAGAGATTTGATTTTTAAAGGTTACACGATTGTATTTCGGATTGCAGAAGAAAATATTGAAGTTTTTGGTTTTGTGAAGTATCAGAAAGAACCAACCGACTGATAAGAATGCAACAAAAAAATATGACTTCCAATTTGACTCAATCGATTTCTTCGGCGGGTGAATCTTTTCTGCTTCCTTCAAAAGACTAGAATTGCTAAGCAATCACGAACACCCCAAAAATTAAATATGATCGTGAGTAAACTTGAAACCTGCATCTAATGGAAACTACTATAAACATAAACCAGATTGTCAACTCGATAGAAAGACTCGACTATGACGACAAAATCAATATCCTGTCCAGAATCATTAATCTTCTCAATAGAGAAGAGAAAGCCCATCAGCCATTTCCGATCACCCGGTTAAAAGGATTGGGCAAAAACGTTTGGCAAAAAACCGATACAGCTTCGTATATCTCAACAGAGCGTGAATCATGGAACTTATACAAAAACTGAAAAACAAAACAGTTTTCCTCGACACTTTCTTAACAACGATATCCGTCTAAAAAAAGTTAAAGAAACCGAAAAAGGGTATTTCGCTTTTGGATTCTTTGAAAAACCTAAAACCTGAATTGGAGTGAAGCGGAGCTCGGCGAAGCCATGAAAAACCGAAAAAAGCATAATATGCATAATTCAAAATGTTCATTGAACTGGTGCGATGAAATTTGATGAGCAACTAATTTTAAAATTATTGACCAGCCCGAAAGAAATCGTTGAGGCGCCGGGAAAGCCACGACTTGATCGAGGGCATTACCGACTTGGATTTGAGCTGCAGAGTGCCGATAAAGAATTTTATTTTACTGCTTTCGGACGCTACAATGCCATGTTCCCTGAAAATTTTTCGGTGGGACTGGTTTTTTTCCCAAAAGATGAAAAAGGAAGCTATGAAATCCTGCGCTGCAACGGGCCGCATGGCGAGCATATGATGTTTCCACATCACAATTATTTCCACATCCATAAGATTACACCTGCTGCTGTCAATGATCTCATGAGAGAAGATTGTTTTATTGAAACCACCGAAAAATATGCAACTTTTGAAGAGGCGCTTCGTTTCTTTGTTGGATATATACAATTGAAACCGGACGACATTCAGAAACATTTTCCAGGCAGGGACCTGCAGATGGATTTATTCAACAGATAACGCCATGACAGAGGAAATTGTCAACATTTTAAAAGATCAGTTCAATGGCCGTATCAAAGTAACGGAGAAACGGCCAGGTATCTGGCAGCTGCATCTCCCTTTCTTTCACGAAGATGGAGATATGATTGAGTTGTATATACAGCAGGAGGGACCCCAATGGAAAATTTCAGATTATGCCATGGCGTTGATGCGACTTTCGTACAGTTACGATATCGACACGGTTAACAAAGAAAAGATATTTCAGAAAATAATCGCAGAAAATGGACTCAGAGAGGAAGACGGCAGCATTTATACCTACGCAGGCAATGACAACCTTTACCCTGTAATATTACAATATGTACAGGGAATAAGTAAGATTGCCAGCATGCGATATTTCAAGCGTGAAATTGTTGAAAATTTATTTTTTGAACAACTGGACGAATTCATCATGTCGGGTTTGCAGTCATATCGGCCACTGAAAAAGGCACTACCCATTTCCGACCGAGATGATTTGGAGGTTGATTACCAGTTTAGCCCAAATGGATATCCGGTGTTTCTTTTTGGTGTTAAAGATGTGGCAAAGGCACGCTTGGCTGCCATTTGTTGTCTTGAATACCAACTGCAATTACACAAATTCCGTAGTTATATCGTACACGAAGATTTTGCAAAAATTCCTAAAAAAGATATCACACGCCTCACCAGTGCCTGTGATAAACAGTTTGTTTCACTAGACGATTTCAGGGAGAATGCTGTGAAATCGCTTGAGAGGGAGAAATAAAACAAGGTAATCGAATCTTTATTTTAATAAATAAGCGAGAAAATTGAAATGTACGAAAACGATATAATCCGAACAACAAAAATCCGATGAGGGAAATGCATTTATGGATCTACATATTCATATCATGAATTTAAAATATTGGTTGAGAGGAATACATCATCATTGCAGTAAAGATAGAATACAGGGTTATCTGGATGAATACCATTTTAGATACAATAGAAGAAATAATCTGGATACAATCTTCGATTTGCTCTTAAAAAGGATGGTCATAAATGAACCATTTCGTTTATCTGTGAGTATTTCGAAGGGAGAACTAAACGCCTTACTTATGACGATATATTAGCGACATGGAACCCTTCTTAAAATGGGCAGGTGGCAAACGTTGGCTTCTATCTAAAGCGGACGAATTACTTCCTGATTTACACAAAACTAAAAGATATATTGAACCGTTCCTTGGTGGAGGATCAATGTTTTTTTATGTGGAACCAGAATCTGCACTCTTAAGTGATACTAATAAAGACCTAATAAACACTTACGAGGTTATTCGTGATAACTGGGCTGATATACTTGCAATACTTGAGAAATACCAAAGGTTACATTCGCAAGTCTTCTACTATCAAATTAGATCTTCCAGACCAAAAAAACCTTTGCAAAAAGCGGCTAGGTTTGTTTATCTTAATAGGACTTGTTGGAACGGATTATATAGGGTAAATTCAAAAGGTGAATTCAATGTCCCAATCGGCACCAAGTCTAATGTTATTCTTCATAATGATGATTTTGAACAACTATCGAAAGTTTTAAAATCAGTGAACTTTGAGGTCTGTGACTTTGAAATCACTATAAATAAGGCCCAAAAAGATGATTTTCTTTTTATTGACCCACCATATACAGTCAAGCATAATTTAAATGGATTCGTAAAATATAATGAAAATATCTTCTCATGGCAGGATCAAATTCGACTGAAAGAGAGCATTTCAAAAGCAATTGACCGTGGTGCATATGTTTTAGTTACTAATGCAAACCATAAATCAATAGAGGAGCTATATCATGATTGTGGTCAAATATTCCGCTTAAATAGGGCAAGCATTATAGCCGGTAAGGCTGAAGCACGTGGAGTATATAGCGAAATTGTTATCAAATGCTGGTAATATGAAGTTTACAATAAATTTTAAAATAAAGTTTTGGGAGAGTCTCGGAAAAGTTCTTCTTCTATTGACATTCACTTTTCTTCCATTGGTGTTAAACATTATCATAGCAATTATTCCTGCTGAAAATAAAATTACGGCATTAACTGAAAAAATAATCCCAGGTGAAATGCTTGCATATTGTTTAAGTTTTATTGCCCCGTTGTTTATTTTTTTCTTAACGACTCACGGTACAAGCTTTAAATTACCAGCTTTAAAATTTGTATTTATTGCATCATTTATAATCTATTTACTTGCCTTGATTCTGACCCTAATCGCAAAGAACTCTTTAATTAGCGGAATTGATTTTAAACCTGGACATCGCGATCTTTACTTTTGGCTTGCATTATGCTCCTTAATATGTGCCTTACTATTAAGACTATATGCAGCCTACCAAGACAGTCGCTTTTCTGATTATAAGAGTGAATCGGACAAACAACAAGAGAAGTTTAATAAAGATTTTAAAAGTAGTCTTGGATGAATATGAATAATATGGAAATAATTTTACCTGTGATAAGGGTAACCCAAAGGATAGGAACCTTTTTTATTGGTTCTTTAGGTGCAAAAGAACTAGTTCAAATCTCTTATGCTGATGTTAGAAGAATAGAGCAACGAGATGTAGAAAAGTATTTGGGTATTCAACGACCTCTGGATGAAAAAAGAGTTAAGCAAATTAAGAAATATCTTGACTCCCCGGATGCATCATTTCCCACAGGTATTGTATTAGCGGTCAATCAAAATTGTACAACATTTGATCAAGAAGGACATCTTATACTCAGGCCATTTGAGAGTGATTTTCCCGAAGATTCCATTCCTTTTAATAAAATAGCTAAAATCATAGATGGACAACACAGAATAGCAGCTTTTGTGAATAACGACTGGAATTTTGATGAGGAATTATGGATACGGATAGGTAGTGAATTTCAATTTAATGTTATAATATTCATAGGATTAGATATCGATGAACAAGCAAATATATTCGCCACAGTAAACTTAGCGCAAACTAAAGTTAATAAAAGTCTTGTTTATGATTTAGAAGGATTGTCAAAAAGTAGAAGTCCTTTCAAAACTTGTCATCAAATTGCTATTGCACTAGATTCGGCAGACTCCAGAAGCCCATTATATGAGAGAATTAAAAGATTAGGCGTAAAAACAAAGGGTAGAGAATCGTCAGAACCCTTAACTCAAGCAGCTTTTGTAGAATCACTAGTTAAACTAATTTCTCCGGATCCTTTCGCTGATAGAATTTTATTTTTGAAAGGCAAAAAGCCCCAACTTATAAATTCAGATGAACTAATAAAATACCCCTTTAGAAACCTATTTATTGAAGAAAAAGATAATGATATTGCCTTGATTTTATTTAATTATTTTTCTGCTATCTCGCGAACATGGAGCAATGCTTGGGCTGAAAAAGAAGTTGAAGGTAATATATTACCAAGATCAAATGCTTTTAAAGCGTTTATTCGTTATCTAAAGAAGATTTATATTGAAATTACTCGTTCAAATATTGGGAGAATTCCTACTATTACTGAATTCGAATCGGTGTTTTCTAGGATAAATGTCACAGATCAAGATTTCACATCGGGAAACTTTAAACCTGGTAGTGGGGGAGAATCTGCATTTTATAAATTGCTCCTTGGTGAGGTTAGAATTCAAGATTTAAAAAACTAGAAAATTATTGGAACTGCTGGTAACGAGCCGTCAGCCTACAATGCAGGCGGTTTCAGGGGGGTGTTATTCACAAAACCTGCAAATGATGGAGGTAATCTAAATAAACAACAAATAAAAGCCGCACTGCGGATTCTCGAAAACCGTTTGCAGGGATAAAAATTGTATTACCAAGTGAAAGACTAATTGGTTGGTCCTTAACAATTGTCAACATATTAATAGTTAATAATATATGTTCTTTGAAAATGTATAAGTATGCAGTTTTTGATTATATTTGATCAAAACTCTGCAAATCATGTAAAAGAAATTACCGAAGCAGGAGCAGTTAGAGATGTTCAAAACGGTGCTGACGATCTTTATAAACCCGGAGATGAACTTTACCTTTTGTCAAAGAAGCTTTACTGGGAAAGCCCAGAAAGGGAGTTTGAACCTTTGTACGGGACAGTAGGCAGACCTTCAGTTCCAATCAGAACGATAGTTGGCCTCTTGCTGTTGAAGCAGATGTACAACCTGGACGATGAAACAATGGTACAGCGATATCTCGAAAATCCCTACTGGCCGCATTTTGCGTGAGATTTATTTCCAGTACCGGCTGCCTATTGATCCCAGCGACTTTGCTCACTTTCGTTACAGGATTGGTGCAGAAGAGCTCATTGTTAAAATATACAATGACCTGGTGACTCACCTTAATCCAATGCCGAAACAAAGTTATCTTGACACTTTCAATGTATTGTACCGGGTTTTGACACAAATTCGCGAGGATAAAAACAAAGTATATAGCATACACGCCAGATGTACTCTGTATTGTAATAAGGAAAGAACATAAGCCTTGCGAGTTCGGAAACAAGAGTTCATTCACATACACACCCCATGTAGGCATCATTGTAGGAGCCAAAACAAATGCGAGAAGACAGGATTCTGAAATGAATACGGAGGTATGACTATAAAAACCAATTAGGAGGATGATAAGAAATAGAGCCGTCTTAAATTCCGATACTGTCAACCGATTTGGTTATTGTTTTTCTGTTGGAGCTTTGGAAGATGCTTTGGAACAGAAATTTTTGGAAGGTGTTCCTGCCTGCCTGGGACACGATATGCACAAACCTTTGGGCTGGACTGTTCCATTTGGACTTTATTTTGAACCTGGAATGTGTCGTTTGGTCGGTAATCAAATGATTGCAGAAAATGACAATGAACAAAAATTTATCAATCAGGCACATCAAGCAGCGCTTATTCAACGCTATACAGAGCAATGCACTCCTTATTTGGATGAATTCAAAAATATAATCGGAACTCATTTATCAGAAAAAGCAACTTGGTTGTATGCAGGGTGTGTTTGTTATCATGATGAAAAAATAATTGAACGGGTCTTTCCAAAACTATTTGAGAAGCAAGATAAAAACGGATTGATTTATTTGTCGGATTTGTTGGAAAATTTTATTTACAAAGGTCATGGAGTTTTTAAAGACAAGGATTCAGAGTTAGCTGTAATCGCTCACCAGTATTTCCGCAAATCACTTTCTATTCACAACAACCTTCATTATTTTGTGATTGATGAATTGGTTAAGCAATCTGCAAACGAAAAAATAAAAGTGAGGATTGCACTTGACAGAGATTTGATTGGCTTTGCCAAAACTTATTTTGATACAATTGAGTTGGAATACTGGAGAGGCCCTAAATTTAATAACGATGTTACAAAGATAAAACTTGGTGTTACGGTTTATGGGAGTGATGAATTTCAAAAATTATACTACGGCATTAGTCAAACTGAATTTTGGTGGAAGCATGAAAACGAAAAACAAACTTTAGAAGTTGAAGAATTAAAGGAACATCCTTCGCAAGGAATTAATCACGATAGCTACGGATGTCGTTATGTTCATTCAATTTTTGATGAAACTACAAACTCGTTTGAACATTTTGATGGTGCAATAAGAATGTATAATACCGACAAAATGCTAATGAGAATTGAGAAGGATATAAAAGGTGCCGGGAAAGATTCCGACTATACGAAATTGTTTAGGGTTGACGGACAACTCGCAATTGAAGATTGGAAAACATTAGTATGTCATTATTATCAAGCTAATCCTTTAATACATCAATATTTTAATGAAGCAAAGGAAAATGAACCTCATATTATTCAAGAGGAGAACAAAACAATCATTGAACATCTTGTTCCATACTCAATGAATGCAGGAGATGGAATAAGGCTATTTGTTTCTTATCATGCAATTCAAACAAGAGAAGAAGAAGTTTCGACAGCGAGATATATTTCGGGTTATGATGTTTTTTCTATTGGCGAAGAAAGTTTAAGGGTAATTGAAAGTGATATGCTTGAAGTAAGGAAAGTTTTGAAAAAATCAGGAAGTGAATTGGATTTGCCAAATAATGTTTCTCTCGCTTGTTCTGAAGATTTGTATTGGAATATTCCTACCATAAGTCATTCTCTGAATAATAATCTTGAAAGCAATCTTTCACAAACTTTGCAAGCATTGCACATAATATTTGAAGCGAAAGTTTCCAGGGAAAAAGATATGGTTGCCTCTTTCACTGTAAGTTGGGAAAGAGAAGATGGCAAACAAGTTACAGTTTCGGTTATTGGGCACAGTGCGGATATTCTTGCATGGCTAAAGCAGAATAATAAAATTCCTATTGAGAAAATTGCTTTCAGAGATTGGCTTGAAAAGCAAAGTGTTTTTATAAATAAATATCCAATCAAAAAAGATAAGCCACCACTTTTTGAAATGGTTTGTGGAGATGGAGTTCTCTACATCAGGCGAAGAGGAATTGCCCCCGAAATTAAATATCAGTTAAAGCGCGATGATAAAGGAAGAATAATGATTGTCTTTGCGTTCACTAAAGACCAATTTGATTTAGCAATGGCATACAAAGACAGAAAAATTGATGTAGCACTTGGCTACATACATAAAAAGAAAACCTGTTCAAAATGCAAAGGTGATTATCTTACTTGCGAACACTCAAAAACCATGGATGAAGATGTTTCGGTGACTGTTACAGATTTTGAACTAATAAATATTGTATGGACTGACCGTAAAGCTTAAATTTAGAACATGATACACATAAATAAAACGATATATAATAACATGCCGAAACCTGAGATCTGAAACCTGAGACCTGATTACTCCTTTGACTTGTGCCGGGAGATTATACAAACGAAATGATCGGGATTTTCGAGATGGACCCAAAGTTCAACGGGCTCATCCTCTTTCCAAATACAACCGGTTTCAACAATGGATTCAAAATCGGGATAAACTGTGATTTCCAATACAATATCATAAACTGGCCGACACAGTAAAATGTTATCAGGTGAAATGAATATATCACGGGATTTCACTTCGCCTACTCAAACTCACATGAGCTGCAACCAGGTTAAGAAAGGTTGATGTTATAAATGAGTTGGGTACAAGTTTCAAGACACCAATTAACATTTAAATAGGAAAATATGGAAAAATCATATGAATTAGACGAATTGAAAGAACTTTATATTAAATCTTTGGAGGATTTATTAAAAAACAAAGAGAGTCCTTGGATAGATCCTGAAGTCCTTGCAAGTACCACAGGGACTACAACTACTCAAATCTCAAATGTTATTATAAATTATGATGATTTTGTTGAGAATACTAAAGGAAAGATTAGTACGAGAAAGCAATACAAAAAGAAAACTTCCTTTTTGAAAAAGTTAAAAGATAGTTCAACAGGGATAATCGAATAGCCATGACAATAGAAATTATTTTTCTTTCAATCTTCGGCAGCTTATTGGGCAAACTTCTTATTTTAAGAACATTAAATGAGTTACCCAAACAGAATAGACCAGAGATATTCACATTCACATTTCTGTTATCTGCTTTTATCGACATCCTTCTAGGGTTAGTATTTACCTATGTACAATATAGATTAGCGAACACGATGAATGTTCTGTTGGCAATACAGATTAGTGCTACAGCACCATTAATTGCTTCATCTATTTTAAAAGTTATTCCCTCAAATTCTGTTTATTCAGACAATAAAAAATGAAACTTTTACAACGAGCCGTCAGCCGAGCAATGCGGGTGGTTTCCGGATGCTGACATTCACCGAGCCTACAAAGGATGAGGGAAAAGAAAACATAAAACAAGTAAACCCTGCACTGCGGCGGCCGGCAAGGCGTGTGTGCAGTAAGCTTGAACAAATACAACGATAAAGATTATGGATGAAAACAGAAAAACAGACCTTGCATTTAGACTGCTTGACAATGTACAAAACCTTATCAAGTTTGCGGACACTAAAATCAATGTGTTGCTTGTAATCAGCGGTGTTTCGACTACATTTATTTTGACAAATTTTCAAGAAATTTTTGACTTATGCCTTTTTTCTAAAATTGCACTTGGACTGTTTTTTATTTCCTTTTTTGTCTTTATTATCCTTTCAATATTCACAATTTCACCAAGGAAAGACTGCCACACAGGCAGCTCTGTATCTAAGACAATTTATTTTGAACACATTTCTTCAAGAATTGAAGTAAAAGATTTTATTAACGACTATACTAAACTTGATGAGCCAGGTTTTCAATCCGACCTTCTTTATCAAGTTTTCGAGAACTCAAAGATTGCTGACAAAAAGTTTAAATTCTACAAGAAAAGCTTAATCGCATTGCAAGCACAATTGCTTTTCTTTTTTATCTTAGTAGTAATCAAATTTTTCATGTAATGACAAGTAAAGAAATTGAAAACAAAGTTGATGCTGTTTTAAAAGAACAGTTTACTCAATATGATATTGATGAAATTCCAGATATAGAAAACAAACCAGACAGCCGACTTACACACGGAAATACAGGTTTTTTGGGTGAATTCACTTTTCTATATGTAGATATGAGAGGCTCTTCCTCATTCACAGACAAGCATCGTTTGCAATCAATAACTAAGATTTACAAAGCGTATCATCATTGTATGGTAGAGTGTATAAAAACATACAGTGGGAATGTAAGAAGTTTTGACGGTGACAGAGTTCTTGCTGTTTTTGGTGGTAAAGGCAAACTTAACAACGCAATTGACTGCGCAATGAAAATGGTAGGTTGCCGGCATAATATTTTGCAACCAAAAATAAAAGCAAAACTTAACAACGATAAATTTTCTCTTGGTATAGGTGTCTCAACAGGTAACGCAATGGTATCAAAAGCCGGGGTTGGATATGACAAAAACACAAGAGATCTAATTTGGATTGGAAACCCACCTAACTTAGGAGCAAAACTAAGTGATGTAGCAGATAGTCCATATTCATTACATATTTGCAAAACCTCATTTGAAAAACTGTTAGAAAGAAATAGATACACGACTAAAGACAACATAAAAATTGATATGTGGACAAAAGCAAGTTTCACTTTTAAGGACAAACCAATCGAAATTTATAAAACAGGATTTTACCGTTCTCTTTGAAATAAAGTTTGCAGGTAACGATTCGCCAGCCGACAATGCGAATGGTTTCTGGTGGCGGGTATTCGCCAAACCTACAACCGATAATGAAAAGAATAGAAACAACAAGTAAAACCCTCACTACGGCTGCCGGTCGATCGTTAGAGTGCATAAATCTTAAAACAAACCAACATGAGAGAATTTAACATCAAATCCGAGTTGGAATCAATAAAATCAATTAGAGAAAAATATGATAAATTATCAGCACAAGGGAAAAGGTTAAAAGAAACATTATTGGTATATTTACAATCTAATGAAGTAAACCTCAATCCTATTATTGAAAATGAGATTATAATATTCAAGCTATTAGGATTCACTTTTCGAATCAAAACAGAAACTTTTTGGACGAAAGAATTACCATGGTTTGCAATTGGAGAGTTAAACTTATATCTGGTACAAAGCGAATCAACCTTAAATGATACAGAGAAAGCAATTTTATCCTATAATTTTGACTCGATTGGAAATATTAAAGGTCATTATTTAATCGAGGAGTTCTCAAAGTTCTTTTATCGTGATTTTGTCAATAGCCTAATTGGTTATTGCTCAGATAATTCAATAAAATTTGCATTATAGAACAAAAAATCATCTTGAATCTATGCCTGTAAATGATACAAAACCGGCACTATATCTTCGATTTGGCGATCGACCTTTACAGCATTTATAGGAAATGCGGAAGCCCCAATCGTAAAAAATGCCGGACAAAAATATGAAGCTACGAAGCCTAATAAGAGAAATAGTCATAGAAACATTTGATGAATTCGCAAATCCTTACCGCATCATAGTTCTCATTGATGAGAATGGCCTTCAAAATTCATGACAAATTAATCAAGGACGTTGGGAACCTTCAGGAGAGAAAGGTTATATACCGCGCGTTGAACGGAATTTCGACTGTCAATTACTTCATGCACACATTGTGAAAGACAAGCACATTAATAAAAAAGAGATTCAAGTATCATAGATAGTGATAGAACAAGACATGACAAGAAAAGCTTTAATTACAACCTTGTAGGAATAGAGACTGCAAAGCGTATCGCTCGAAAGGCTTTAGACCTACCTGCTAATTTCAAACATTGTCGAAGCGTTATCAAGAGACTTACATTGTTACATTGCGCAGGTTAACACGAGTCAGTTTGGTGATTCACGACTTACCCAGCCAACAGAATCTGCAAGAAAAGACTTGTTAAAATTAAAAGGAGGAAAGAACGATGCCATCCTGGTCGAAGAGATGAATATTGGTTTATTACGAGAGTTCCAGCTTAAACACTTTGAAAGAATTAAAACCGACCATGATGAAACATTTAAACCAATGCCACCTGACTGGAACAGGACAGAAGTAAATAAACGGATAAACAACGAAAAAATATTTATACAAATTGAAGAGGAATAGCCGAATTAAAAACAAAATGATACGAAACACCCTAAAACCCATGCCCGACCACTTCGATTTAATAATAGAACCAGGCAGGGCAGAGAAAAATTATTGGCGTGATTTGTGGCGCTATCGGGAACTGTTTTACATACTTTCCTGGCGTGACATTAAAGTTCGCTATAAACAAACCGTAATAGGGATTACCTGGAGTATTATCAGGCCATTGTTGACTATGTTGGTTTTCACGATCGTGTTTGGCAAACTTGCAAAACTTCCAACTGATGGAAATGTCCCCTATGCCATAATGGTTTTTGCAGGCTTAC
>Ga0209777_10006429_pt1 | contig 13233 bp, 8 predicted proteins | sample FrelakmetHBP12HB_FD_187147 | JGI IMG/M metagenome (GOLD analysis project Ga0209777, IMG submission 187147) | Freshwater lake sediment microbial communities from the University of Notre Dame, USA, for methane emissions studies -HBP12 HB (SPAdes)... | ecosystem: Environmental > Aquatic >...
TGGCCACCGCCGCCACCTCATCCCCGGGCTTGACATTCATGATGCGTACACCCTGCGTGGAGCGGCCCTGCACCCGGATCTCGCTGGTCAGAATTCTGATTACCACTCCGTCTTTGGTGGTAACCAGCAGCTCGTCGTCCTCGGAGACAGTGGTGGTGCAGCAGACGAAGCCCTTTCTGGCATCGATGTTCTTGACGCCCTTGCCACCGCGCCTCTGCTGGGGATACTCCTCCAGCTCCGTCCTTTTGCCATAGCCCTGATTGGTGATGGTGAGCAATGTGAAATTAGCGCTCGGCCGGATCACATCCATGCTGATAAGCTCGTCACCCATGTTCAGGCTGATGGCCTTCACACCCATGGTGCCTCGATTGGAGGCGCGCACGTCCTCCTCCTTGAAGCGGATGGCTTTGCCAAACCTGGTGGCCACCAATAGCTCCTTATTTCCGTCCGTGAGCTTGGCGGAAACCAGGCTGTCGCCCTTCAGGTTCACGGCCTTGATGCCGCCTTTTCTGGGATTGGAAAAAGCCTGCAAGGGCATCTTGACAATGCTACCGCTCCGGGTTACCAGGATTATGAAGCCGGAGTCAAAGCTCTTCACGGGTATGGCGCCCGTGATCTTCTCATCCGGCTCCAGTTGCAAAAGATTGACAATGGACTTTCCCCGCGTGGCCCGACCCAGGGAAGGAACCTCGTAGACCTTGAGCCAGTGGGCCTTGCCCTTGTCCGTGAAGAAGAGCAGATAATCCTTGGTGGAGGCGGTAAAGACGTCGGTTACAAACTCCTCGCTCTTGGTCTCAGCGCCAATTACTCCCCGTCCGCCGCGCCGCTGCATGCGGTAAGCCGTAAGGGGCTGGCGTTTGATGTACCCGGAAGAGGTGATGGTCACTGCCACCTCTTCCTCCTGGATAAGATCCTCCCGGGAAACCTCGCCTTCTGCCTCGATGATTTGGGTGCGCCGCTCATCCCCGTAGGTATTGATGAGATATGTCAGCTCTTCTTTGATGATGCTCAATATCTCCAGGTTGCTGGAGAGGATCTTTCTCAATTGGGCGATGAGCTTTTCCAGCTCCGCCGCCTCGGATACAATCTTCTCCTGCTCGAGACCGGTGAGCCTCTGCAGCCTCATGTCCAAAATAGCCTTGGCCTGCTCCTCGCTGAGCAGGAAGGCCTGTATCAGGGCATCTCTGGCCTCGACTGGAGACGACGATGCCTTGATTATTCTTATTACTTCATCGATGTTGTGCAGAGCGATGAGCAGGCCCGCCAGGATATGGGCTCTCTTCTCGGCGGCATCAAGCTCGAACCTGGTGCGCCTCTCCACCACAATTGAGCGGTAGTGGATGTACTGCTCCAAAGTATCCTTCAAAGAGACCATCTTTGGCAGGCCGTCCACTAAAACCATATTGTTGATGCCGTAGCTGGTCTGAAGAGCCGTGTGCTTATACAGTTGATTTAAGACCACATGAACATTAAATCCGCTCTTGACCTCCACCACCATGCGAATGCCGTCTCTATCCGATTCATCCCGCAGATCGGATATGCCTTCCAGACGACCGCCTTTTACCATCTCTGCCATATCTTCGATCAGCTTGGCCTTATTGATCTGGTAGGGAAGCTCATTGAAGATTATCTTAGTGCTTCTTGTCCCTTCCTCAATCTCCGACTTGGCCTGCATCATAATGCTGCCCTTGCCGGTCTGATAGGCAGCCTCAATTCCTGCCCTGCCTACGATGTAAGCACCAGTAGGAAAGTCGGGTCCTGGTAAAATGTGCATCAGCTCGGAAATAGTGGCCTGGGGTTCGTCAATGAGATGGATGATGGCCCCGCATAGCTCTGTCAGGTTATGGGGAGGAATATTGGTGGCCATGCCCACGGCAATGCCGGTGGAGCCGTTGAGGAGAAGATCGGGCAGCTTTGCTGGCAGCACAGTGGGCTCTTTCATGGAGCCGTCATAGTTGGGGACAAAGTCCACGGTGTTCTTCTCAATGTCCGCCAGCATCTCCTCTGCGATCTTGGAGAGGCGAACCTCAGTGTAACGCATGGCTGCAGCCGGGTCTCCATCGACGGAACCGAAGTTTCCCTGGCCGTCGATGAGAGGATAACGCATGGAGAAGGGCTGGGCCATGCGCACCATGGTCTCATAGATGGCTGCATCCCCGTGGGGATGGAACTTACCCATGACATCACCCACGACACGCGCTGATTTCTTGTAGGGCTGGTCGTGGGTCATGCCCTGCTCATTCATAGCATAGAGTATGCGCCGATGAACGGGCTTGAGGCCATCGCGCACATCGGGCAAAGCCCGCGCTACGATCACGCTCATAGCATAATCAATGTAGGAGGATTTCATCTCCTCAGTGATGTTAACCAATACTTCTGTCAAAGCCACCTCAAATATCAAACATCAAGATTCTTCACATACTTGGCGTGCGTCTCTATGAACTCGCGTCTAGGCTCCACCTGGTCGCCCATGAGGATGGTGAAGATGCGATCCGCCTCCACGACATCCTCTAGAGTCACTTTCAGCATGGTCCTCTTCTCGGGGTCCATGGTCGTATCCCACAGTTGGTCGGAATTCATCTCTCCCAGACCCTTGTACCTCTGAATAGCAGGCTTGGCCAGGCCCTTCACCAACTTGTTGAGCTGCTCATCCGTGTAGGCGTAGCTGACGGCCTTTCCCTTTTTGACCTGGTAGAGGGGTGGCTGGGCGATAAAGACGTAGCCCGCATCGATAAGCGGCTTCATGTATCGGTAGATGAAGGTCAGGAGGAGGGTGCGAATATGCGAGCCGTCCACATCGGCATCGGTCATTATTACTACCTTGTGATACCGAGCTTTACCGATATCGAAGTCATCGCCGATGCCGGTGCCGAAAGCCACAATCATATTGCGAATCTCGGCGTTCTTGAGGATCTTGTCAAGCCTTGCCCTCTCTACATTGAGGATCTTGCCGCGCAGAGGAAGAATGGCCTGAAAATGCCGGTTTCTGCCCTGCTTGGCGCTCCCACCTGCCGATTCTCCCTCAACTATATAAATCTCGCATTTGGAGGGATCGTTGTTGGAGCAGTCGGCCAGTTTGCCTGGCAGCCCACCTGAACCCAGAGCATTCTTGCGTCGCGTCAATTCTTTGGCCTTTCTGGCCGCCTCGCGGGCACGTAGCGCCTCGCCTGCCTTCTCCACAATGGTGGTGGCTACTATTGGGTTTTCCTCAAAGAACTCGGCCAGGCCCTCCGAGACCATGGACTCGATTATCCCCCGGATGGCACTGTTTCCTAATCGCGTTTTGGTCTGGCCCTCGAACTGTGGATCGGGAAGCTTCACGCTGACGACCGCCACCAGTCCCTCGCGCAGATCTTCTCCACCCAGCTTTACCTCGCCTTTGAAGATTTTATTGTTCCTTGCGTACTCATTGACCGTCTTGGTCAGGGCAGCGCGAAAGCCCATAAGGTGAGTTCCACCCTCGCGAGTGTTGATGTTGTTAGCGTAAGAGAAGATGTTCTCGCTGTAGGTGTTGTTGTACTGCAGGGCAACCTCAACTTGCGTTCCGTTCTTGCTGCGCGAGAAGTAGATGGGCGGCTTATGCAGAGCCTCTTTGTTGGTATTGAGGTAATCCACGAAGGATAATATGCCACCCTCGTAGCAGAAGTCGTTCTCTTTGTCCGTCCTCTCATCCTTTATGGTTATCCGCAGGCCACGGTTGAGGAAAGCCAGCTCTCGCAGCCGGGAGGAGAGTGTATCAAAGTTGTATTCGGTCTCCTCAAATATGTTGCCGTCCGGCTTGAAGGTGACTGTCGTGCCAGTGTGTTCGGAATGCCCTCTGACTTCGACCTCGGATGCCACGTTGCCGTGCTCATATCGTTGCCAGTAGACCCGTCCGTTCCTCTGGACTGCTACCTCCATCCACTCGGAGAGGGCGTTGACCACGGAGACGCCGACGCCGTGCAGTCCGCCGGAGACCAGGTAGGACTCATGGTCGAACTTGCCACCTGCGTGCAGCACGGTCATGACGATCTCGAGAGCAGGGCGGTTGAACTGGGGATGATTGTCCACAGGAATTCCGCGACCATCATCCGCAACGGAGACGCTGCCGTCAGGGCGAAGTATCACGTTTATTTCTTTAGCGTAGCCTCCTAAGGCCTCATCTACGCTGTTGTCCACCACCTCGTAGACCAGGTGGTGCAGCCCCAGGGTATCTGTGCTGCCGATGTACATCGAAGGCCTGCGCCTGACTGCCTCAAGGCCTTCAAGAACCTGAATTTGGCTTGCGTCGTAGCCCGTTGCTTTGCTCAAAACTGATTAAGCCTCCTGAATAATTAGGACTGTAATGAAACAGCTTGAGACGATATAAGCTTTTCCCCAAAATATATCTAGATTTTTATCTAAGATTTTGATGCAATGCTTCATACTGAATGATGAGGATAGTACTGGGGAATAGTACCTGTCGCCATGGGGGCTAAATGAAGACGCTCAAGGTCGAAGATCTCCAAAAAATATTATTGTATCAAATTATTTAAGCCAAGGTCCGGATTCGAACCGGAGTGGTAATGCTCTGCAGGCATTTGCGTGGCCGCTCCGCCACCTTGGCAATCTGGTAAGGGCGTCCGACAACTGTGTCGATCTGACTTAAACCTTTATCGGTTGGAGGCGTCCCTTGCGCCGCAATCGTTGGAGTGATGTCATACCCTATAAAGATTGCCTTCGCGGCAAGGAACATTTTTATATGGTTTGCCAGCCTTCTTATGCCTGAAGCATTATGGTCCTGGAAAACTTAGGTGGGTCGCTGCGTAACGCTCTAAAGAAGATTGCGTCGGCGAATAAGATCGACAAGGCTTTAGTAGACGATGCCGTGCGGGAGATTCAGCGGGCACTTTTGCAGGCAGATGTTAATGTAAAGCTGGTGATGCTGCTCTCCAACACCATCAAAGAGCGGGCGCTGAGTGAAAAGCCGGCTGCTGGCATGAACCCACGCGAGCACGTCATCAACATCGTCTATCAGGAGTTGATCAACCTGGTAGGCCGCGGCTGTGACATTCCCCTGAAAAAGCAGAACATCATGCTCGTCGGCCTGCAGGGCTCGGGAAAGACCACCACTGCGGCGAAGCTTGCCACCTTCTTTCAACGAAAGGGGCTACGAACAGCAGTCATCTGCGCCGACACCTTTCGTGCCGGAGCTTATGACCAGCTAAAAGCGCTCTGTGAAAAGCAGGGCGTCTTCTTTTACGGAGAGCGGGGCAATCCCGATGCCGCGGCGCTGGCGAAAGCGGGCCTGGAGGCTGCTAAGAAGTACGACATTCGCATCGTCGATACCGCAGGCAGGCATGCTCTGGAGGGCGATCTGATCCAGGAGATGAAGGACATCCATGGTGTGGTCAATGCCGAGCAAAAATTGCTGGTGATGGACGCCGCTTTGGGCCAGCAGGCTTCCGAGCAGGCACGTGCCTTCAACGAAGCGGTGCAAATCACGGGCGTCATCATCACCAAGTTGGACGGCACAGCCAAGGGTGGCGGAGCGCTCTCGGCCGTGGCGGAGACCAAAACCGGTGTGGCCTTCATTGGCATGGGCGAGACGGCGGCCGACCTGGAGAAGTTCGAGGCAGACCGCTTCATCTCTCGCATGCTGGGCATGGGCGATATCAAGACGCTCATCGAGAGGGCCCAGGAGGTGCAGACTGATTCCCAGGTGGACGTTGACTCGCTCATGCGGGGCAAGTTCACCCTGAAAGACATGTACCAGCAGATGGAGGCCATGAACAAGCTGGGGCCCTTAAAACAGATCATGCAGATGCTGCCCATGGGCGGCCTGGGGCTGGATCTTTCCGACAAAGAGTACCAGATGACCAAAGATCGTTTGGACAAGTACCGGGTGGTCATGGACTCCATGACGGCTGCCGAGCTGGAGGATCCTAAGGTGATAACCGCCTCGCGTATCAAGCGCATATCCCGGGGCAGCGGCGCAACTCCCGATGTGGTTCGTGAGCTTCTCAAATCCCATCAGGCCATGCAAAAGGCAATCAAGGGCATGAGAGGCGGAGCCGGCAAGATGAATATGAAGCGCCTCATGAAGAGATTTTCCCCGGGAGCGAAGACTGGAGAAATGCAATAAATGATTGTGTGATCTTTTGGCAGAAATGGCAAGAGACTGGGTCAGACTGCGCTGCAGTCACTCAGATCTCCCACTTTCCTTCCGCAGTTCCGTTTCGTCGCTCTCCATCGGGCGATGCCATGTTATAGTCTCCCAGAACGGTGCTGCCTTCCGCTGCCAGGCTAAATTTGTAGACCTCTCCACCGATGGCAGTTACATCAAGGGACAGTTTGTTTGCTTGAAGCTTTCCTTCAGCCTCTACCGGCCTGGTAACATTTCCCTGGGTTACATTCCCCTGGCCAAAAATGCTTCCGTCTGCCTGAGTGAGATGAAGATAAATGCGGCTATTATCTAACAGATTCAGGCTGATCTGGCTTGTTGCCGCTTTCTTCACATCAGGAACTGCCACAACGTTTGTCGGAACCGTCTCGCGGGCGAACTCATCGTAGCTATCCATACTGATGTCCACGGCCGCGTCCCCCAGAAAGTTGTAGGATTCTCCACCGTCCAATGAACAACACTTAGCCGCTGCCGGAGATCCGGCCGCAAGCATTATTATCAGCAATGCAGTTATGCCTCTCGTCTTTGATCCCTCATTTGTCCTTTTTCCGCTCCAGGGGCATTAATCTTGCCCCTGGAATTCATGTCTTATTTTTAGCTGCTCTGCGTCGCCTTTCCCACCCATGCCCCCGCTGTTGCACTGGGATTGATGCTTTTGCCAAGAGCTGTTGCAGGGCTCTTCTTGGCTGCTAAAATTATCCGGCCTGTCACCGTTCCCGACTGGTGCGACTCCGTCTGGGAAAGGTAATCATATTCTCCGGCAAGAGCTTCTCCGGAAACTGAGAGCTTGAGCCGGAATACCTGGCTCGAATCAATCAGGGAGATGAATATAGTTGGTCTGTCCCCGGCCACAAAGCCGGCCGCAGTCACGGCCAGGCCGCTTTGGTCCTGGCTGCGGCCGGATCCCAAAATGAGGTCGTCTTCCTGATACATCTCTAAGTCAAAATGTCTTGTCTGGGTACCCAACAGATCAAGAGCCCAGCTTCCGGTGAGGTTTGATCGTGATGATATTGCTCCCACCTGGGAGGCGGAAATCGAGCTCTTGCCCACAGTCAGGGCGGGTATTATTCCGGTGCCGGTGCTCACCGTGCCCATGTAACCTTGCGAAGATACATTAGCAGCCAGGCTGATGAATAATAATACGATCAGAATTGCTTTAAACGCCATATCCACTAACCCTCTGCAGCCGATTGGGTTGGCTATGTTAATAATGGTATCCTTTGCTGCCATGATGTGATAAAAATATAATCCGGACAATTGCCCGGATCTTATGTATTTACTGGCTCAGTCACAGGCAGGGTTTGAGTGACCTGCTGGGCCTGAGCCGTTTGCGATGCAGGAGTTGCAAAGCCCTGCGGTGACAACAGGCTGCCGAAGGCCACACCCGGCTGGGTTATTCCCGGTGCTGTGAAGATATACTCGCCATCCATGGAGCCCGGCTTAATTGTAAGGCTGAAGCGATACAGGTTCTGACTGCCGGCCGGGATCACAAACAATGCCAAGCGATCGCCCAGCACGCTGCCTCCTGCGGTGACGGCAGTGACGATTCCATTATTCGCCAGCTCTCCCGATCCAAACACGGCATCAGCGGTCTGATAAAGGTCAATCTTGAGGTAGCTCTTATCAACGTCGTTCAGGGTAAAGGCCCAGCTTCCAGCCGCCGGAGCGACACCTAATCCTCTGATGACGACCACAGGTGTCCTGACACCTTTTCCCGGAACGTGGGGGCTCATGCCTGTATCCTTCCTTATCGTAAATAGGCTCTCGTTTCGGAAAGACAGAGCAGAATCTCCCGGGTCATCATAAGGCCCTACCTCTTGCACTTCCTGGTAGATTTGGCGCCCGGACATGTCCTCTCCGGGAAACTCCGGCTCGACGTACTCGTTCTTTGGACCAAGGGCGAAAGCGGTCATGCAAAGACATGCCACAAAGGCCAAAGCTATTACCACACACTTAAATCCCATTCTCCTAATACCTCCGCACTTAAAAGTCATTGCTGAGGTCTTAAAGTTAACCCAACTTCCGGAAGAGAGTATCGGGAAAAGATAAGGCATCAGACTAACTCATACCGAGCCGCAAGCTGCATAAGAGGATTTTCATCGACATCAGTGCCTATGTTATGGTGCAGATCACTGATGCCGTCACTATTGTCGTCCAACATTCGTGTATTCTGCCAGTAGTTTCCAAGGTGGTTATTGAAGGTCTTTCCCTGGAATTGATAGGAAAGTGCCTGTGGTGAACTCCAGGTGTTGGAGGATATAAAGGAATAAACATCACGAGAATTATCTATAAATGCATTTAGATATATCTCATTGTGGCTGGATTGTTGAGGATACACTCCCTCATCCAGATAAAGACCTTCATAGTTTTGGCTAAGATTATTGAAGCACAACACGTTGTAGCTGCAATCGACCATTTTTATGCCCTGGCGACAGTTATGGGCACGGTTGTCTGTGATATTGCACCTCATAGAACTGGTCAGACTGATGCCCGCATCTTTGCTCGAAACTATGTTTTCCGACAAAATGTTTTGTATTGACTTCACAATGATGATACCATCATTATTCTCGGACAGTTCATTAGATTGTATGCGATTATCGGAGGATTGATCCAGATTTATGCCCGTTTTGCAGCGGCTGATATTATTTTCTCCGAGGTTATTGTAATTTGATGTAAGGAGCATGATGCCGTTAGCGTTATTGTGCAGATGATTGCGGGAGATATTGTTATTCAGGCAGCCCTCCTGTAGTATGCCCACCGGGCAATCATAAATCTCATTCTCCCGGAGATTATTTCGTTGGGATCGGTTGAGATGTATGCCCATCACGGCATTTCTGCTGAGTGCATTCTTAGCAATGGTATTGTTGTTCGCCTCATAAACCACGATGCCAAAATTGCCCCCGCTCACCACATTCTCGATGAACAGATTTTCTTCGCTGATACCAGAGATAACAAATCCGTTTGGATTTTCATGAATAGTATTATTTGCAAGTATATTTCTACTCGAATTCATAATCTGTATTCCCTGATCAAAATTCGCAAATACCCGATTTTCTGTGAAGTTGTTTTGCAATGATTCTTCAAAGTATGCGCCGCTACCTGCGGTGATATTGCACAGGGAGTTTCTTAAGAAGAGGTTATTATTGGAAGAGATAAGGTGCATCCCATACTGCTTATTGTGGTCTGCATCGTTGTTCTCGAAGCTATTCTCATGGGAATAAAATAGGGTAATTCCGCTTCCATCATTCTTTTCCAGGTTATTATCCTTGAATTTGTTGCCCTGGGAATCCCAAAGATAGAGGGCATAGTCATTCTTGAATGCTGTGTTATTAGAGATCTCATTGCCTCGCGATAAATAAGGATAAATGCCGTAGTCGTTATTAATTGCAGTGTTGTTATGTACATAATTATTATCCGAGTTTGATAATACAATGCCATAGTCGTTAGTAATCACAGCATTATTTTCTACGAAGTTATCTCTGGATTGGAACAATTTAATGCCTATACCCATATTTTCGCTGGCATTATTGCTAATAATTATATTATCAGTTGAATTTATTACCATAACGCCTACCTGATTATTTGAGTGTAAAAAATTATTCGAGATTTTATTTCCCGCGGCTGAAAAGATAACTAATCCGCCCAGGTAGTTATCATCTATCTCATTAGAGTCGATTGTGTTATTTCCAGAAGACACAAAAATACCGATTGCGTTGCCTTGCATGGTATTGTTTGCGATGATATTATCTTGAGAATGCACCTGGACTGCTGCCATGGACCAGTCGGTGGCACCGGTCAGGCTTAAATTCTCCAAACATGTGCGGTTTGCCAAAATTCGCACGGTATTGCCTTTATCGCGAGATACCAGGATGGGCCTGTCTTTCCCTGAAATGCCTCGCAAGATCAGGCTCTTGTTGATATTGATGCTCTCTTTGTAGGTTCCGGGAGATATCTCGATTATATCACCAGTGTCTGCGGCATCAATTGCCTTTTGTATGCTCTGGCCGGGTCCGAGCGAAATTATCGATGCCTGGGCGGGAATGGCCAGCATAAGGGCCGCCAAGATGCAAAATGACTGCGAATTATTTATCATGGAGGTCCTGCTAACATATCTTTCTTGATACGACTCAAATCCGCTTTCAAGTCGTCTGAAATCTTTGCACCATCCAAATTGGCATCAGAAAGCGAATAAAGGGTGAACTGATCATATTTGATACGCTCCAGGTTAGCACCGGTAAGATCTGCCCCCGTCATCTCCACCCGATCTAAGGTGGCATCTCTCAGATCTGCCCCATTCATCTTGGCATTGGCCAGATAAACCAGGACCAGGCTCGAACCCCTAAGGGAAGAGTCTGTTAGATCTGCGCCCCTCAGATCCATCTCGGATAACCTGACACGATCGAGCTTGACTTTACAAAGGACGGCCCCGGCAAGCCTTGCCGAGTTCAAGTCTGCATCGGTAAGATCAGCTCCAGTGAGGTTAGCACGGGTCAGATCGGCATAAGGCATCTTGGCGGAATTCAGGTTCGCCCCCATGAGTTTTGCCTCGGTCAAATCGGCATAAGAGAGACTGGTCCATTTTAGGTTGGCCCCGGTTAAGTTTGCACTCATGAGATATGCCCTGGTAAAATCTGCTTCCGAGAGGTCGGCACCATGCAGGTTGGTACTGTATAGTTCCGATCGAGAAAATTGGCCTTTCGAGAGATAGCTTCCACTGAGGTCTGCCCAGCTCACATGCGCTCCAATCAAGTTTGCACCGATCAGATAGATGCCCTTGAGAGTGGCGCCTGTGAGGTCTGTTCGAAAGAGCCTGGCATCGTTTAAATCTGCATCGGTGATATTGGCATCGGAGAGATCGGCCTCAGTAAGATCCGTCTTCTTCAATATGGCATTATTAAGATTGGCATTGGACATTTGAGAATAGGCCAAAACGGCCTGGGAAAGATCCGCTCCGGCAAGATTTGCACCACTAAGAACAGCTCCGGTTAAGTCAGTCTTTACCATTTTTGTTCCTTGAAGAAGGGAATTTAGAAGCCATGCGGAGCGCATAAAAGTGCCACTTAGATTGGAACCGGAGAGATTTGAGCCGGATAGGTTCGATTGATTGAGGTGCATGCCGGCGAGATTCATATGGGTCAGGTCCAAATTGGCCAGCTCGACACGATCCGTCATATTGCTGCTATCTCCCGGCTCTGCCGCAGCGATGCAACATGCTGCCATCAATATGCCGAGCATCAATGTGCCCAAGGCAAGCGGCACCAAAGAAACAATTTTCATAGGTCTCCTATGTTAGTATCTTTTCCTTAATTACATTTCAAGTTTCTGGTGATACTCGCGAGCTATTTAGCTGCGAATGAAGAGTTTCACTCATGAATGCCCCATCCAGCCGAGATGCGGCTAGATACGGCAGGGTAAATGGATCGCATTTTATTTTCTGCAAATTGGCCCCCCTCAGATCGGCGTCGGTTATATACACAATGTCCATACTGGCACCTCTCAGGTCTGCACCCGAGAGATTTACATTCTCCATTAGAGATACAGATATTTTGGCATCTCTCAAATCAACTCCGCTCAAGTTCACATCCCGCATGGCAAGACGGCTTATTGCAGCTCGTATCATTTTTGCTTCATGCAGATTGGTACCCACCAACTCCGTGAACTCCAGCGAAACTCCGGTTAGATCGGCCCAAGACAGATTGGCTCTTGTCAGGTCGAGGTTGGGAATCTTTGCGCCCTTGAGAGAGACAAATGAGAGATCAGCCTCAGTCAAATCAGCATAAGCCAGATCTGCATCATCCATTCTTGCACCGCTCAGGTTCGATCTCATCATGTAAGCCCTGGTAAAGTCAGAACCGGCGAGGTCGGAACCACTAAGATCGGTGCGATAGAGCTCTGCCCGGGAAAGCTGGCTGCGTGACATTTTGCACTTTTTTAGATCAGCCCAGTTTAAGCGCGCTGCGATTAGATTAGCACCATTCAGCAATACGCCCCCCATGCGGGCATTCATGAGGTTCGCGGAAAATAGCCGAGCACCGGTTAAATCTGCATCATTCAAATCTACTGAATCCATATTGGCACCGGTCAGATCGGCATTAGCGAGGTTAGCACCAGCCAGAGTCGCACCCGGCATGCGTGACTCGGACAGGAAGGACCGGCTAATATCCGCACAGGTAAGATCGGCATCGGTAAGATTGACGCTATTCATGATTGCGCCCTTTAAATTTGCCCGAGTCAAATTGGCGCCTGACATCCTGGCCTCTTGCAGAATCGCGCCGGAGAGATCTGCACCGCTGAGATTTGCATTTATTATATTCGCCCCAGTGAGGTCGGCTCCGGAGAAGTTAGCTTTGGACAGATCTGAACCATGCAAACTGACTCTACTCATTTTGGCCCCGGAAAAATTCGCACCTACCGCCACGACGGAAGACAAATCCGCTCCGATCATTTGCGATTGGGAAAGGTTGGCATCCTGCAGGCGCGAGTAGCTCAGAATGGAGCGGTTGAGGTGAGCCTCTGCAAGATTCGCGCCCTGCGACTGTGAATCGGTGAGGTTTGAGCCGTCATGCAGCTCATTGATCAGGTCGGCAGAGGTGCCGGTTCCTGAGAGGATCAGGATGGCGATCGTTGCCATGAGAGATCGGGCAATGCCGGACATCTCCTTGTTTTTCTTAATCATATTAAGCCAGCCTCCATTGGGGATTGATGGCATCAAGGTATTGAAATTCGGTGAAGCTGTAGGGTGCAGAATAATACTCGGGGTCCTTCATAACCCCATAATAGCTATCAACAGCAAGCCAAGCATCTGGATGGTCTTTGTCCTCCACAGCTACCCAGATATGGCCCTGGGAGTCAAATCCGCTGGGATTATACAGGAATATCACTTTATATCCAAAATCCCTGTAAGTGCTATCCAGTTTTTGAGAACCGTCATAGCACATTCCCAGAGGCGTTACGGGAAACATGACGTATCTACTGATCGTCTTGACAAAATCGGCGTTGTCGGTTAGGGCGTAAGTAGCATTGATACTGATGGCATCGTTTGCTATCACCTGTACCGGTCCGGACTTGGCGGTGGGGGGAGTCATCCATAG
>Ga0209777_10006430_pt1 | contig 13230 bp, 11 predicted proteins | sample FrelakmetHBP12HB_FD_187147 | JGI IMG/M metagenome (GOLD analysis project Ga0209777, IMG submission 187147) | Freshwater lake sediment microbial communities from the University of Notre Dame, USA, for methane emissions studies -HBP12 HB (SPAdes)... | ecosystem: Environmental > Aquatic >...
CAAATATGCCAACGGCACGGAGGTCACCCTGACCGTCCAGGCAGCCAACGGGTACGACTGGAAGGGCTGGCTGGGCACCAGCAGTGATACATCCAATCCAAGCAAGGTAATAATGAGCGGCAACAAGAACATTACCGTCACCTTCAACCAGCGCTTTTCGCTGACGGTCAGCAACCAGCTGGTTATCAGTCCGGTGGTAAACTTTGCGGAAGGTTCGGTAACGGTGAACCCCGGCCCGGGCGACGATGGCGACTATGCTTACGGCATAAAAATAACGCTTACCGCCAGCCCGAATACAGGCTACGGCTGGAAATACTGGTCCGGCACCGCCAGTGATTCATCCAATCCTGCCACGGTAACCATCAACAGCAATAAACACATCGCAGTGACCTTCGAAGCAAGATATCTGGTGACTATCAATAACCAGACGCTCGCCGGCTATAGCGCTAATTTTACCGGAGGGTCGGTAGCCGCCAATCCCGCTCCCGGGGCGGACGGCCGGTATACCAAGGACACCATTACCCTGCTCACGGCAACGCCATCCACAGGCTACCGCTTTGACCGGTGGAGCGGTGATGTATCTGATAAAGTTACTTCCGTTTCCATCCCGATGAACGCCAACAAGAATATCACGGTGACTTTTATTAAGACCCATGTCCTGACCACGAACATGAATCCGCTCCAGGGCGGGTCAGTTTCACCCGCCGGCGGCACTTACGACGACGGCGCCAGTGTCACGCTTACCGCCACGCCGCAGGAAGGCTACCGCTTTGACAGGTGGAGCGGCGCTGTCTCCGATATGGTTACCGCGATTACCTTCACGATGAATGCCGATAAAAGTATTACCGCCAATTTCATCAAATTCTATACTCTGACCGTTGCGGTAAGTCCGGCCGAGGGCGGCAGCGTCTCCCCTGCCGGCGGCACTTTCGACCTGGGTACGGTGGTCACGCTCACGGCAACCCCGGCAACCGGCTACATCTTCGACCATTGGAGCGGTGATGCCTCCGGCAACGTTACCTCAACCAAAGTTACGATGGACGTTGATAGGAGCGTTGCGGCTAACTTCATCACCTCACCTTAAAACAAAACAATCCACCTTAAATGTCATTGCGAGCCCTCCCCGATAACAATCGGGGAGGCGCGGCAATCCCCTAGACCGGATCAAGCCGAGGATAGAGATTGCCACGCCTGCGTGCCGTAACGCACTTCTGCGTGCAGGCACGTCGCTATGGTTCGACAAGCTCACCATGAGCGCTCCTCGCAATGACAGCATAAACGCTTTCAACAATTTTTATTTGCTCGTTAACATTTCATGTGATATCATTTACTTGCTTTTAACCGTACTGGTGAGGTGAATCAATTTGAGAGAAGAAAATGAAAAGCTGGCGAAGCTCGAAGGGGAGCTTAAAGCGGGGGGCGGGGAAAAGAGTGTCCAGAAACAGCACGATTCCGGCAAGCTGACGGCGCGGGAAAGGCTGGACCTCTTCTACGACGAGGGGACATTCCAGGAGACTGACCTGTTCGTGCAGCACCGCTCCAGCAACTTCGGCCTGGACAAGGTAGCCATACCCGCGGACGGGGTTATCACCGGGTTCGGGAAAGTCAACGGACGCACCGTCTGCGCCTTTGCCCAGGACTTCACATCGCGCGGAGGCACGCTCGGGGAAATGCACGCCAAGAAGATATGCCGCATCATGGACATGGCGATGAAGATGAAAGTCCCGATGGTGGGGTTCATCGATAGCGGCGGCGCGCGCATACAGGAAGGCATTAATGCCCTTGACGGGTATAGCAACATCTTCTTCCGCAACTCCGGCGCTTCCGGCGTCATCCCGCAGATATCGGCTATCATGGGGCCGGCGGCGGGGGGCGCGGTATATTCTCCGGCGATGACTGACTTCGTGTTCATGGTGAAAAAGACGAGCTACATGTTCATTACCGGGCCGGCAGTCGTGAAAAGCGTCACCGGCGAGGAGATAGGCAACGAGGAGCTGGGCGGGGCCATGACGCACAGCACGAAGAGCGGCGTCACCCAGTTCGCCTGCGACAGCGACCAGCAGACAATCGAGGAAATCAAAAAACTTCTAGGCTACCTGCCGTCGAACAACGAGGACAAGCCGCCGTTCGCCACACCGGCAGGTACTGTCGACGGCGCTGAAGAAATTTTGAATAACGTCCTGCCCGCCAACTCCAACAAGACGTATAACATGAAGGACGTTATTAAAGCCATCGTGGACAATGGGGAAATTTTAGAGCCTTCCCGACAGTACGCGCAGAACATGATAACCGCCTTCGCGCGGATGAACGGGCAGGCTATCGGCATCATCGCCAACCAGCCCAATAACCTGGCGGGCTGCCTCGATATCAACGCCTCGGATAAAGCCACGCGCTTTATAAGATTCTGCGATGCCTTTAATATTCCCCTACTTACGATAACCGACGTGCCCGGATTTTTGCCCGGCAGCCACCAGGAGTGGGGAGGCATTATCCGGCACGGCGCCAAGTTGCTGTGGTGCTACGCGGAAGCCACCGTGCCCAAGATAACGCTAATTACGCGCAAGGCTTACGGCGGGGCTTACATCGCCATGTGTAGTCAGGGGCTGGGGGCGGACTATACCATGGCCTGGCCGCAGGCGGAGATAGCGGTTATGGGAGCGGAAGGGGCAGCGGCGATAATCCACCGCGGGGAAATAGATAAAGCGGAGGACAAAGCCGCCAAAGAGCAGGAAAAGATAAGAGAGTACCGTGAACTGCTCTATAACCCTTATGTGGCGGCGAAGATGGGGTACATCAACGCGGTGATACAGCCGGCGGAAACGCGTGCCCAGGTAATCGCGGCGCTGGAGGCTTTACAGAACAAGAAAGAGTCGCGCCCGGCTAAAAAGCACGGCAACATCCCGATGTAGAGGGGCAAAATCCCTCTTAATCTCCCCTGCCTTCGCCGAAGCGGCTACGCGCAGGCAGGCTTTACGAAAGGGAGAAACTGGATAATGGAATATTAGTATGCTTATTAGAGCAATGACGACAGACGATATCCCGGCATGGCTGGTTCTGGCGTATGAATCCGACGAAGTCGTCGGCGAACTGATTCCCGATATCGACACGTTTTATGAAGGCTTCGATGATTACATGGCGTCCAAGATAAAGCAGCACGAAGCGTTCATGGCCGCCGATAGAATATCCGGAAAATGCCTGGGAATTGTCGCCTTTTCCAAGAAGAACAGCCGGATTACCTATCTGGGGGTAACCAAAGACGCCGATTTTCCAAGTGTCGGCGGAAAACTGATGGAAATCGCTCTGAATCAGCTCGATAATACCAAGGAAATTACCGCGGACATATTAAAATCCAATGAGGAATCAATCAAGCAGGAACGCGCCCTTTATGAGCGATTCAGCTTTGTTGAAGCCGATGGAGAGATAAAAGAGAACGGCCTCCCGGCCCTCCAGATGAAAAGACCTGTCGTGGCGGTATACCGACCCGGCAGTTTTCACCACAACTACGCAAATTACATCGAGTGGCAAGATGAGAAAAAGTGCCCCATATGCGTTTTCGGAGAGAAGGGACCCCCCGATACCATAGTGATTAAAGAACTGGAGTATTCAAGGGTAGAGACATCCATGTTGGCGGCGCAGGGATTGCTGTGGGGTAAATGTGTGGTAATATCCAAAAAGCATTATGTTGAATTGTACGAAATGCTCCCGCAGGACTTGCTGGGTTATATGAGTGATGTCCAGAAGACCGCCTGGGCATTAAAGAATGTATCCGGCGCCGTAAAAATCAACCTGGAAATACACGGCAATACCAAACCGCATCTGCACACCCACCTTTTCCCCAGATATCTAGATGATTTATATGCCGGGCAGTCGATAGACTATTCCAAAATATCGCCGGTACCTTACGAAAGTAAAGCGGAATACGATTATTTTATCGAGCAGATGAGAAAGAAATTGAGCATCTAAATTATGGGCAAGACTATAACGGAAAAAATCTTAAGTGAAAAGTCCGGCACGGACGCTAAAGCCGGGGACATCGTTATCGCCAGAGTGGACCTGACTTTCGTACAGGATACCACCGGGCCGCTGACGGTAAGGCAGTACCAGACCAGCGGTATGGGCAAGCTGACAAACGCTCAAAGGACGGTGCTGTTTATCGACCACGCAGCGCCGAGCCCCAATGCCAACCTTTCCAACGACCACATCCTGCTGCGGGACTTTTCAACACAGAGCGGATGCATCCTTTCCGAGGCAGGCGACGGCGTCTGCCACCAGATAGTCGCCGAAGCCTACGCGCGCCCGGGCGATGTGGTGGTAGGGGCAGACTCGCACACGGTGACGGCGGGGGGTCTGGGGGCTTTCGCTACCGGCATGGGGTCGTCGGACGTAGCAGTGGCGATGGGTCTGGGTAAGAACTGGTTCCGCGTGCCGGAGACCTTCAAGATAGAGGTCACCGGGGATTTTCAGAAGGGCGTCTATCCGAAAGACTTAATTTTACACCTGATAGGCCAGATAGGCGCGGATGGCGCAACCTATAAGTCTTTGGAATTCAGCGGCAGTGCCGTGAAAAAGATGAGCATGAGCAGCCGGTTCACCATCGCCAATATGGCGGTGGAGGCGGGGGCTAAGGTGGGGCTGTTCGCCGCGGACGAGACGACGCAAAAGTATTTAAAGGCGGAGGGGCGGAGCAATGACTATAAGCCACTGGCCGCCGACGCCGATGCCACATACGAAAAAACGATTAAAATAGATGCCCAAAAGCTGGAGCCGACCGTCTCCAAACCACATACGGTGGATAACACGGCTTTAGCCAGGGAACTCAAGGGCACGAAGATACAGCAGGTAGTCATCGGTACCTGCACGAACGGCCGACTGGAAGATTTGGTTGTTGCCGCTGGTATTCTAAAAGGCAAAAAAACGGCTAAAACAGTCAGGCTGATTATCGCCCCGGCTTCCCGAAAGATATTACTGGAAGCAATCGAGAAGGGCTATATCAAAACGCTGGTAGAATCCGGCGCAATGATACTGCCGCCAGGCTGCGGGCCCTGCCTGGGCGTACATATGGGGGCGCTGGGAGACGGGGAGGCGTGCCTTTCTACCGCCAACCGCAACTTCGAGGGGCGGATGGGCAACCCCAAGAGCTTTATCTACCTCGGTAGCCCGGCCACGGCGGCGGCATCCGCGCTTAAGGGAGAGATAACCGACCCGCGGGAGGTGATGTAAGTGCTGCAAGGCAAAGCGCATAAGTTCGGGGACAGCATTTCCACCGACCATATTATACCGGGCAGGTACGCTCACCTGCGGAGCAATTTACCGGAGCTTGCCAAGCACGTTTTAGAGGACGCCGACGTGAATTTCGTGAAAAAAGTAAAACCGGGGGATTTCGTGGTGGGGGGGAACAACTTTGGGCTGGGCTCGAGCCGTGAGCACGCCCCGCTGGTCATTAAAATGGCGGGTGTCAGCGCTATCCTGGCGAAATCAGTCGCCAGAATCTTTTTCCGTAACGCCATCAATTTAGGCTTGCCTGTGTTGATATGCGACACCGATAAAATCAACGAAGGGGACGAGCTGGAAATCGACCTCACGGCGGGGACGGTGCGGGATAAGACCAACGGCAATATGTTGACCACCGGGAAGATACCGGAGGTAATGCTAAAGATTCTTAACGAGGGCGGGCTGATACCCTATATCCAGAAACACGGGGATATAAAAGTATAAAGTATTGAGTTGTCATTGCGAGCCGTTCCCGAAGGGAAGGCGCGGCAATCTCAAGGATAGCTTAAGACAATGTAGGAGATTGCCATGTCGCTACGCTCCTCGCAATGACAAGGGACAGAGAGAGGTAAAAATTGTCATATAATATAACACTTATTCCGGGGGATGGGGTGGGGCCGGAAATTACCGAGGCGACGCGGTGGGTGCTGGAAGCCACGGGAGTAAAGTTCAACTGGGAGCTGGCCTATGCCGGCGCCGAGGTCATGCAAAAGCAGGGCACTCCCCTGCCCGACTCCGTGCTGGCGTCGATTAAGAAGAATAAAGTGGCTATCAAGGGGCCGGTAACCACACCGGTGGGGACGGGCTTTAGAAGCGTCAACGTCGCCATGCGCAAGGCTTTAGACCTCTATGCCTGCGTGCGACCCTGTAAGACCTATCCCGGCGCTCCCACACCCTATAAAGACGTGGACATCGTCATCGTGCGGGAAAATACGGAAGACCTTTACGCGGGCGTGGAGTACGAGAAGGGAACGCCAGAAGCGTCAGCTTTAATTGATTTTATCAACAGGCAAAAAGGCAACGTTGTAAGGCCGGACGCCGGTATCAGCATCAAGATGATTACCGAATACTGCACGCGGCGTATCGTGAAATACGCTTTCGAGTACGCGCGCAAATATAATCGTAAAAAGGTAACGGCGACACAGAAAGCCAACATCATGAAGTTTTCCGACGGGCTTTTCCTTTCCGTGGCGCGGGAGGTGGCGAAAGAGTACCCGGACATCGAGTTCCAGGACGCGCTCATCGATAACCTGTGCATGCAGCTGGTGCGGCGCCCGCAGGAATACGATGTCATTGTCGCTCCCAACCTGTACGGGGATATTATTTCCGACCTCTGCGCAGGGCTGGTGGGGGGATTAGGGCTGGCGCCGGGGGCGAACATCGGGGAGGGAATAGCGCTTTTCGAGCCGACGCATGGCTCCGCACCGAAGTACACGGGTCAGAATAAAGTCAATCCCATGGCGATGATGCTCTCCGGAGTGCTGATGCTGCGGCACATCGGGGAAGTCAAAGCCGCCGACCGACTGGAAAAAGCTATCGCGGCCGTCATTAAAGAAGGAAAAAGCGTTACCTACGATATGAAAGAGCGGCGGGATGACCCTACCGCGGTGAGAACCTCACGGGTAGCGGACGCCGTGATTGAGAAACTGAAGAAATAATCTTTTTCAATTTGTCATTGCGAGCCTCGATGCAATCGGGCGAAGCAATCCGTATCGTTGAGATTGACACGTCGCGGAGTTTATACTGAGCGGAGCGAATGCACACCTCGCAATGACAGTCTGCTTAGTTTGACAAGAAAGATATCTATGACTAGAATAGTGAGACAAAATCATTAAAGGAGTATATCTATGGACAAAAAAGAAATTCTGAAGTTCATTTCAGAGAACCCGATAGGCTACCTGGCAACGGTGGAAGGCAAAGCCGCCCGGGTACGCGGTATGGACACCTTCCGCGCCGATGAAAAGGGACTGATTTTTTATACCAGCAAGATGAAAAACGTCTTCCAGCAGCTGGAAAAAAATCCCGATGTGGAGGTCTGTTATTTCGCCAAAGGCACGCAGGTAAGAGTACGAGGCAAAATGGAGGTGCTGGAAGACCTGGCGCTGAAAAAAGAAATCGTGGGAAAGCGACCGTTTTTAAAAACAGCCTACGAAAAAAGCTTTGAAGGCATGGCGGTCTGCCGCCTCAAGGGCAAAGCCACCACCTGGAGCATGCAGGATATGACCGCCGCCACTACTTTTATAGATTTATAAAGAGAAGGAGTATTACTTTGGACAAGAAAGAAATTCTGGCATTTATGACCAAAAATTCAGTTGCTTATATGGCAACCGTGGAAGGCAAGACACCGCATGTCCGCGCCATGGGGACCTATAAAGCGGATGAAAAAGACGGCATTGTATTTTCCATGCAGGCCGTTAAGGATGTTTACAAGCAGATAGAAAAGAACCCGGAAGTAGAACTCTGTTACTTTGCCAACGGCGTGCAGGTAAGGGTTAAAGGCAAGTTTGAAATCTGGAAAAAAATAACCGATGCACAAAAAGAAGAAATGCTGAAAGTCCGCCCCTTCCTGAAACCGCAGATAGACGAGCATGGCTGGGACTTTGTGAAGGTCATGACTTTAAAGAACGCCAAGGCCACCGTGCTGGATATGAGCAAGCCCATGGTGCCGGGTGCTCCCAAAGAGTGGGTAACTCTCTAAATTAACGATTTATTCCCCTCCCCTGTTACGGGGAGGGGAAAAGGTCCGTAAAGATGAGCCCCAAACAGAATAAAATAGACTGCGTTTTCTGCAAGATTGTCCGCGGTGAAATACCGTCGCAAATAATGTATCGAGATAAGGACGTGGTCGTTTTTCCGGATATTAACCCGGTAACACCGGTGCACCTGATGGTCATCCCGGTAAAGCATATAACATCGCTGGCGGAGGTTACCGACGCCGATACGGCGCTGGTTGCGAAAATGGTGGCGGTAGCTAATAAAGTAGCTAGGGAACAGGGGCTGTCGGTAAAGGGATACCGCCTGACTATCAACAGCGGGCCGGACGCGGGACAGGTAGTGCCCCATCTGCACATGCACCTGCTGGGCGGTCGAAAGCTGGACTTCGGCAACTAGGGCAAAGCTATAATCCATAAAACTGGCCAGACTACTTTTTAATTCCTCACTCCCCGATAATGACAGCGTAATAAAATATCTCCGGGATATAGTTGATGTTTTACACAAAATGCATTATATTATTGCCAATAGCTTCTTAACTCATTACAACATATCACTATAATAAAGATAAATGACGCCGAAAGGCGAGCGAAGATAGGCTGGAATATATAATTTAGATACGGAGGGAAACCGAGGGGGAGTATTATATTTCCCTTCTTTTTATAGAAGAATAAACCTTGATAGACAAGCTCAACATAGAATGCTATAATCTCTTGAGTAACTTGCCAGCTTATGTGATAATGAACCTGTAAACTGTGTTTACATTAAATATTCCTGAGGATTAAAAGCAAAAAATATAAGGACTTTAACATGCCGGAACTATTAAGAGTAAATGATCTCAAAACCCAATTCAAGACCGAGAGCGGTGTGGTCAGGGCCGTCGATGGGGTGTCCTACTATATCGATGAAAAAGAGATAGTAGGGCTGGTGGGGGAAAGCGGTTGCGGCAAGTCCGTCAGCCAACTGTCCGTCATGCAGCTTATCAGCGCCCCGGGGAAAATTACCGGCGGCGAGGTTCTTTTCCAGGGTCAGAACCTGCTGTCCTACAAGGCTAACGGCCCGGAAATGCGTAACGTGCGCGGCGCCAGGATAGCCATGATTTTCCAGGAGCCGATGACCTCTCTCAACCCCGTCTTGACCATCGGCCAGCAGCTTACCGAGATGCTGGTGCTGCATCTGAAAATGAACGATGAAGCCGCCCGCAAAAGGGCCGTCGAGCTGATGACCATGGTCGGTATCTCCGGCGCGGAGAAACGCATCGATGATTATCCCCATCATTTCAGCGGCGGCATGCGGCAGCGCGTCATGATTGCCATGGGGCTTTCCTGCAACCCTAAAATCCTCATCGCGGACGAGCCCACTACCGCGCTGGATGTCACCACCCAGGCGCAGTTGCTGGAAATGATGAAAGACATGGTGCAGCACTTCGCGGCCTCGCTGGTTATCGTGACCCATAACCTGGGCGTGGTGGCACGTTATGCCCAGCGCATCTACATCATGTACGCCGGGCGCATCGTCGAATCAGGCACCACCAAGGACATCTTCGGCCACCCGCGGCACCCCTACACCATCGGCCTGCTTAAGTGCATCCCCCGCCTCGACGAGGAAGAAGGCACCAAGCTCGTGCCCATCGTAGGGCTGCCCCCCAACCTGATAAATATGCCCCCGACCTGCGCCTTCCTGCCCCGCTGCTCTTATAAAATCGATAAATGTTTCAAGGAACCGTGGCCGGATCTTAATCCGGTTGATACTAACCATTTCATCAGGTGCTACGCTGATACCAGGGAGAAGAAACAATGAACCAGGTACACGATGATGTTTTACTAAACGTTTCCGATCTGAAAATGTATTTCCCCGTTACCCGCGGCCTTTTACGCCGTAAGGTGGCCGATGTTAAAGCCGTCGATGGGGTATCTTTCAAACTGAAGAAAGACGAGACGCTGGGTCTCGTCGGAGAGAGCGGCTGCGGCAAGACCACCATCGGACGCTGCGTTCTCGGCCTGTACCGCCCTACCGCCGGCAAGGTGCTGTTCCAGGAAAAGGATATCGCTGCCCTGCCGGAAAAGAAACTGCGGGATATCCGCCGCAGTATGGCGCTAATCTTCCAGGACCCCTATTCCTCCCTGGACCCGCGTCAGAGCGCCGGCAGCATCGTCGGCGAACCGCTGAAAATCCATCACATGGTCTTTAACAAGGGTGAATACCGCGAAAAAGTTGAACAGCTTTTCCGCATCGTCGGCCTCGACCCGGGCATGTCCGACCGCTTTCCACACGAGTTTTCCGGCGGCCAGCGTCAGCGTATCGGCGTGGCGCGCGCCCTTGCCTGCGACCCGGCTCTTATCGTTTGCGATGAGCCTATTTCCGCTCTCGATGTTTCCATCCAGGCCCAGATTATTAACCTGCTGGAAGAATTACAGGACAGCGTTAAAGGCTTGAGCTACCTCTTCATCGCCCACGACCTTTCCGTCGTGCGCCATATCAGCGACCGCGTAGCCGTGATGTACCTGGGGCACATCATGGAAATCTGCAAGTCAAGGGTGCTTTATGAAAATCCGCTGCATCCTTATACCAGGGCGCTGCTTTCCGCCGTGCCGATCGCCGACCCGTTCGTGGAAGAAACGCGGGAACGTATTATCCTTAAGGGCGAAGTGCCCAGCCCCATGAATCCGCCCCCGGGCTGCGCTTTCCACCCCCGCTGCTTTATGGCTATCCCCGAGTGCTCCCAGGCCGTCCCGCCCCTGCGCACTATCACCGAGGGCCACGAAGTAGCTTGCATCAGAGTGTAATCAATAATCCCCTAAATAAAAAAGCGGCCGGAAGCCTTTTACAGCTTACCCGGCCGCTACTTATTTTATTCTATTAGACTTCTACTTTAAAACTCTGCCCATTGGGAGTACTGTACGTCCGAACTTTCCGTTAATGATAACCGCCGCCGCACCGTAAACCGCCGCCGCGCCGCAGAAAAGCCCCTCGACACCCGCAACCTTGGCGGAAAGGGCGCCAAAGAAATGGATTGCCAGGAGGGTGAAAAGTACCGTCAACGAGGCGAAAACGAAAAAGTGCACGAAGGTCATCTTGAGAGTACCGATGGTCATGAAAAAGGTGAAGATACCCCAGATAACCATCGTCCAGGCGAGGCCGTTGTTATCGGGCTTTAAGAAAAGAACGGCGGTGGCGAGTCCAATCCAGAACACGCCGTACGATGTGAAAGCCGTCAGGCCGAAGGTGTCGCCGCGCCTGCCGTCGATGATGCCGGCGATTACCTGGGCTAGGCCGCCCCAGAAGAAGCCGTATGCAAGGGCCATAGTGCTGTTCATCCAGCCCAGATTATGCAACTGGAGCAGGATAGTGGTGAACCCGAATGCGGCCAGTCCCAGAGCGCCCGGGTTCCCCCATTGGGGTTCAGATTTTATTGTTTCCTGTGACACAAATACCTCCAATAAATTTCGTTATAGTAAACGGCCGGAGAAGAATCCTCCCCCGGCCATTTAGTACCGATTTTATTTCTTTTTACCGGCTACCAGGGTTGTTACTACCGACGGGTCGGCGAGAGTGGAAGTATCACCCAGATTATCTGTATTGCCGGCGGCAATCTTCACCAGGATACGGCGCATGATTTTGCCGCTACGGGTCTTGGGTAAGCCATCGGCAAACTGGATCACATCCGGCGTGGCGATGGGGCCGATTTGCTTGCGGACGTGAGCTTTCAGTTCAGCTTCCAGCTCGGGACTTGGTTTTTCACCCATTTTCAGTGTGACGTAGGCATAAATACCTTCGCCTTTAAGCGAATGAGGCATCGGGACAACGGCAGCTTCAGCTACCTTGTGATGGGCAACCAGACTACTTTCCACCTCGGCGGTGCCGATACGGTGGCCGGAGACTTTGATGACATCATCAATGCGTCCCATCAGCCAGTAGTAGCCATCCTTGTCCTGCCGGGCGCCGTCACCGGTGCAGTAATAGCCGGGGAACTTGCTGAAGTAGGTCTCCTTAAATCTGGCTGCATCACCCCAGATGGTGCGCATCATGCCGGGCCAGGGTTTCTTGATGCATAGCCAGCCGCCTTCATTAGCGCCAACCGGTTGGCCATTTTCGTTGAGAATGATAGGTTCAACGCCGGGGAAGGGCAAAGAGGCTGAGCCGGGCTTGATGGGCATGGCGCCGGGCAGGGGGGTAATCAAGATGCCGCCGGTTTCCGTCTGCCACCAGGTATCCACGATGGGGCATTTCTCTTTACCGATAACGCGGTAGTACCACATCCATGCCTCGGGGTTAATAGGCTCACCAACGCTGCCGAGGAGTCTAAGGCTGGAAAGGTCGCGTTTATTGGGCAATTCCTCGCCTTCTCTCATCAAAGCGCGGATGACCGTGGGCGCGGTATAGAAAACATTGACTCTGTATTTCTCTACGATTTGCCAGAATCTATCTGACGCGGGATAGGTAGGCACACTTTCGAACATGAGGCTGGTAGCCCCGGCGGATAACGGCCCGTAAACGATATAGCTGTGGCCGGTTATCCAGCCGACGTCGGCGGTACACCAGTAGACATCTTCATCCTTGATATCAAAAATCCATTTCATGCTCAGGTAGCAGTGGAGCAGATAGCCGGCCTGCGTATGCAGAACGCCTTTTGGCTTGCCGGTGCTGCCGCTGGTGTAAAGCACGAAAAGCGGTTCATCGGCATCCATTTGTTCCGGCTCGCACTTGGCGGACAAATCAGCAGCATTCATTAATTCATGCCACCAGGAGTCTCTGCCGGCTGTCATGTTGATTTCAATGCCGAGTCTTTTTACGATAATTGCCTTTTTAATGGTAGGACAGGCGGCCATGGCAGAATCGGCGCCGTCTTTGCTTTTGATTTGCTTGCCGCTGCGCCAGTAACCATCAGCCGTAATGAGCAGCGATGATTTGAGGTCGAGGATACGGTCGCGGAGGGCATCGGCGCTGAAACCACCGAAGACCACGCTGTGTATTGCTCCGATGCGGGCGCAGGCCAGCATGGAAATAGCCAGTTCCGGAATCATCGGTAAATAGATGGAAACGGAATCGCCCTTCTTGATGCCCATTTTCTTGAGGACATTGGCGAATTTGCATACCTCATGGTGCAGTTCCTGGTAGGTAAATGTCCTGACATCGCTATCAGGCTCACCCTGCCAGATGAGAGCGGCTTTATTCTTGCGGTCTGTCTTGAGATGACGGTCGAGGCAGTTATAGCTAACGTTTATTTTACCGCCAACGAAGTGCCTT
>Ga0209777_10006431_pt1 | contig 13228 bp, 11 predicted proteins | sample FrelakmetHBP12HB_FD_187147 | JGI IMG/M metagenome (GOLD analysis project Ga0209777, IMG submission 187147) | Freshwater lake sediment microbial communities from the University of Notre Dame, USA, for methane emissions studies -HBP12 HB (SPAdes)... | ecosystem: Environmental > Aquatic >...
ATGGCGCACGCTGGGCGGCCGAAGGAATATTTACTTTGTTTGCCGTTCTGTTCGTATTTGTCGGTCTGCAATTTTTTGCTCTGGGCGTTATCGGTGAATACATCGGTAGAATTTACCGGGAAGTGCGTAAGCGGCCGGAATATGTGATTGAAAACATTTACAGTGTGGAAGGGAATAAACGATAAGTTGAAAGCGGTAGTTTTTGCATATCACAATATGGGTATCGCCGGTTTGGAAGCTCTAGCTAAACACGGTTTTGATATTGCTGCCGTGTTTACCCATGAAGACGACACTGATGAGAATTGCTGGTTCGGCTCGGTCAAAGATTGGGCTGTAAAAAAGAATATTATCGTGCACACTGCCGAAGAAATAAATGAACCGCCATGGATTAAAAAAATTAGCGAACTCCAGCCCGATATCATATTTTCTTTTTATTATCGAAAAATGATCTGCCGCGAGATTCTGGAAATCCCCAGGCTGGGGGCGTTTAACTTGCACGGCTCGCTTTTACCGGCTTATCGGGGACGTTGTCCGGTAAACTGGGTTTTGATCAACGGAGAAAAGCGCACGGGCGTTACGCTTCATTATATGATCGATAAACCTGATGCTGGAGACATCGTCGGTCAAAAAGCGGTAGTGATAGACTTAGCGGATACCGCCAAAACGTTGTATGATAAGCTCTGCGAGGCCGCAAAAGAACTTCTGGATGAATTACTACCTTTGATAAAGATTGATCAAATACCACGGCAAAAGCAGGATTTGCAGGCGGGCAGCTATTATGGAGGAAGGCGTCCGGAAGACGGACGTATTGATTGGAATAAATCTGCGCAAGATATTTACAACTTGATTCGCGGTGTCACCGAACCTTACCCGGGAGCTTTTGCCATTCTGGAAAATGGCGAGAAATTAATTATCTGGTGGGCGGAACCGGTAAAATCAAACATATCCAAAGTTCCCGGAGAAGTAGAAATCAGCACAAAAAATGTTCGCGTGTATGCCGGTAAAGATGCTATAAAACTTATGGATATAGAAGTTCAGGGAAGGCGCATAAAAGGTTCGCCAGTTTCCGAATATTTCCAAAGAGGGAAGGTGACAAAGTTAAAATGAAAATATTGATACTGGGCGTAAATGGATTTATCGGACATCATCTGATTAATAAAATCCTCACCGAAAAAAAAGATTGGGTAGTATACGGCATGGATTTAGGCACAGACCGCCTCGGCAAGGCTCTGAATAATTCCCGGTTTCATTTCATGGAAGGAGATATTGCCATCAACCGTGAGTGGATTGAATTGCAAATCAAAAAATGCGATGTCATCATGCCGCTTGTGGCTATTGCCACCCCCAAGCTTTATGTGGAGGATCCTATTGCCGTTTACAATCTTGATTTTGAGATGAATGTGGATATCATCAAGAAATGCGTAAAATATCATAAACGGGTAGTTTTCCCTTCGACTTCGGAAGTATATGGCGCCTGCACCGATCCCGAATTCAAAGAAGATGAAAGCTTTTTGGTAGTAGGCCCGATCAATAAGGAACGCTGGATATATTCGTGCTGTAAGCAACTTCTGGATCGCGTAATTTACGGCTATGGAACAAGAGGCCATTTGGAATTTACACTGTTTCGACCTTTCAACTGGATTGGTCCGCGGCTTGATTCGCTTTACGCGGCAAAGGAAGGCAGTTCCCGCGTGGTCACTCAATTTATCGCGGAGTTGTTTATGAAGCGGCCGATAAATCTTGTTGACGGTGGTAAACAGAAACGTTGTTTTACTTATGTCGATGATGGAATTTCAGCGCTGATGAAAATATTAGAAAATAAAAATGATATTTGTAAAAGCCAGATTATTAATATTGGCAATCCAGAAAACGAATGCTCGGTCAAAGAATTGGCCAATATATTAAAGAAGCTTTTTCAGGAACATCCTGACCATAAAAACGATAAAAGTTATTCCGAAATAATCGATGTTTCCGCGGATACATATTACGGCAAAGGCTATCAGGATATTTACACGCGCAAGCCCAGCATTGAAAAGGCAAGAAAACTTTTAAACTGGGAACCGAAAATTGGATTGGAAGAATCGATGCGTTTGACACTCAATTCATTTTTGGAAGAAAATAAAGACGCCGACATCAAATAAAATGCCAATGCTCGGATTAAAAATAGATGTAGACACCTACTGGGGCATGAAAAACGGCGTGCCCTGTCTCTTACAAACTTTAAAAGAATTCAATTTAAGAGGCACATTTTTTTTAAGCATCGGGCCGGATAATTCCGGCCGGGCGGCATTGCAGCTAATCAAGAATCCACTTTTCTTAAAAAAAATGATGCGGACAAACGCAACTGCTCTTTACGGCTGGAAAACAGCGCTGTATGGCACGTTGCTTCCGGCGCCCATGATCGCGCTTTCATTTCCGAAAATTGTGAATGATATAATTGCCGCAGGCCATGAAGTTCAGTTTCATGCCTGGGATCATCGCCGCTGGCAGGATGAACTGCCCCAAAAATCAGAGAATTGGATTAAAGAGTGGTTTGACAAAGGGATTGCCGGTTTTGAAAAATTAACTGGAAAGAAACCTACAGCCTTCGGCGCGCCTTCCTGGCTAATTGATGATAGGGTACTTTCCATAATTCAAGAATACAAATTTGAATATCTAAGCTGTACAAGAGCTAAAGCGCCTTTCATTCACGAAATAGCTGATATACCGGAGATACCATCTGATTTGCCTTGTTTTGAGGAAATTGACTTTCAAAAAGGCGTATCTGTTATAGCCGACTTGATTAAAAATGGAAATATTCACGTTCTGCCGGTTCACGCGGAAGTAGAAGGGGGTATTTTCCAAAATCAGTTCAGAGAGCTTTTGGAAAAATCGCTCAACATGGGTATGGAAGTTGTATCGCTTAATAAAATCAAAGAGAAGGTGAATATTAAAACCTTACCCGGGAGAAAATACAAAATGGAATTACTCCCCGGCCGCCATTCACCCTGTGCAGTGTAATGAGACTCAAGCTTCAGAAACGAAGTAAACTGAAGCTTGTTAGTCGAATTATCCCAGGAGCGCAGCGACGCGGGATTAATTGATAGAAGAATCTCCGTCCATCACCGTTACCAAAAGATAATTTGAGTTAAGCATTATCAGTTTATAAAATTGGGTTATTTAGATCGTTACTTAATTTTTCTTAAATAATGTTTCCAGTTTGTCTTTAGCGCCTGAATCAGTTGCGCCGGAAGATTTTGCTGTTTGTTTAAATTTGAAGAAATCACAAAAATTGGAGCGGTTTTTGTCCAGTACTCTTTCGGCCTGAGGTTCGCGGCAGTCGTTATATGAGCCGGTATCATAAAAAGAGCAGTTGAGGCAACAATGCAGATCAGCTCCGCAGGAGGGGCATTGCGCTTGCCTGCCGATAAAAAAATCCGGCGCGATTTCTTTTTTACATTTGCGGCAGATGTTCATGCAAATAAAAATACAAGAAATGCCGAATAATTGTCAAGAAACTTTCGTGGCTAGTTAAGGGGGATATAAATTTTCCAAGATCACACGAAAATACGAATTGGAATTACTCTCCAGCCACCATTCAGCATGTGTGGTATAAAAACAATAATAGTACGAGAGATAACTTGTTCGAAAAAACTAATAGCTAAAAGGTGCAGAACTAAAATCCCTGTTTTAAATATCTCCACAAATAAATATTAGATCTGAAGGTTAAGGACACAAAAAATATCTTTTAAAACAGCTAGTGTTGATTTTTTATTGTTACCGAACAGTGCAAAGCTGCGGCAAAACTTAGATCAGCAAAGGGGCGATACTACGCTGATCTGCTGTATATTATCGGTAGGTGCAATCGTCCTACGTTTTCTTCAACGAGGCTTCGCGTGCTTCAACCTTTGCCTTCAGCTCAGCGATTGCCTCGGCCTTTACGAGACCAGGGGAAAGTTCATTCATAGCCCCATAGCCCGCCAAGTGAATTTTGTCTCTGCCCGGTTCTGTCAAAAACATGTTTGTTGCAACTGAGTATGCAGCTCCAATGTAATGGCGGACAAAGGGGATATTGAGTAGCTTTTGGTAATTAAAGTATATACGCTCATCTGGTGAAGCACCCATTACAAAGACATTCTCTCCGGTAGCCTCACTATAGAGCTCTACTGCTGAGACAATACGAGAAAGGAATTCGGAGCATGGGCCCTCAATTCTCATCCAGGCTACAAAAGAATCACGTATGGTTTGTGAGTTGCTTGATTCTGTAATGGTTTTGTAGAGTGGTAATGCATTCATGAATGCCATGGGGAGATCATTAACACTCTTTACCGGACTTTCTGGATTGTTTCTTAAGGATAATTCGAACTGATCGAGTAAATGAGCGACCTGCTCCAGTGCTGCAAATTTACCTAGTCTTTTTATCTCATTGCGTTGGAGGTCTAGAGAGATACGTTGCATAGCAAGTTCCTCTCTTTGCAGGCGAAGTTCATTCCCCTGTTGAAGGTATGCGGCAATCAGCCAGATGAAAGCGATTGTACTTGCGGTACCTGCAAGATAGCCTCCGAGTTGGCTACGTGTGGCCATATCGGGAATAAGTAGAAACACCAACACTGCTGCTGCAATCATTAATCCCGTCAGTATCCATGGCCAGCTACGTTTCATATTGTTCCTGTTTTGGGTACTTAGCAATTAATATACTAACTTTGTTTTTTTCTGTATTATGATGAATAAAGTAACATAACATTCGGAAAACATGAAATATTATTTTTGATAATTTAAGCTTCCTTCATCCAATCTTTACCGCCCAGTATTCGCGCGACTAGTATACTGGAAACATTATCGCCAATGGCGTTCACCATTGTTGCCGGAGCATCAACTAGTGTTCCAATCATCGTGATAAGCGGGAAGACTTCCATCGGGAAGCCATAAACGGAAATTATTAGAATTTCGCCGATTGTGCCGCCTCCTGGTATGCCGCTCACAACTACCCCAACCAGAAGTGCTATACCAAGAGCTGTCGCGATGGTTTCAACTCCTGAAAAACTCATATTGAATATCCCAAACAGAAAGGCAATCTTCACAACAGCGGCAAGGCAGGAGCCCTCCATATGCATGGTCGCGCCAACTGGAATGACAAACTCACTGATTTCCTGGGGCACACCAGTTTTGTCTGCCGCTTCCAGATTAGCGGGAATTGTGGCTATAGAGCTTCCTGTAGCCAGAGCGATGAGAGATGGCGGTATGATGTTGCGCCAAAAACGCCGCAGACCTTCACTTCTGGCGGCTATAAAGACATACAGGGTGAAGGCAATAAAGTAGTACAAAATAGCCGTCGGGTAATATAAAAGTACAACTCTGGCGTATGAGCCCAAGAGTTCGGGCCCGAAGACGCCGACAAGATAGGCAAAATAAGCACAAAGGCCGATCGGTGCATAGTACATGATGAAGAAAATTAGTTTCATCATAACTTGACTTGCCGAGGTCAGGAAATTTGCGAAATTTTTGCCGCGTTCTCCGGATGCTGAAGTGGCCAGGCCCGTGAGAACAGCAAAGATAATAAGCGCGAGCATATTCTTCTTGGATAAAAGATCGGCAAAATCGCTGACTGTAAAAGCCTTCACTATTTGATCGGAGGCTTTAAAGTGTTCGACATTTACGCCGTTGCCAAAGTTGACATGGACACCGACTGCAGGAGGGTAAAGTATAACTCCGATTAGCATGACAATTGAAGCAATCACGCCGGTGATTACGAACACAAGTATCATCGCGGATAAGATTTTTCCTAAGCGCCGGATATTACTCATTCCGGCAACAGCCGATGATATGGAGAAAAAGACGAGTGGAATAATGGCCGTAAAGAGAAGATTTAAGAAAATATCACCCAAGGGTTTTAGAACAGCTGCGTCTTTCTCAAAAATAATTCCGATAATCGCGCCGATAACGATGGATACAATCAGAATAATCGAAAAACCGTAGGATTTTAGGAAAGCCGGTAATTTAATTTTCATAGATTCACTCAATCACAAAATCAAAATAAGTATCGGGGAAAGGTTCGTTATTCAGTGTAAAGTGCCACCACTCCATATCATAATTTTTATAGCCGTGCTTTTCCATGAGCGATTTGAGCAGAAGCCGGTTGATTTTCTGCTGACGGCTGATGCTCTTATTGGCCGTATGCGATAGTTCATGGAAACAATCAAAACCAGTCCCCATATCAATGCTGTTATCACGGAAACGTTTGTTTGCGGGCAAGTAACATTCAAATAGTTTCTGCTTCTGAATGTAGTCCGGCTGTTGGGGAAGAGGTAAGGGGACAATGGTCAAATCAAGGGTACTACCACGGCTGTGACCTGATTTGCTGTCTATATAGCCGTCTTTAAAGAGATTTTTCTTATCTACAGTCGGATAAAACTCTTTTTTGGTTTTGGTGTCAGCAATTTCCTGGGCCCAGCGCACAAAGTGATCCACTGCCCGCTGCGGGCGATAACAATCATAAACTTTTAGAGTCAATGAAAAAGGTTCTAAATCTTTTTGAACTTTTAAGAGTGCTTCCGCCGCTTCTTTGGTGAGGATGCATTTTGGCTCCAGATAGCCGTCAACTCTTTCTCCAACAAAATTATGGGCTCCGTAGTAGCGAATATCAAGTTGTATTGCAGGAATCAGCTCTTTTATATCGACAAAGCCTTCCGGGATTTTGCCCGCGCCGGTGGAGATATGCGTAAATTGTGGAAAACACAAAGCGGTAATTATTAATATGGTAATTACAATCTTTGTTTTCATCAAGGAAACCTCCCTGTTGTTTCTTCAATTCCCATAATAATGAGCGGTTGTGCCTGCGGATCAAGCCATTCCATAATTTTAATGATATTTTCTTCGGAGACAGCTACACATCCTTCCGTAGTATCATTTTCTCCTCCCCAAACATGGAAGAAGATGGCACTGCCCTGTCCTTTGATAACCGGATTGGTGTTATACTCGATGACGATAGCATATTTGTAGAGATTATCATCGCGTTTCATTTTTTCATAGGATTTAGCTTGTGTGGCGTCTTTTTTAACCCAGCGATTGTAATCATCGGCATTGACATCATCGATCCATAGATCATCAGCTAGTGCCTGACGGTAGGGCATTTTTGTCTTTATGAACTCATCATAGCCGAAAGTCATTTTAAGAGGAAAGATGCCGGAAGGGGTTTTACCGTCTCCTTCTCTTTTTTCTTCGAGATGAGCAAAACCGTTTTTGCCGATTACGGCATTAAAAGGCTCGAAAACCGATTTCCATTGATTATTAATTTTTTCCAGGGTGTAAACTCTTTGTTCAGTAAAAAAAAATAATGTGGTATCGGTTGTTACCAGCAGAACCTGCCCTGATTTACAGATTTTGTTTTCCAGGAAAGCCCATAGAGCATCGGAGTTAGGATTGAACGCCAAAGAACGAGATAAACAAGCTGATAAGGAAAGAATCACCAGTACGAGAAAAGATAAAAGAAAAAATGTTGAAGATTTTGCAATTTTCACAGAAAGATTCATTCCATTTTTTTATTGTTTTAATGGAAAAAAGGTGCAATTTCAATAAGAAATATTTGATTGCCACTTGGAGCGGCTACAAAAATATCACCAAACAGCCAATAGTTTCTCAATATTTTCGTAAAAATGTCTCCCCAAAAGTGCTTAAAATTTCCTTGACATTCTAAGGTACTAACGGCATAAGTATTGATAACGAATATAAGAAATCCCTAATTTTATATAAAAATCGATCAGCAGGTGGTCTTAAATACGAATAACTTAAAAAACTGACTAATAATTAGTGATCCTTGACTTTTCTCTTTTTTATGATAAGTAAAAGGCTTATGTTAAAGTGGCAATCCTTCAAATCTATATTGAAAGATAAAACGTCGGGTAACCTGTTTACTTTAATGGTTATTTCGCGCACAAACAGCGCGGTAAGAAAAATATCACTTCCCAGATTTTTAATCAGCAGTTTTTTAGTAGTTTCTTTTGCAGCCATTCTGATATCCCTTTATTTCATATATGATTATGCGAGTATTAAGAGAGATAGAGCGGAGTTAGTGAGGCTTAGGGAGCAAAATAAAGAACAATCTCAACAGGTTCAAGATTTGGCCCTGCGGGTGGATGAATTTTCCGATCGCATGGAAGAACTAAGACAGGTTGATACAAAAATTAGAATTTTAGCCAGCCATCAGACTGGACGAGATAAAAAACTACCATTAGGTATCGGCGGAGCAGCTAACTCTGAAACAAGATTACAAGAATTATTGGATAAAGATCAACGTAAGTTGATCTATGGGATGCGTAAAAACATCTCTTCGTTAAATGAAGATGCTAATTATCGGGAAAAGAGTTTCAATGAACTATTGGCTTTCTTACATGAACAAAAGTCAATTCTTGCCGCTACACCATCTATCTGGCCGGTTAAAGGGTGGATAACTTCTGGTTTTGGCGCAAGAGAATCGCCTTTTTCCTCCGGAGTTGAATTTCATAAAGGAATAGATATAGCGACTAGATACGGAAAAGAAGTGCTGGCAACAGCGGACGGATTGGTAATTGATGCCGGTTACCATTCTCAAGACGGCAATTTGGTGAGAATAGATCATGGGCACGGATTGGTTACCGCTTACGCTCATTTATCAAAGGTAACCGCAAAATACGGAATGAGAGTTAAAAGAGGAGACGTAATCGGCTATGTCGGCGATACCGGCCGTAGTACAGGTTCGCATCTTCACTATGCTGTTTTTGTTAATAGGGTGCCTGTCAATCCGCAAAGGTACTTGAAAAATAAATCATAAAAAGCGGAAGCGCAAAATGCGATTCTCGTCTTATGGCGAAAATTAAGGAACAAAATAAAAATACTCATTTTCTTTATCAAAAGTTCCTCCTCATGGCCTGATATTTTATTGTTAATAAATTCAACCTGTCGAATCAGCCGGTAAATATGCCGGTTTTTTTTTAGTAAGGTTAGGGTTGTCAATGATCGAAATGATATTGAAAAAAATCGTGGGAACAAAGAATGATCGTGAATTGAAGCGATATTCATTGCTGTTGGATGAAGTAAATAATTTTGAACCGGTGATGATGTCTTTAGCCGATGAGGAATTACGGGTAAAAACTCCTTATTTCAAGGAAAAGCTGAAGAATGGCTCCAGCCTTGATGATATTCTAGCGGAAGCATTTGCCGTGGCCAGAGAAGTATCGCGCCGCACATTACTGATGCGCCCTTTTGATGTTCAGGTCATCGGCGGAATTGTATTGCATGAAGGAAAAATCGCGGAAATGAAAACAGGCGAAGGAAAAACACTTGCCGCGACAATGCCTTTGTACCTTAATGCGCTAGGTGAAAAAGGCTGTCATGTTGTCACTGTGAATGATTATCTGGCCAAAAGAGATGCTGAATGGATGGGGCCCATTTATCATTTTTTAGGTTTAAGTGTGGGAGTAATAATCCATGGCCTGGATGATGAGGAACGCAGAAAAGAATATCAGGCCGATATCACCTACGGCACTAATAACGAATTTGGATTTGATTATCTGCGCGATAATATGAAATTCAACCTTGAGGATTACGTTCAAAGAGAATTTAATTATGCCATAGTCGATGAAGTGGACAGTATCTTAATCGATGAGGCCAGAACTCCTTTGATTATTTCCGGCCCATCGGAAGAATCAACAGATAAATATGTTAAAATCAACCAGATAATTCCGAGATTAAAGAGAGATAAAGATTATACAATTGATGAAAAGAGCCGTACGGTTGTTCTTACGGAAGAGGGAGTTACGCATGTGGAGGGATTTTTAAATGTGCAAAATCTCTACGAGCCGCGAAATATTGAAATTGTTCATCATGTAAATCAAGCTCTGCGCGCCCATACTTTATTCAAAAGGGATGTCGATTATCTCGTGAAGGACGGGCAAGTTATAATTGTTGATGAATTTACCGGAAGGGTTATGCCCGGAAGGCGTTACAGTGATGGTTTGCATCAGGCGCTGGAAGCCAAGGAAAAAGTGAAAGTTGAGAGAGAAAATCAAACACTGGCTTCGATAACTTTTCAGAATTATTTTAGAATGTATAAAAAGCTGGCTGGAATGACAGGAACCGCGGATACGGAAGCTGCGGAGTTTAAGAAAATATATAATTTGGATGTTGTCGTCGTGCCGACCAATATGCCGATGATTCGTAAAGATAACAATGATCTTATTTATAAGACTGAAAAAGAAAAGATTAAGGCCGTTATCGAAGAGGTTAAGGCTCTGAATAAGGTGAAAAGACCAGTGCTGGTTGGAACTATTTCCATCGAAAAATCGGAACTGTTAAGTAAATATCTTACCCGTGCCGGCATTAAACACCACGTTCTGAACGCTAAAAATCATGAAAAAGAGGCCGAAATAGTAGCCCAGGCCGGACAGCCGGGAATGGTTACCATATCTACAAATATGGCTGGTCGCGGGACGGATATTCGTTTAGGCGAAAAAATTGCCGACATAGGCGGCCTGCATATTTTAGGCACGGAACGTCACGAAAGCCGCCGTATCGACAATCAGTTAAGAGGCCGTTCGGGACGGCAGGGCGATGACGGATCTTCGCGTTTTTATCTTTCTTTGCAAGATGACTTACTGCGTATATTCGGAGCCGATAGAATATCGGGAATTATGGATAGGATCGGTATAGAAGAAGATCAACCCATTGAGCATAAATATATTTCAAGGGCTATAGAAAATGCCCAGAAGCGCGTGGAAGGACAAAATTTTGACATTCGCAAGCATCTTTTGGATTACGATGATGTGATGAACAGACAGCGAAAAGTCATCTATGAACAACGGAAGAAAGTTTTACGCGGAGATAACTTATGGGCAGACATTGAGGAAATGGTTGAAGAAATCGTTGATGATCTTTTATTCGAATATATAGATGAAAAAAGTCATGCCGATGACCTTAATTTTAAAGGACTTGATGACGCTATATTTAAGCAATTCAATTTAAAACTTGATTTGGCTAATTCCCACCAAAAAGGTTCCGCTCAGCCTATCCGGGAAGTTATAATCGAAAATGTCCTGAATCTTCTCCACGAAAAAGAAAAAAATTTCGGCAAAGAACTAATGGATTATTTGATGAAAGTAATCATGCTTCAAGCAATCGATGCTCACTGGAAAGAGCATTTGCTGGCCATGGATCACTTAAGGGAGGGGATTGGCTTGCGCGGTTACGGCCAAAAGGATCCCGTGAGAGAGTATCAGCGCGAAGGTTACGAAATGTTCATGGAAATGATCTCCTATATTAAAATGGACACATTGGAAAAACTTTGTTTGGTTAGAATACAAAGAGAGGATGAAGTGGAAAATATCAGGAAAAAACAAAAGGAGGATTACGTTTTAAGCCGCGGAGAAGATACGCCTGCTAAGCAGACAATCAAACATGAAGGCGGTAAAGTCGGACGGAATGAACCTTGTCCCTGTGGAAGCGGTAAAAAATATAAAAAATGCTGCGGCGCCTAAGTTATTCAATAAAGGAGTATGCTACATGCAAAAAAGCAAAAATAAAATCAGCGTTCCCGGTTTTTTAGCTAATGGAATTTCAGCGGGCATTAAAGATGCGAATCAGAAAGACCTCGCTTTAATTTATTCAACTGTACCGGCGAGGGTAGCAGCCGTATTTACCAAGAATTCTTTTAAAGCCGCGCCGCTGTTAATTGATGCCGAGCGTGTTAAAAAAGGAACTGCCCAGGCTATAATTACCAATAGCGGATGTGCCAACGCGGCAACAGGAAAGGAAGGTTGTAAGGATGCTTTAATTGTGTCGGCCGCATTGGCCGATCAATTGAAGATTAAGGAAGAGTTTATCTTGATGGGTTCGACAGGAGTTATCGGGAAAAGGCTTCCCGTCAAAAAGATAACCGGCGGCATGGTCAAACTGGTCAAGGGATTGAACGAGTTTGGCATTGAAGATGCCGAAACGGCGATGATGACTACCGATAAATATCCGAAAATAGCCATAAGGAAAGGAATTGTCGGAGCAAAAGACATTATCATTTGCGGTATAGCCAAAGGAGCCGGTATGATCGAGCCCAATATGGCCACCTTGCTGACTTATGTAATGACCAACGCTTTAATTGATTCCAAAGCCTTGAGTACGGTTTTTCATCAGGCCATCGATAACACGTTCAATTCCATTAGCGTTGACGGCTGTATGAGTACCAATGATATGGCGATTATTTTGGCTAACGGCTTAGCCGGCAACAATCCCCTGGAAAGGGCTCAGGCTAGGTTGCAGCGTTTTCGCGATATGCTTTCCGATGTTTTGATGGAACTTTGCCAGGCGGTTGTCCAGGACGGCGAAGGGGCAACTAAATTTATCTCGATAAATGTTGAAGGAGCAAAATCCAGATCTGATGCTCGCCGTGCGGCTTACGCCGTTGCCAACTCCAATTTAGTCAAAACGGCGTTCTTTGGAGAAGATCCCAATTGGGGGAGGCTAATAGCTGCCCTTGGTTCATCCGGAATACCTCTGGAAAAGGAAAGAGTAAGTATGTCCATAGGAGATGTGTTGGTATTTTCCCAGGATTCACCGATAAACTTCAATTTAAATAAATTGAAAGAAGTCTTTCAAAAAGACCGAATTGACGTGCGCATCGGGTTAGGGGGTGGAGATAAATCATATTGTGTTTACACATCTGATCTTTCCTATGATTACGTGAAAATAAACGCCGATTATTCGACTTAAATAGAGCCGTGAAAATGTAATAATTTATATATTCTAAAAGGGTTATTAGTGAAACTCCAATTCCGACATATAACTTAAAGGTCACAAGTTGGGATTGGTAAGTTGAACAATCCCGCGAAGCGGAGGGGATAATACACCACAGCTTGTTGTGGAATCGGTTTCTACAGCTTGCTTTGAGGTTCATACCCGTGATTAGCGCTTGATCATTTAGATTATTTATGTTAATTGCCGCGAGCCAAATTTCACACATCCTTGGATTGCCGGTATGTTGCTTTTTGAAAAGTGTGCCGTGCAAGTTGAAAAGGATGGAGGAAAAAACAAAATAAGGAGAAAACTATGTCTGCAATTTCAATGAAACTTTTACTGGAAGCAGGTGTCCATTTCGGGCACCAGACCAACAAGTGGAACCCCAAAATGAAGCCGTATATTTTTGGGGCGAGAAACAATATTTATATTATTGATCTGCAACAAACCGTAGGTATGTTTCAAACTGCTTACAACTTCATCGTCGATATTG
>Ga0209777_10006432_pt1 | contig 13227 bp, 15 predicted proteins | sample FrelakmetHBP12HB_FD_187147 | JGI IMG/M metagenome (GOLD analysis project Ga0209777, IMG submission 187147) | Freshwater lake sediment microbial communities from the University of Notre Dame, USA, for methane emissions studies -HBP12 HB (SPAdes)... | ecosystem: Environmental > Aquatic >...
AATTCAAATTTCTTAAGTGCATTACGCTTTAGATAATCGATAATTTGCTCATCGCTCTTTTCTAATAGCTGGAAAGGGTAAGAAAGCTCTTCCTTTACACGCTCAACGATTATCGACCATGATAACATAATTATTTCTCCTTTATATTTTGTTCTATAAAGGTTCTAACATCCGAAATAACCTTAGATTTATCACTATCCCAATCTTGTTCTTTAATTCTATAAAATGAACAACCAATTTCCTTAACAATATTATCTTCTCTTTCTTTATCCCGTGCTACATGTTTCTCTAATATATGTCCATCCTTCTCATCGAATTCTATAGCTACATTAATACCAGGAAAATAAAAATCCAGAAAATAACCACACACCGGTTCCTGTATTTTTATCTCTATTGTTATATTTTGTTTTAAAAGATTAAAAAATTCTATTTCTTTATCACCGATATTAGGACGAACTATATCACCGCCAGGAAATAATTTTTTTAATCTTTCATAATGAGACAATCTCATTCTTTTTAGAGATTCTTCTGTATAACAACCTTTTTTCCCTTTATTCCATGGCACTCTACCTTTTAAAGAAATAGAAAGTTTGGCACCAGTTCCTTCTGGCATCTTCTTCCCTTTCCATGGTCCAGGTTTTCCAATCATAGATTGTGAAATTTTTGTTTTAATTTCATCTGATAAATGTAAACCAGTGTTCCATGATTCTCTTCCTTTTAAAGAATCTGAAATATTTTTCTTAGCTATATCAGTATGAGGTTTTCTTATTTGAAGTTTTCTTTTAAACTTCATCTTCTCTATTTCTTCTGGAGTATGAGGTATCCCTTTATTCCATGGAATTTTTCCTCTGAGTGCATGACTACAATGAAAATAAGTAGATGTTTTTGATAATACGTGTTTACCACAACCGCATTTACATAAAGGTAATAATTCTTGATTCATCTTTAATTCTCCATTTTAGTTATTTGTTCTAGAGAATTAAAGATGAATCATCATACGTCTATTTTATTCACTAAAAAATTTCAACATCAAATCTTCAAATACAGAAGGAGCTTCACCATGAAGAACTGTCATGATATGCATCATAACATTTCTAATTTCCCACTGAGCATGTTTATCACATCGAAGTTCAAAGATGGTTCTCCACTCTCTGAGATTCGCAGTAATAACAATTTCTGAAGTACATGCATTCGGAAGAACAAATCTAGCATCTTCATTCTTAACTCCAAGTGCCTTATACTTATCATACATCTTTTGAATTATAACCATATCATCTTCAAAATATTTTTTCCAAAGAGGATGTTCATTTATGACTGGAGGAATCACATATTCGAATTGAGATTCATTAACATATCTCTGACTCTGCTGAGAGAAAGAACAAAGACGATGTCTTACTAGCTGATGTGTCATTGCCCTAGAAACACCATTAATTCTGAATGTTGCAGAGGCATGCTCTAACACTGAATGATGCCCGCTCTTGATCAGAGCTTTAATTAATTTTCCTGGTTCACTTTTTGATTCGCTTTGATAACATGTTCTCGCTGAATCAGCTATTACTTTTTCTGCATCTGGTGTTATTGCTTCTAACTTTATATTCATTTCCTAATTTCTCCTAACAGTTCTTCTATCGTTCTTTTATCTATTGATTTAACTATCTGCGAATGTAAAGCATCAACCATAGCTTCATTGATATCAGTACCATAAATATCTCTTGCTAATTTTTCAGCTTCTAATGTCCATTCGGTTGTAATTGGAACTTTCCCTATGATTTTCCCATCATCATTTTCTATAGCGAGTAATATTTTTCTTCCCCTCATATTCATACTTTCTCCTAAAATAAATTACTAACTGTATTTTCTGTAACTACACCCATAAGACCTGCTTTGTTTAAAGCATTAACCATAACACCTGCTGCAGAACATTTATATGTATTTTGAATAGATTCAACTATCTGTTTCTTTTTATCTATCATATCAACAGGGAATCCACCATCTACACAATCAGAAAGAATTTTAAATGAACTCAATTTTAGATTTCTAATGACTATATCTTGATTATCAATAACCTTCTTTAAAGAATTATTATTCACTTTATATGTTGTATCAAAAATCGGTTTCTTCGCTTTAATATTCTCATATACATTCTTCATTGATCTACCACAAAGGGTCATGACATACTCAAATATCTCAGGAAGTCTCGTTGAACCAATCCCACCAACACCTTTAAATCCATCACCAGTATCACCAATGATTGATAGTGCCATAGGGAACCACTCAGCAGCATTAGTTAATTCAAGTTTATTCTTCAACCAATGCTCAAATATATCTTTCTCACTAAGCATTTTTACATTCTTACTGTGACGATAAAATTGAAATTTATTTGGTGCATCTATACACTGAAGCATATCTTTATCAGTACTATAAATAATATTCGCTGATTCATCTACATTTTCTTTTGGTAAGATATGGTTCATCAAATAAAATGGGACGAAATCAGCCTCTAAGAAATTCAATCTTATAAAACAAACATTAGGTATCTTATTAGCAACTCTATCAATAACATGATAATTTTTATCAAGTATCTTAAAGAAAAGTTCTCTATCAGCTAAATCCAACCCAAACATATCACTCAATCCTCGATTAGCTTTATACTCTTTATATACATCTAAATGATAGGATGACTTACCACTTTCCATAAAGAAAAACATATTAATATCAATATTTCTTTTCTTTGCATATAATTTATGAAAAGATATAAATTCCAGAATAGCAGCAAATAAAGATGTATCAACCATCACAGTATCTTTACTTCTGGATAGTATATGTCTAATTGCCCACTCTTGAAATAAAGCTTGAGCACAACCCTTAACATCAAGAAAAAGATTAATCTTCTTCCTACCTGTTAAAGAAAGCACATTGTCTAGATACTCATATTTCGGGTAATAAGAAAAAAACTGAGAAGAACTTGCTGTCCATTGATCCATTTTAAAACTCCTTTATATTTATTCCACTATACACATTACCATGCGGATGTATAATAGAAAAATTGGACTATTTCGCCAACTTTTGGAAGCAATGTGATAGTAACTGTTTGTGTATCACGATCAAATGTATAATCTCTATTATACTCTAATTTACCAGGATAAGAAACAAGAATCATATCCTGTTCTCTTTGCAGTTTAGAAGGTAAAGAAACAACTACCTTTCTAGATAAATCAGATACATCCAAATCAGTAAATTCATAAATAGCTACCAATTTAGAATCTCTAACTATTAAGTATTGCCCACCAATATAAATATTAGAACCTTGTGGTGGTGCAACAGTAAACTTAATAGCTGAATTATTTTCAATTGTATAGTCGGTATTCTGTCTAAGAAAAACTGAATTTTGAAAAATAGTAACATTCTCTAAATGCATATCATCTAAAATATAACCCAGAGGAAATACTGTTTGTATTCCATCACAATAGTCTTTCAAAAGACGTCTTTCCATTTTTGTCACATCTTCTGGTCCACCCATTTGTGCTTGTAAAGATGCAGTAGGGTCGGTTTTCTGAATAGTATCAACTGCAGTATTATACATAGCAGGAGAATCAGTTTGGATATATTTCACTGCATCATAACCAAGTAGTGGTTCTTGTTCTGTAATTTCTATAGAATCTAACAAACCAGAATATAATTTTTTAGCCAAAGAATCCATCGTAATATTCTTTGATATATTAGCTGTAACTGCATTGTATTCTGAATCAGAAATATGTGTTATTAAAGGTTTTTTCAACGATTCACATTTTGAATATAATACACTAATCAACGCTTCATTTTTACAAATCACCCCAGCACATTTTCTAATAGCTGGTAAAAATGAATCAGAATAATCTGAAAAACAAAGAATATTATCTTTATGAACTTCTATTGATGTGTCAGTATAATGGACAAGAGTACCTCTAGCAATATAATTATATGGACTGAATTTAGAAGGATACGTTATGCTAGTAGATCCAAATTTAATCAGTAAATGCTGAAATTCATCTTCTTGACTTACTGAAAATAATTTAAAGAATTTTTCAAAATATTTATTATTGATATCTGTTTTACCAACAGCTTGTAAAATCTTAAATGGTGATATTAGTGGATATTTAGTATAAGTTTTACCGATAGAAAATGATAGATTTAATTTTGGATCAAGACCTCTATTTAAAACCATATAAGTTGGAATATTAACTTCATATTCAAAAGTGGCACTTAGTTTATGATCTGAAATAGTATCACCGCCATACTTAGTAGAAGAATCAACAAAAGATGTTAGACGCCATATAGCATCTAAAGCTAGAGGGATTCCAAGTTTCTGTTTATTAATTGAATCAATATGAACCAAGTCTGCAGTTGTATTTGACCAATCAAGTTTTATTCCTTTATCAGGATCAGTTTCAAAATTTTGAATTTGATCGGGTAGAATTAAATAAGACCAAAAAAATTTAGGACGGAGCCATCTATTATAACCACCACAATATTGCAGTAAAGCAACTCTAAAATCTAAAAGTTCATAAATAGATGATAACCAAAAAGTAACTTCAAACGTTCCTTGGTACCTTGAAAAAACAGGATTTATTTTGACGTCCTGCTCTTTTAAATCGATACCTCTAAACATATACATTCCTATACCAGGAGCATATCTAGAATGTTGCCAAAGAAATCTACCACCCCTCTCTTCATTAGAAAAATCCAACATAGGATCCAAACTAATACTAGGAAGTAATTTATCACTAGGATCAACACCCATCTGTTTTTTATCATTGAAGAATTTTACTGATTTATCATAAGTACCAATCACTTTATATTCGAAACGGGGATAGAATTCATCTGAAAACCAGTCAAGAACCCCACTAAAAAATGAACCAAATACATTATGGACAAAAAAAGTATCTTGTACTTGCCGGTGGACGTATGGGGTTGTTGACATAATTTTAAACTACCTTTTGATTTTGTTCTGTAATCAAAGATATGAAATTTTTAAAACGAGTAATTTCTTTTTCTGGAAAATCAAGAAAATCTTTTTCTATAATATAATAAATCATACACCCAAGTTTAGAGGCTATCAAAACCTCCCTTTGTTTATCATAATCACATAAGATACCATAAGGAGTAAAATGATATTTCTCAAGAATTTCAATAGGAAGATTATATTTTGAAATATATCCATCATTTGATTTTCCAGTAATACTTGCGATATTAAGATCGTTTCTTAAAATTTTTTCATTTATCGCTTGTTCTAATTGATCTATAATGAAATTTTCATTCTTTCCTCTTCTAGGTGACCAATTATTATTTTTTAAATATTGTATTACTGATACACTTAAATTATGTTTATGATCATTTGAAAATTTTTTACCCTTTAATTTTTCAGATATCTTTAATTTCGCTTCAATAGTATGTCTATATTTTGAATTGATTTCAGATAATTTATCTTTAGTTTCTTGCTTCATAGAACCATGTTTTTTCCCTATGGCGACTAAAGACATTTTTTGTTTGGTTTCACTCGATAGTTTTAATCCTATACGATTTTTACTCATTTTTAATTTAGTTGAATCTAGATGTTTTTTATTTTTCCATATTTTTTCACTAAAACATTTAGAAGAACAATATTCAGAATAACCTTTTATACCACTAAATCTAGTATTATTCCCACAATAACAAATTCCTTCACCATCTTTTTTTAAATATTGATCATAATAAAATCTTATTTTCATTTTATGAAAATATCTAATATGGTTAGATAAATCTAAAAACTCATTAAATTTTATTTCACAAATCTTACATTTCATTTCTTATATCTTTTCGGTCACAAAACACATCTCGAATTGAATCTACAGATTCTGTTTCGACAACTTTGCGATTAGAAGACTCAATTAATGATGTTACGTCTTCATATGCATTATTAGTACTTATTTGTATAGCACTAGTTCTGACTATCTTCTTATCAAGAACTACATCAATATGCTGCCGTTCAGTTAAACAATAAATAAAATCACTACCTAGATCTGTAAACTTGAATACATAAATATAAAGACAGCTTTCAAGTTTACCTTTTTCTGTAGTAATCTTACTCAGCTTGATAGTTTCATTTGTTTCATAATGAATCTTATCTTTATACTCTGGAAGTATATTATTAAACTGCTGTTTAATATCAAGATTTTTAGATCTGAAATCACGAAGATCTAAGAAACTCGTCGCGAAAGCAGACTTGGTCAAATCAAAAAATGTAAAAGCTTTGATATCTCCATTTCTAGACTTAATATAATTATTCTGATCTAAATTAAATCCAACAAAGGAATTTGATTTATTAAAGAATACAGATATTTCACAATGATCATTTATGAAAGGTATGTATAAGGTGTATGCCCGATTTAGTTTATTTCCGAAAGTTAACATAATTAATAATCTCCATTTTTACTCATCTCTAGCTGCAATAAACGAATTTGTGAATTGTGGGTCATTTATATTTTTAGTATCCATAAGCATAGAAATCATCATATCCTTTGTTAAAGTTGACTTCTTTATGATCTCTAAGAAATATATATAACTCGTTGAAATTTTATCATCCTTCTGTAAATCCCATAAAAGAATAGATTTCAATACTTCTTCTGGGATTAGAGTAAAGTCTACAATAACAGACTTCAAATCTCTATAACTCTCGTTAATATTATTCGTTAAAACAAGACAATAATTTAAAACCCTTTCATCATTTTTACATTTTTCTTTAATAAATCGTTTTAAATTTGTATTGTCAAACTTCTTAACAGTTACACCATATTTTTCTGCTATTGATATCGGTATATCATCAAATCCAGAAATTCCAGCTTCTTCAAAATTAACTTTATTATTCTTTCTAAAACTAAATTCCGCTGCCAAAATCTTTTTAATTTGTTCGCTTGTTAATTTATTTTTCTGGATATCTTCGTATGATAACCTAGTCATTATCTTCGCAAGTTTTGGAAATGTTTCTTTTACAGTTAAAACATTCCAATTTTTATTTATAGCTCCAAACATTCTGGAAGCTTCTGCTGTAAGCGCAGTTTCTGTTAAACTAAATGTAAGCATTCGTTCATCAAAAATTGTCTTTTCTAGTTTAGTAAATACACCAGCAGCTTTATATTTCCTAAATCTATTGATAATTTCTGATACCACGATCTTCTCGTCTATGTTTCTCAGCACACTAAAAATGTATGGTGAAGATATAGATTTAATAGAGAAGCAGAGTAATTCCTTATTAGCAACAGCACTATAATCTTTTTCCTTAAGTATATTCTTTAACTGAGTATAATAGATACTATATAAGAATAAATCATACGCCAATGAAATCTTATTTTCATTTACATTAACACCATCAATAACAATCGGTGTGATACTTGAAGGTATTTCTTGCTTCAATTCTAAATTCTTCTTAATATAAAACTTCAAATAATTACCAAGAAGATAATCAAGAGAATTAATATTTTCTACAGTAACACCTTCTAAAGGATCAAAACCAATTTTTGATTTGATCAAATCAGAAAACTTAGAGAATGGTAAATCAGAAGTATTCAAATTATTAAAATATACTTCAAGATTTGTGATATCATTCTGCAACATTATCTCAGTAAAAGTATTAGATATCACCTTTGCTGCGGTTGTTTCAGTTTTTTTTTCCTCTGGTACAGAATCAATTATACCAATATCAAAAGTGTCTCTTTTTTCAGTTATGAATGATGACATATCCATATTCATATTATCTGATTCTGCAGACGAACTAGATCCTTTTGATTCTAAAATTTCGTTTGATTTATTGATTATATCTATCTTATCTTTAGTCGATAATTCAGCTAACAGATTAGATCTTTCTTTTTCAATTTCTTCTGGAGTTATAACACTGAACGGATCAAACTCTTTGGGTAAATCAGGATTTATTGCTATCCGTGAAGTCTGTTCAGTAAGTAAACTTCTAGCTCTAAACTCAGAATAATAGTTTTCAACTTTTTGATTTAAATTATCAATCTTCTCTGATAGATCTTTGATAGCAATTATACTATTAATCGAATTTACACAATCAAGATACCCACCTCTAAATTGACCCATAACCATTACTAAAGAAAGAAAATCATGAAGAGATAAATATATTTTTTCACTATCCAAATAATCGGTAGTTTTTTCGCTTATAACTACTCTTACCGCAGGACCACCATATTCGATCTTATTAAGAAAAGTTATAATTAAATGTTTCTTCAATTTTAAAGAAAATGTTGTCTGATGGTTTGGATCAGAATTTATAGCATTACATATATTACCAAGATTACTTTCATGGGGTTTAAATTTTAATATAAACGAAAAAACATCTTGGTGGGAAAGAACTACACAACTAGAAGTTTTGGTTTTTGAATTGTTTATATTCAGTTTAATTTTTGGTGGACTAATACCCCAACCATCTTTAGCTACAAACTTTTCAATAGATAAATTTGATTGTGTAACTTGTCTATCACAATGTAACCACAATGATTGATTGTAATATGTTCTATCATCTTGCATTTATTAAGCTCCTTTAAAAAACTTCCGTTTAGCCCACAGTAAATAAGCAGAATTTGCTATATCAACTAATTCATGATCAGGGTCATTTTTAATCTCAAACTCATGTACTTCCTGCATTAAGTTTTCAACTAATTCATGTTCAGGCATCTCTCTCCATGAATTTCCTTTAGTCTGACTATGATACTTTAAGACTTGCCGCATCTCATCTATAAAAGCATCAAAACATTCTTTATTACTAACTTCACTCATTCAAAATTCTCCATTAAGTCATTTAATTCAACTTCTATCTTTTTTCCTTTTTCAACTTTATCTGCAAATTCTTCTTTTTGTGCTTTAGTTAATTTCTTTGATTTTGGAGTATATAAACCAAACATCTCGTAAATAGAATCTTTCTCATCCGAGTTATCAATCATTTCAACAAGCATAAAAACTTCATCTCTTTTTAAATACGGATATTTAAAAACTAATTCATCAACAAGCTTATTTTTCTTTACAGGAGCTTTCTGATAAAATGGAGGTTTATATCCACAAAGAAGTATACATTCTTTCATAAAATATAATACTTCGTCTCTTTCTAATGAAAACAATCCCCAGTTATTAAACAATTTTGAAATCACCAATCCATAATGACTGGGTCGAAAATAATGCAGAAGATACATATGAGAAATAGATTTATCTTTAACTACATCTTCGGGTAATTTAGTATCTCTGCTCCCATCAGCAAACCATCTACCTAAAATAGTATATGCAGAAACTTTATTTTCTTTATCTTCTTTACTCACATTTATTTCCTCTGGATAACCAACATTTGATATAATCCATAGTTCCATTTGATCTTGCTGTTTTAGCTAATGGTCTCATGAAATCTTCGAAATATTTTTTAACAATCTTAGGATTTTTGAAATCTATATAAATACCAGCATTATACAGAACTGCACATTTTCTGAAACATGCACTACAATTCAAACATTCTTCAGTTTTATATTCTACACCCTTTGAATTACCATATTCGAAATATTCAGAATGTTCAGAAACAGGATTAAAACATGAAAAAGTGTTATAAACTAAATCAGTAATATTAGAAACACTATTATACCATCTAACCATATCATCTTTATAAATATGCCAAAATGGAGAATCAATCTTGATATATCTCCCATGCATATTTGTTAGAAATTCAGATAGTTGTTCAAAAACTTTTTCGTTATTATCACAAACTCTGTCAGATAATGAACCACCTATCCAGATCTTATCATAACCCAAAGAATTAGCAGCTATACAAAATGTTGAATTTCTATTTGGAATGAAAGCATCAGGTTGCTCTAGATTTCTCATATTGATGGTTTCATTGATAGTTACAGGAAACATCAACTGTTTGATTTTCTTCATCTCATTCATAGTATATCGTCCACCATGATTGAAATATAAACAATCAACATCATGACCAGTTCTAATAAGAAACTCTCTTAAAATATAACTGTCAACACCCGCTGTATAAAGCACGCAATCTTTCATACATTAAAAACTCCTTTATATTTATTCCGTAAATCAAAACCAAAATCTTTAAAATCTGATAGTTCTAATATGATCTGCACATTCAACACAACTACTACAGATTAAATCAGCGTGTCCAGAAACCCATAAATCCTTTTTCACCGAACCACTAGGATTGATAATAAATACAGGTTTAGTCATAAGAATATTACAATACATTATTTCCATTGCAGTTCCAAAACTGGGCCTTTCAATATAAGCCACAAATATATCAGCTTTCTCAATTTCAGCTTTATCTCGAGCGATCATATATTTCTCAGGTTCGTTCTGTGGATCAGGATCAAAGAATTCATATTCAGTTACACCATGAACAGGAATATCTAATAAGCTCTTAAAATATGACTTCCAGATAGAATCTGGTTTCTCTTTATAAATAGTCCCGGCGAGATATATCCTTACTTTATTCATACTAAAATACCTCTCAGGTGAACTGATTAGTTTGTTTGTTTAACAAAAACAATTCTTCTTTAGAAATTGAGCACTTTGATCCCTTTGAAGAGTTTTTTTCTATTGATAATATTTCTAGATTACATGCAGATCCAATTATATACGGTAAAATACCATCAATGAATCCCTGATGAACCGAGTATTTATGATCAATATGTATTCTTTTAAGTTTTCGATTCGCAATTTCTTCTTTATTAAATGTTTTTTTAATTGATTTATAAGTGTGGTAATAAACTTTTTTATAGTATAATTGATAATTTGAAATCTGATCATCTGGTAACCACTTACCATTATTGATAAAGGTTTGTTTTCTTCTATCAGAAACTTTTTTTATAATTTCAGGAACCTGTGATGGATATCTATATCCGGTTTTTTCTTCTAATGTATCACCACATCTCTTAGCAAGTTCAAAGGAAGCATAACCAGTTCCACCATATCTCTCATTATTAGTATTTGCAATAGCAATTATAACAAACGGATTTGAAAATGGGTTTTTGTATTTATTTTTTTCAAAATAAGATTTCTCCCTCTTCCTAACAACATCGGGAAGATTAGAAGGATTTCTAACACCATGTTTTAGAAAAAATAAATCATCTTTTTTATTTTTAATTTTTTCTAACAACATCGGATTTCCACCGAAGAGTTTATTCCATGTATCTTTTCTTTTCAGAATAGTTTCTGGTGTTGGGTGTTTTCCTTTGTATTGGTGACCTTTCATAAATCTATTCAATGGATTAGTAACCTCTTTCCCACAACCACACAAACAAAATGGATTCATATAGTATATTATTATGAAAAACTATGCATAATATGAATTCTTGAACTAATATTCAGATTACATTCATCAGCAATATTTACACAATATTCCCAATTTTTTACAATCTCTTCAGGAGTAGTTCCTAACGGCATCAAATAAACTTTACCTTTATCTTCACACTTTGATAACTCTCTAATGTATTTATCACTCCAAGTATTTCCATCCGCCACTACCTTAAGATATACATCAGGATGATGAATAACCTTACTGGTTCTTTCTCGTTCGATCATATATTCTTTTTCAGAAAATATCTTCGGAGAATACATAACATTAATGATTTTTGCAGTTCTATTATCTACAAGTCTAATATCAATTGCAGTTAATAATTTTTCTATATTGCATCCATTAGTTTCAACATTAATTATCTGACAATGACATAAATTTATCATCTGAATTGTTTGAGTTAAATTATGAATTTGATCGGTTTCGAATGTAGGTTCGCCACCAGTCACCATAAGTCCCATAGTTTTTTTCAAAGATTCATTAATATCATTGATGCTATAACTACCCTCACTAGATGTCTTCATTTTAATCCAAGTATCACACATTTTACAAAAACGATCACAATACTTAAATCTAGTAACCAACATTTGACGTCCACAATTCACACCCTCACCTTGCCAGGTATTAAAAACTTCTAATAATTTAATATTCTTATCATTCAAATCCATATAAACTCCTTTTAATTTTTTCTAGCGTCGATATACTGCTTCTTTTAAAGTACCAGTTACATTTTTATCACCATCAAATATATAAACTTTTATTCCGTGCTTCTGACAATAATCTGTATAATCATTTTCGAATGAATATAACGTACTACATCCATGTAAATGATTTACAATATCCTGTTCGTTATCACCAATCTTTTTGATATTTGTTAGTTTGTGTATTTTCAATATATCTGAATATGTGAAAGATTTTTCTAAATCACCTATCACACAGACTATAATATCTTTGAATTTCTTACTTAAAATATTCAAACAAGAAAATTCAATAATGTTTTCATTCTTACTTTTCAAAATACTAAGAACGATAAAATCCCTTTGAAGTTTAATAGTTGTTGTTTTATCGAGCTTAATTCGTATTTCTTTATTTTTTCTAGAATCAATTTCTTCTGTAATACCAATCGGTTTGAATTTTGGTGTTGTTATTGTAGCGGGTCTATCGATCTTCTCTTCTACTGTTCTATTATCAGCAACTTCATAAGTTTCTTTACATGATCCGGAATGGTGATCTTTACCACATCTCAAACAAAGCAATTTCTTCTTTCTATAAGTTATAACTGCTTCTTTTTGCTTTTTAAAATTCAACTCCTTAACTTCTGCTTCTGTGGGTCTAGTATCTGCCTTATCGTAATTTTCAATACATGAATCTTCATGCTTATCTTTACCGCACAAAATACAAAGATTTCTTCTTTTTCTATGACCAATAGTTACAGACCTCTTAAGTCGTAAACTTTTTTCTTCAGGGGTTTCTGTTATCATAACTTACTCTCTTCCTATATAATAGAAGTAATATTCAAAGTCTTTTTAATCATAATTCAAATTTATATTATTTAGTTCTGATTACAATATTTTGCTATCTTTCTTTTTTCAAGATCTGCCCCTATAATATAATTAATTATTAATCCAGTTGGACTTTTTTATCTTTTAATTCCTTACCTTTAAACTTTTCTTTATCTCGGTTGCGAGCCCAAGAACCAGAAGCTGTTTCATCCCAGAATCCCCCCCCGCTTCGCTCCCCCCCTTAAAATCACTTCCTATAATTTAATCAGGATGTAAAAAAGCAAATCTATTGTACCATAATAACAAAAGAATCATAATTTTCATAATAAGAATAAACTAAAAAAT
>Ga0209777_10006433_pt1 | contig 13225 bp, 10 predicted proteins | sample FrelakmetHBP12HB_FD_187147 | JGI IMG/M metagenome (GOLD analysis project Ga0209777, IMG submission 187147) | Freshwater lake sediment microbial communities from the University of Notre Dame, USA, for methane emissions studies -HBP12 HB (SPAdes)... | ecosystem: Environmental > Aquatic >...
TGATACTAAAACCGAGGCGGTATAGTTTCCTGCGCTCTGGTATGAAGTCTGGCAGGTTGAAGAACCTGTATCAGGGCAGCCTGACCAAGTGTAGGTATATGAACCAGAACCTCCGCTTGGAGAGGCAGTGAATGTCACTGTCTGGCCGACATTGGCAGGGTTAGGAGAGACAGAAACTGTGACCCCTAAACTATCTGCTTTTACCGCTAATGGCAAGGCTACAGAGATTATTAAAACGCTTAAAATAAGGACAGTTGTAAAACCTCCTTTTAAAATTTTGTTTTTCATGATGCTTTTTGTCATATTATTTAAAACTAACAAAATATTGTTAGTTATTTGTTAAATTTTAATGATATTCGATTATACCAAATTAAATTAAACTTGTCAATAGCTAGAGCCTGCATCCTGCTCCAGATACTATACCACGATAGATATCAGGCAAAGTCTAAAAAACGTCGCTTAATATCAAGCAACGCAACTAAAAACCCGTTTTTACGGGCTTCTAACTATTTAATTCCTGTGATTTCTATCTCCGTATACGGCTGCCTATGGCCGATTTTTCTGCTTTCTCTCTTTTTGGCCTTATATTTAAAGATAATTATTTTGTCTCCTTTGCCGTGGCTTAAAACTTTCGCTTCAACTTTTGCATCCTTTACTAACGGGTTTCCAATCTCAATTTTCCTATTTTTTTCAACCAACAAAACATCAGAAAAAGAAAATTCTTCCCCTTCTTTTTTATCTAATTTTTCCACCTTTATTTTGTCTCCCGGCTGGACAAGATATTGCTTGCCGCCAGTTTTTATTACTGCAATCATTTTAGTTTAAATTTTAATATAATAATATCTTATCAAAAAAATAGCTAATCGTCAAGCGTCGGACGGTTAACGTCGTCTATTTCTATGTTTGCTTCGCTTGATGTAAGCCTGGCCACGTCTTTATCAATTTTTTCAAATTCGCCGCCGGCACTATTATATGAACCAACTGTATTGCTGAGATGGACCCCCAATTTTTTCATATAATCTGCATGGCTTAACACGTGGCGTTTTAGCATTGCAACCCTTTTTATGATCTCTTTTGTTGATTCTTCAATTTTAAGGGAATTCAATCCTTGGAGGATGGTTTGCAGATAAGCTAAAAAGGTTGTGGGCGAAACAATCACAACATGCTTTTCTTTAAATGCATATTGAACTAAATCCTGCGTATTAACTTTTACGGCCCCAACCTCATTTATCAACAAATCATAGTATATCGCCTCATGAGGAATAAACATTAAAGCAAAATCCATGGTTCCCATTGACGGTTTCACATATTTTGCCGTTTCGTCAATTCTCATTTTTAAATCTGCCTTAAAAATTTTCTCTAATTTTTCTTTTTCGGCAGGATTTTTTTCTTCCACTATCCTATTGTAATTTTCCAAGCTGAATTTTGAATCAACAGGAATAATCCTATCTTTTATAAAAACAGCTGCGTCAACGATCAAGTCTTTGCCTGTTTTGTCATCTACGCCAAGCGCATACTGCATTTTGTAAGTACCCGGCGGTAAAACATTCTTTAAAAGGGTTTCCAAATAATATTCTCCCAAAATTCCTCTTTGTTTCGGGTTCTTTAAAATATCCTGTAAATTTTGGAGCTGGCCGGCAAACCCTACCACTTGCCGATTTGTTTCATCAAGTTTTGTCAGTCTCTCCATAACATCCCCTACAATTTTTGCAGATTGGGTGAACTGAAACTGCACGCTCTTGCTTGATTCGGACAGCTTAGAGTCTAAAACCTGAGAAATTTGATTTAACTGCTGCTGCAACATGAGCAAAGATCCTTCTTCTTTCTTCTCTACCTCCGGCTTATTTTTAAGCAATAAAAAAATAGCGACCACTACCCCAACCGTAATTACAAATAATAAAATAGTCGATATATCCATGTTTCTAAGATACCACAGAATCGCTTGGTTTCCAATAATGGAAATAAATAAGCTTTGTAGTTTCGCTTAATACAGAATAAGCTATCAATAATCCAAAAACTATCAATAAAGGTATAAATGGAGGTGTAACAAAGTGGAATATTCTCTGGCCAATAGTGAAAAATGGTAGAAGTGTTATAAAAACCCCATCTATCACCGAAAGCATCACTAGAGCCGCACCTGGTTTTTTTGCTTTCCAAAATTTGCGCCTTGTTCTAATTATAAATATTAAAATTAGTTCAGACAAAATACTCTCGATGAACCATAGGGTCTGTATATTTGCTGGTGACTGTTTGTAAAAAATTGCAAAGAAAATAAAATCGAAAATAGTACTGATTAAAGCTAAAATCATTATTAAGGGTAAAACAGAACTTAGCTGATACATTTTTGGTTTTTTCAACTCTTCTATGTCAACCGAATCTGTAGCAACGGATATTAACGGGAAATCTGATAGAAGATTTCCTAACAAAATCTGGACTGGTAGCATTGGCAGATAATTTATGAATAAAGATATTACTGCTACAGAATAAAAATTACCGAAATTACTGGCCAACATGCATTTTATATATTTATTAATATTGGAATAGATTTGTCTGCCAAATCTAATACCATCTATGATAACCTTTAAATCTTTTTTTAATAACACAACGTCTGAAACTTCTCTTGAAACATCAGAAGCAGATTGAACAACGATTGCCACATTAGCAATTTTTAATGCCGGTGCATCGTTAATCCCTTCACCCAAAAATCCGACATCATATTTTTTCTGAAGAGATTTTACTATTTTATATTTTAATTGCGGAGATATTCTTGCAAAAACCTGTTTTTCGTTGCAGGTATCATCGAATTCTTCTGTTGTCATTTTTTGCAAGTCATCTGCTGATACAACATCCGTTGGTTTGCTGATTAACTTTATTTTGTGAGCAACGTAACCCGCCACCTCTTTTGAATCTCCAGTGATAACCTTTACCTTTACTCCCAATTGTTTGGCAAGTTTTATCGCTTCTTCGGTGCTCTTTTTCAGCGGATCCTCAAAAACAAAATACCCCAAGAAGCTCAGGCTCTTTTCATCTTCTGCAGTAACTTTATCTTTTGATATTTTTTTAAAAGCAACTGCTAAAACTCTTCTGCCCTCTTCACCCTCTCTTTGCGCGTCTTCTTTAATTTCTTTTTTTGATGATCTGTCGCTTAATTTTGTACACAAATCCAAAAGAATTTCCGGCGCACCCTTTACTATCAAAAACCTGTTCCCTTTTTTATCTTTTATTACAAAACTAGATCTCATTCTATAAGAATCAAATGGAAGCTCGTAAAGCATTTCATATTTTTTATATTCATGCCAAAAATCCTCAGGAGATTTTTCAAAAAGCGCCAAGTCAAAAGGATTCAAAATTGACTCTTTGTGGTCATTTACATCGGAACTTAAAATCCCATACAATAAGCACTTCCTTCTATCCGATGAAACAATTTTTTCTAAAGAAAGCTTATTTTCCGTTAAGGTCCCTGTTTTATCTGTGCACAACACCTCGATGTTTCCTAAATCTTCAACGGCAGTAAGCCGTCTTACAACAACATGTTGTTTCGCCATTTCCAGGCTTCCTTTTGATAAAGAAAGAGTAACAACTGCAGGCAGCGCCTCTGGCAGAATGCTTATGATTAATGCGACCGAAAAAAGAAGCAGCTCAAAAAAATCGCTCAAACCTTTTATTAAAAGGTTTGCAGCAAATAAAAGTATTATGGTCACCAAAACTATTTTTAGTACAAGCTTACAAAAATAAATTATATCTCTTTCATAAGCGGATTCTCTTGATCCAAAAGAAACCATTTGGGCAATTTGGCCAAATGCCGTACTTTGACCAATATCTATTACAACCGCATGAGCTTTGCCAGAAATAACGCACGTACCAGAAAAAAGTATATTTTTGGCTTTAAAAATTTCGTCCGTGCTTTGTTTTAATGCTTCAGAAATTTTAGCCACGGGGACAGACTCTCCTGTCAAAGATGATTCGTCTATTAAAAAGTTCTCTAAGCTTATTACACGTAAATCAGCTGGCACTCTGTCGCCGGATTCCAATAAAACTACGTCCCCTGGTACGAGGTCTTTTTTATCTATTATTTGTTCCCTACCCTGTCTTAAAACCTTCACGTTTTGCGGTACAAATTTCCTTAAAAAATAAACGGCCCTTTCCGCTTTATATTCCTGAAAAAAACCAATCATGATATTTAAAATAACCACGATAACTATAACAAAAAAATCTGTTTTCTCACCTACAAAAAATGAGATTAAGGCGGCCCCAAAAAGCAGATAAGTAAAGGGTGATTTTAATTGCCGTATAAAAACTTCCCAAGTATTGATGTTTTTTGATTTTATCTCGTTTAAACCATATTTTTTCTGAGCCAAAACAACTTCTTTTTTTGAAAGCCCCTCTTCATGCGCCCCAAGCGATTCCATTGAATCCTCGATGCTTTTTGATGTATATTCAGAAAAAATCATCAATAATTATTTAAAATTTAATAAAAATCTCTGTTAATAAAAATACAATATACACAGAAAGCAGGGCTAATCCTTCTTTTTTAGTTAGTTTTTTACCTGAAGCGATGAACAGGAGATAAAATATACAAGCTATTACCATAAAAATTCTGGCTATAAAAAATGGAGAAAAATCATTGATTTTAAACGGTGCTACGAGAGCAACTATGCCCAAAACAAGAGTTCCGCAAACTATTACAGAGGCCATCATATCTCCGAGAACTATCCAGTTTTCTTCTTTTCTGGCAGAGATAACTGCAAAATATGTTTCGGGAAAACAGTTCCCTAAAGCAACAACCAAAAGACCTACCAGGCCCAAGGAAACATTAAGGGCTTGGGCAAAATATTGGGCTGCATAAATTACTGCATAAGAGGCCGCCAAGAGTGTAATCAATATAATAATCAGCTTAAATAAAGCTAAAACAAAAAGTGATTTTTTATCAATATTTTTTATTGATTTGTCATCATAAACTTTTTTAAATCTTGAGTCTTCGGAAAAAAGCCACCAAGCGTAAGCAAAAAAACAAAAAATCAATATTACCCCATCTATTCTATCTAACCCGCCTGTTCTTAATACTAGAATCCATGGCAAAACTGCTACAACGGTTGTCATAACTGCGCTGCTCTGCACCATTTTGCTTTCAGTGGAAATAAATTTTTTAGACATCAGAACCGCTATTGCCATAGCAAGAGATAGGTCAACTAAATTACCACCCATAATATCTCCGAAAGAAATCTGCTGCAATCCGCGCAAAGCGGCGTTCAAATCAACAAACAAATTGGGCAGAGAAGATGCAAAACCCAAAATGAAAAAAGCAATAATAAATTCTCTCCATCGTAAATATTTAGCAACTTCTGTAAGAGTTTTTATCAGCTCAGCGCTAAGCCATGAAAGGATAAGGCATGCGGAAAGAAAAATAAGTATTTCTATAATCATAAAAAATTAAAATTATTTAATGAAATATACTATCTCGTAAATTACTCCGAGTAAAAAAACCAGTGATAACGGATAAATTACAATATTCTTGCCGCCAATTTTTTTATACATCAATAAAATTAAAATTCCGTCAATTCCAAGCAGGATGCCGCCTATGAAAGATACCAACGGCACAAAAGATCTTAATCCGAGTAAAAAAAGTATTAATGGCGGGAGACAAGTTATTACAAACGCCTGCCAATGCTTGATTTTTAAATCAAACATGAGGGTTTTTTTGAAAATAATTCCCTGCGTGATAAAGGCGGTAAAAGTTGCCAAAGCTCCGAGCAGAAGGGAAATTGAGACTAATACACCCGGCAAAAAACCTTTTAATCCGGTTAATGCCGTCTGGTCAGTCTGCTTTCCTGAAATTCCTAATACCAAAAGTATAAATAAAAGGTAAAAAACTGAAATTATTACAGTAGAAATTGTAATTATAGTTTTTAACCTCTTTTTCGGGTGGCCTTTCGGGCCTATAAGCATTTCTTCCACTTCGGGTATCAACCCGATCCCCCAAAGCGCAAACAGCAGCGCACCATACGGCAGAAAAAAGCTGCTGAGACCTGAATTGCCGGCAAAAAAAATATTGCTTAATTTTATTTGAGAAAACCCTTCTATAAATATAAAAAAAAGAGCGGTAAAAAGCAGGATTAGAACCCAGAACTCCACCCTTTCGATTACTTTTATGTCAAAATATATGATAATGCTGACTGCCAAAAAATAAATAAGTACATAAGTCAAAATATCTCCGGAAAATACCGGTGAAAGCGCAGTTGTTAAAAATTGCGCACCGACTATTAAATAAACCAGCAGTATTCCGAAAACTGCAAATATTGTAGAGACCATTGCATAAATCCCTCCCCATTTTCCTAAGTAATAACCCACAAATCCGGGAAATCTTTTGAAATCGGGTGTCTTCAAACTGAGTTTGCAAAAAATCAAATTAATCGCAACAATTAAAGCCGTTATAACCAAAAAGTAACACAGCATCAGCCAAATGCCGGTTTGAAGGGCGATATATGGCAAAGACAAGAAGCCGACCCCGACCATTCCTCCAGAAAAAACAGCAATAGGATAGATATAGTTTTTAAATAAATCCTTAGGCATATTTATCTATTTTACTATAAAAATACAACTGCTGGTATGGGGATAACTATCGATATAACAAATAGACAAAATAACAGTTTTGTTCTATAATAAGTTAAAATTTGGCCCCATCGTCTAGCCTGGTCTAGGACATTTGCTTCTCAAGCAAGTAACACCAGTTCAAATCTGGTTGGGGCCACCATTTATTTTACGAAGATACCCGATACTTTTATCGGGCTTTTATTTTGCAAAAAATGATATATGAATAGGCGCGCCTATTCATATAATTACGGCGTTCGGTCAAAGTAAATAAAAAGCGTTTTGTTTACTTTTCCCTCTCTTACAATTATAATCAATGAATATGGATTTTGCATTTAAAAAAATAATCCAAACCCCCGTTAGAGAATATACAATAGCAGTTTTTGTGCTGATCGGATTATTTTTGGATTACTTTTTTGGATTTAAAAATGTCCTTTTAATTATTGCCGTAATCGGATCAATCGTTCCATTAATAAATGGCGTCCTGCCATTGATAAAGGGGAGAATTACCATAGATACATTTAACGCGTTCGCATTGATAATCACGTTTATTACCAGAGAATTCCGCTCATCAGCATTTATAATATTAATGCTGACATTTGCATATATTCTCAATTGGCATCTTGTCGAAAGAAAAAATAGGGCAATAGACAGGCTCATGAAATTAAAGCCGTTGAAAGCATTTATAGAAAGGGGCGAAGTTATTGAGGAAATCAAAACGGAAGATATTAAAACGGGAGATATTCTTGTTGTGGAAGAAGGATTGCAAATTCCAACAGACGGAGTGGTTATTTTTGGCGAAGCTTTAATAAATGAATCGATAATTACCGGAGAATCTATGCCGGTCAAAAAAACTATATCAGATGATGTTTTTGGCTCAACTGTTAACATAAACGGTACAATAAAAATAAAAGCAACCAGGGTTGGCAAAGACTCAACAATTGAACGCATAGCCGGACTTATTAACGAGGCATCGAAACATAAATCACGCTCTGAAAAAATAGCTGATCGTTTCGCTAAAATATTCTTGCCGTTCGTACTTATCGTCGGAGCTGTTACATATCTGGTAACTCATAACATTTTATATGTCGCTTCATTGTTTTTGATAGCCTGTGCCGATGATATGGCAGTTGCTATACCGCTCGCCATCACTGCCTCGATAGGAAAAGCCGCAAAGAGAGGTATGATTATTAAGGGAGGAGAATGGCTGGATGTTCTTTCAAAAGTAAAGACAATTGTAATTGATAAAACCGGCACGCTTACTTATGGGGACCTGCATGTAGCAAAAAATATTATCAAAGACAATATCTCCAAAAAAGATTTTTGGACTTTTGTCGGTATTGCAGAAAAATTATCTGCTCATCCTGCTGGCCGTGCAATCTATAAAGAGGCGATAAATCATACTGGTAGCGGTGCTGTCCCTGATCCCGAATCATTCTCCGCTATTAAAGGCACTGGCGCATCTGCAACATATAAATCCCACAAGATTGTCATTGGAAACGCCGATGTTTTATCGGTTATAAAAATTCCCAAAGATTCTATTTTATTCAAGGAAATAAGGGACCTGTCTGAAAAGGAGAATATGCCGGTTGATGTAGTTATTTTAGACTCAAAAGTCATCGGATATATTTTAGTCCGCGATATACCAAGAGCTGAAGCAAAGGAAAGTATCAGTAAACTAAGAGAAATCGGCATAGAAAAGATTACGATGTTTACCGGAGATGCTAAGAATATAGCCGGTCAAATCGGAAAAGAACTGGGGATTTCCGATATAAAGCCTGAAATGAAACCAGAGGATAAATTGATTGAATTGGAAAAATTAATTGCTAAAAACGGCAAACTGGCTATGATTGGAGATGGAATTAATGATACCCCCGCGTTAATGAGAGCTGATATAGGAATCGCAATGGGCGGAGTCGGCACCGAAGTGGTAATGGAAACAGCAGACGCAATAATTTTTACAGATAAACTTAATCTTTTGCCAGAGATGATTTTATTGGGACGCAAGACGATGTCGGTTATTCGCGGCGACATGGTAATATGGTTTTTATCAAACGTCATCGGTTTTGCTTTGGTTTTTCTGGGTTTTGCAAGTCCAGCATTAGCGGCATTTTATAATTTCGCTACTGATTTTTTCCCGCTTATTAATTCAAGCCGGCTCTTTAGAGATTAAACAAATCGGCAAAAACTTAATGCACAAAATCGGCGCTTTCAACGCCGATTTTTAAAATGGAATAAATACAAACTATTTGGCGGATGTGTCGTAATCTGGCGGAATCTGCCAATAGTTAATAATATACTGTGCTAATTGTTTGAAAACAGGAACCGCTGAAAGGGCTGACTTGGAAACTTTTGGATTATCTAATTTTACCAATATCAAAAACTGCGGATTGAAAGCCGGGCCATAACCAACATAGCTCTGGATGGTTTTGTCCAAATCATATCCTTTTCCGTTTTTTAATGGAACCTGAGCCGTGCCTGTTTTACCGCCAAAATAATAACCTGGAATTTTTGCCACTCCATTAAAACCCTTATCAGCAACGTTAATTAACATTGAGTTCAGCTGGGAAATTGTCTGCTGAGAAACAATTGGCTGGGATACTTCCGGTTTTGTATCGGTCTCATCTCCCCCGTTAACAATTTTCTCAACTATATATGGCTTTACTAATTTTCCCCCATTAGCTATAGCACAAAAACCTCTGGCAATTTGTATTGGGGTCAGTCCAATTCCCTGACCAAAAGAAGCTGTGGCAAAATTAAAATCTGGCCCATTTTTTAAATTATCATTTTTAGAATAAACCTCTCCCTGAAGGTCGATTCCTGTTTTTGAAGTAAACCCAAATTTATCGATATAACTAAAAAATGTTTTGTGCGAAATTTGCTGTTCTGCAAAAACCGCTCCGGTGTTTATTGAATTTTCCAAAACCTGAGTCATCGTCTGTTTGCCGTAAATTTCATTAGCAAAGTTATGTATTGATTTTAACCCAAAAGTCAAAACGCCCGCGTCTATATAAGTTGTGTCTGGAGTTATTTTGCCCTCGTTTAGTGCGGCTGCCATTGTAAAAGGTTTCATTATGGATCCCGGTTCAAAAAGTTTTTGCACAGCGGAGTTTTGGAAAATACTCAAATCTGTTTCTTTCGAGTATTGATTAGGATCAAAGTTGGGAAAATTCGCCAATGCCAAAATCTTTCCAGTATCAGGTTTCATAACTATTATCTGGCCAGAATCTATATCATCTTTTTTTTGCTCTTGCTTTAACAGGGCCTCCGCCTGAAATTGTATATTATAATCAATTGTTAAATATATATCTGAACCATCCAAAGATATTTGATTGTCATTTGAAAAAATGGAGTCCAATCCCGACCTTTCCTCTTGGACCCCGGATTTGCCTTTTAAAATATCTTCGTAGTAATCTTCGACGCCATATTGGCCGGACCCCGAGCCCCCAAAAAAACCAATTGTCTCGGACGCCATCTCCCCTTGCGGGTAAAATCTTTGTGGCACATTTTGCCAGGACAAGCCATTAAGATTTAATGCTTTGATTTTATCTAAATCTGCAGTTGATAAATTTTTTTTTAAGATAATATAAGAATCTTCGCTATTTAATTCTGAAAGTATCTGGTCCTGTATCTCGCCAATGTTTTTACTTAGAGCCTCTGCAAAAGCTGCCTTATCTTTAATATCTTTCGGATTTGCAGAGATTGTCCAGTTGTCTTTATTTATAGCCAAGCTTTTTACTTCGCCTGATCCCCGGCTGCCTTTCGTTTCTTGGCTGTTTTCACAAAAAATCTGTCCGCGGGAACCTACAATATTGTTAAAAGCAACCTGCTGGCCAAGAGCTTGCGCCTCATAAAGTTTGCGGTCTAAAATCTGCAGAAAAAACAGGCGGCTAATAATAGCTGCCCCGAAAATAAAAATTAAGATTAAAATTGTGTTTACGCGCCAATTGGTAAACTTTTTCATCTAACGTTATTTTGTTGGACCGTAGCGACTGAACTGTCTGAAATCTGGATATATTTTACTGAAGTGGTTTTTTGAAAATTTAATGCTTGTATTTTTTCAAGAGCTTGGCCTAAAAAACTGCTCTCTGCAAAAGAAACCTCTAAGTTTTTATTTTCATCTGAAAGTTTGCTGATCTGCTTTTCATAACTGTTTATCTGATAAGATCCTCGCGTCAGGTCATTTATCTGCCAGACATAAAAAACCAATAAGGCTAAACTCATAAAAAATCCTATAAAGCAAACTGCCTTCCAATTTATTTCCGGAAGACTTACAGAATTGATTTTAGTTTGTAAGTTTTTTTGCAATCTATGATAACTTATTGTTGCTGTTGTCATAATTATGAGGGAGGGAGATATAAGAAATTCTGAACGAGAAAAAATAATAATTTATTTTTTTATTTTCTCGAGTAAGTAGTTTGTTATATCGACCGAGCGATTAATTATATAAATTGCGGAGCAATTTCTATAATTTAACCGCTGCTCTCAGCTTCGCAGATCTCGCCCGAGGATTTTTTCCAAGCTCGTCTCTGCTTGCTGTTATTGGTTTTTTAGTTAATATTTTTATTATTCCTTTTTTTGATTCGTTTGCTAAAAAATTTTTAATGATCCTATCTTCTAAAGAATGGAAAGAGATTACTGCTAATCTTCCTTCCGGCGCTAAAATTGAAATAGCCTGGGGTAAGACTTTTTTAATGTTTTCTAATTCGTCGTTGACCGCGATTCTTAATGCTTGAAAGGTTCTGGTCGCATAATGAATTTTCCCCCGCCAATATGCGCTTGGCGTTGCATCTTTTATAATTTCTATTAACTGGAATGTACTTTTAATTCTTCCCAGTTTCCGATGCTCTACGATATTTTTTGCAATTTTTTTGGCGAACTTTTCTTCACCGTAATCCGTTAAAATTTCCTCAATTTTTTCTTCCGACCAGTCGTTCACAATTTTCTCTGCTGTTAGATAGCCTGTCTCGTCGTTATATCTCATGTCTAATCCCTGGTCTATCTGAAAAGAAAATCCCTTATGCGCGGCTGCCAGCTGCGCTGACGACATCCCTAAATCCAATAAAATCCCATTAACCGGCCCGAAATTCCTTCTTTCAATGATTTCCGTTAAATTTGTGTAGGAATCATTAACTAAAACTATCCTATCTTTAAAGATTGCCTCCAGCCATTGGCTTGCTGAAATTTGTTGCGGATCTAAATCAATCCCTAAAACTTTTCCTTCCGGCCCATTTCTTTTGAGTATATCTTCTGTGTGTCCGCCCTCGCCTATCGTACAATCAACAAAATTTTCTTTCTGCTTAGGATCCAGATATTCCAAAACTTCTTTTTTAAGAACTGCTGTGTGTATCATAATTACAAATGAGGGAAAAATGAAAATTCATTTTCATTTTGACCGAATGCGGAATTATATAAATTACGACTGCAATTTCTATATTCCTAAACCTCCTAATTTCGAAACAATTTCGTCAACTCCTTTTTCCGCTGCTTTTTTATAAGTTTCCCATTTTTCAGAGTCCCATATTTCCAACCTGTTGGACAAACCGCAGATAACAACGTTTTTTTTCAGGCCGGCATAATCTTTCAAATAATCCGGGACAAGTATTCTGCCTAATTTGTCTAAGGATACTTCCATCGCGCCTGCTAGAATCATTCTGGTAAAAGACCTTGCCTCTGCCTGGCTTATCGTCAAACTCCCCAGCTTGTCTGACATTATTTTCCATTCGGTTTCCGTATAAACAGCAAGGCAGCCCTCAATTCCCCTTGTGATTATTATTTTATCTCCCAGCTCTCCCCTGAATTTTACCGGCAGGGCTAAACGCTTTTTATTATCAATTGTATGTTCGTATTGACCGATAAGCATAATCTAAGGTTATTAACTTGTTTTGGCAGTTCTCCCACATTTATCCACAGATTCCCACTTCATCTTATTTATAGTCCACTTTATGATACTTAGTCAACACCTTTGCCCAAAGACCTATTTTGTTCGTAAATAGGCCTATTTTTCCACCAGTTATCCACAGTTGAATTTTCGATAATTGTCGCACAATAAGGGTTATGCACAAAAAAGCTCCACCGAAGTGGAGCTTCAGCTGTTGAGGTTTTACACTCCAACAACTATGCTTTACGGCCCCTGTTAAGGGCGCTTATAACCGCCTTGATCGAGGCCTGCTCGATGCTCGTATCTACTCCCGCTCCCCAACAAGTGCTTCCGTCAGGGAATTGAAGCTTGATATAAGAAATCGCGCTGGCCTCTTGGCCTGCTCCAAGCGCATGTTCAGATTGATCAAGAACGCGTACATGGCAAATCTTTTCCAGTGAGCGGACGAATGCATCAATCGGCCCATTACCTTCTCCAGCCAACTGAAGGTCCCTGTCTTCAAAAACAACAACTGACTGACAGTGGCATTTGCCAATCCCAGTGTCGGCCTCCGTATTGGACTGAAAGTGTTCGAGCCAGTAAGGAACGCTGCGCTCGACATATTCTGTCCAAAACATTGTTTTCAGGTCGACGACCGTTGCTTCGCGGCCCAGAGCATCGATTTGCTTCTTGGCTATCGGCCCGAATTCGCGCAGCATGTCTTTTGGCAGATGAAGGCCGTACCCTTTTTCAAGCAAATACGCTATTCCCCCCTTG
>Ga0209777_10006434_pt1 | contig 13223 bp, 8 predicted proteins | sample FrelakmetHBP12HB_FD_187147 | JGI IMG/M metagenome (GOLD analysis project Ga0209777, IMG submission 187147) | Freshwater lake sediment microbial communities from the University of Notre Dame, USA, for methane emissions studies -HBP12 HB (SPAdes)... | ecosystem: Environmental > Aquatic >...
TCTGTCTTTGGAAAATTTACTGCATACATGTTGGGCTTAGCATCAAAAAGCGGTAACATGGCAGAAATTTATAAAGCCACAGCAAAATTTTTAGAAAGACAGCAAGAGTTCAAAAAGAATTTACGGAGTGCTCTTATTACTCCAATGGTAACTTTATTCGTACTTTTTCTAGCAGTACTTTTTTATGTGGGATACATCTTTCCTGCCACGGCAAAACTTTTTGTAAAATTTAATATACCGCTTCCTCCATTAACGGCGGCTACATTAAAGATCAGCAACTTTCTAATGAATAATGGTTTACTGGTTGCTATTGTATGTATCATTCCACCAATTGCATTATGGCGATTTGGAAAGACAAAAGCCGGCAGATTGATGATTGATCGTTACATGCTCAAGATGCCTATTATGGGCTCATTGATTCATAAAACATTAATTGAAGTTTTTTGCCGTGTGTTCTACACACTTTACAGCGGTTCTGCCGAAAGTATAGAACCAATTAGAATTGCCGCGGAAGCTGCAGGCAACACTTATTTTGAACAACAGATAAAAAATGTTGCAATTCCCCTAATGATTAAAAAAGGTGTCGGAATAACCGAGGCATTTGAAGCATGCGGAGTGTTTACCGAAACTGCTATTTCAAGATTTCATTCCGGTGAAGAAACCGGTACAATCAAAAACACTGCTTTTCAACTTGCAAACTATTATGAAAGCGAAACAGTATTCAGACTAAAAAATGTAGTTGAAATGATTCAAGTTGGAATAGCAATGGTAATAATGATTGTAATGATTGGTCTAACGCTAGTATCAGCGGAGACAGCTACCATTAGTCCAAAATCGCCAGTGATGAAATAAATATTGATAGGAATAAAACGTTGATTGACACACAAATTGAAATGACTGATAAAATTGGTTATCTGCTTTTAAAGAAAGGAATTATTGACCAAAAAATATTAGAGCAATCCCTTAAAATAAAAGACAGCGATCAAACAAAACTGAAAAGAAATCTTGCACAAATTTTAGTTGATGAGTTTAGTTATGATCACGATATAATTTTTAGAGAAGTTGCCGTTCTATATGCATTCAAGGAATTGAATATTCATCCTGAAGATTTGCCAGAAGAACGTATCGCAGAGATGAAAACTTTAATGACACGCCAGGGTGACGAAGTGAAAAAAATGCTGCTTACTCACCGCGTAATACCATTTAAGTTTGACGATAAAATTAAAGATAAATTAATTCTTGCAGCGGTAGATCCCACAGACAGAAATCTTGCAAAGGTTGCCTACACGCTCAACGTAAAAAAATACGAAATAAATTATCTGCGTAAGAAAGATTACGATAAACTTATTGCTCTTCTCGCACCTTCCGAAAACGAATACTTGAAAATGATTCAGGAAGCAGGAGAAGAAATTCAAGTACCCGAAGAAGAAGCCGGTGTTAACGAGGAAGAACTTGATGCTGAAATAAACAAAAGCGCCCTTATCAATTTAATTGAAGCTGCTCTTGTTGAAGGTACACGCAAAGGTGTAAGTGATATTCATCTAATTCCAAAATCGGGCAACAAAACAGAAATTCATTTCCGGATTGATGGTAAATTAATGCTATGGCACGTTCAAGAAAATACTTTGCCGGAAGCTGTGATGGCAGTTGTGAAAGATAGATCGAAAGGTTTAGACCGTTTTGAAAGAGAACGTGCACAGGACGGTTTTATTCAGCGTGAAATTGATGGACATGTAATTCGTTACCGCGTATCGGTTTTACCAACCGTTGGGACAGAATTAAAAAATAAATTCGAAAGTATTGTAATAAGAATTCTTGATGATAGAAAAGTAATTAGAGACCTTGGGAAACTTGGTCTTACAGGTTATGCGAATAAAGCTTTTGTAAAAGCGATAAGCCAGCCTCAGGGAATGATCATCTTAACCGGTCCAACCGGAAGTGGTAAATCAACCACACTTATTGCGGCACTCTATCAGGTAATAAATCCCACAAAAAACGTTCTGACAGTTGAAGACCCTGTTGAATATGTAATTGAAGGCGCACGTCAATTAAAAATCGGTTACAAGATGAATTTTGAACAAGCGATTAGATCAATTTTGCGTCACGATCCCGATATTGTTCTAGTGGGAGAAATGCGCGATAAAGAAACTGCAGAAACTGCAATCAAACTTGCAAATACAGGCCACTTAACATTTTCAACACTTCACACAAATGATGCACCGAGCGCTGTTGCACGTTTATTTAAGATGGGAGTTGAACCATTCTTGATCGCTTACGCAATTAATATAATAGTTGCACAGCGTCTTATAAGAAAGTTATGCGATAGTTGCAAAAGAAAAATCGTTGACTTAGAAGAACATATTCTGCCTTCAGGCTTAGATATAACAGAGTGGCAAGGATACGAAATCTATGAAGCAGTCGGTTGCGAAAGATGCAATAATTCAGGTTATAAAGGAAGAATGGCAATACATGAAGCGCTCTATTTCACTAAAGAAATTAGAAGATTGATTGTTCGTGCAGGCGAAGAGGTTGACGAAGAAGCAATACGTGAACAAGCACGAAAAGATGGAACTCACAGTCTTCGCGATTCCGGGTTTGAAAAAGTGAAACTCGGAATTACTTCAATTCAAGAAGTGATTGGCGCAACAATGGAAGACTAATCATCCATCTTTTTTTTATATTTCAATGAGACAAACTTAACCTCAAAAAATTATTCAGTAATGCGGTAGTTATAGATGATTGCAGAAGCTAAACATATTCTTTCCACATTTGCCGCTAGAATTCCTTCAACAATTTTAGGCTCTGAACGAGTTAGATTCATCATTGAACATATAAACGAACTAAGTGTTGAAGAAAAGATAAAGCTTTTTCAACTAACGAATTTTATTTTGGGAACAATGATTGATCGTCAGGCATCAGATGTTGAGATAGGCGGATTCGGCACTCAAAATTATGTGTGGTACAGAATTTTTGGAAAGAAAGAACGCGTTATGGATATGCCTCAATTTTCGGAAGATGAGGCATCAATTCTTATTATATCGCTTCTTAACAAGAATCAGTGTGAATATATTTTACATGAACGCAACTTGGATTTTAGTTATTCTTTCCGTTATGATAAAGCACAAGCTGCTGTTCGCTTTCGCGCAGATGCATATTTTGATCTTGATAGTGTAACTTTAAACATGCGTTATATCCAGGCAAGAATCCGCCCGATTGAATCCCTCGAGTTTCATCCTTTTGCAGTAAAAACTATGAGTCATAGTTATATAAAATTTGGCTTATCATTAGTAACAGGAATTACTGGTTCCGGTAAATCAACAACTCTCGATGCAATTATAGATTATCATAACGATTCTGATCCGTGTCATATTGTTATTATTGCATCGCCCGTCGAATATGTTCATAAATCAAGAAAATCAATAATTAAGCACCGCGAAGTTGGAAAAGATGTTGTCTCTTTCAAAGAAGGCGTGATTCAATCGTTACGCCAGGACCCGGATATAATAGTAATTGGTGAAATGCGGGATCCGGCAACAATAATGGCAGCGCTAGAAGTTACAGATACAGGTCATAAAGTCTTTTCAACGCTTCATACATCATCTGCTGTAGAATCTATTGATCGTATAATCGCTGAAGTTAATCCAACAGAACAGGAAAGAGTTAGAAATCGTTTGGCAGATGTTTTGATATCTGTAGTATCACAAAAGCTAGTTCCGAGTATAGATGGCAAACGTGTGCTTGCAAAAGAGGTTTTGGTGGTAACGCCTTCAGTAAGGGCGGCAATAAAGAACAATAATACCAGTGAAATTTACATGATGATCAATCAAGGTGGACCACAGGGCATGGTTACAATGGAACAGGATTTATTACGTCTTCATCTGGAAAAGAAAATTACTAAAGAAAATACTATTGCATACGCCAATAATAAGACCAGAATTCTTCAGTTATTGAAGGGAATTTAATTTGAAGCAGGTAGTCTGTTTATACTGTGAAGGTACCGATACTAAGTTGGCAGTAATGTCGAAAGAAAAAGACGGAATAAAAGTTCACCGCCTTGCATCTCTCACAATGACACATACCGCACTTCAAACAGCTTCTAAACCTGAAGTCTTAGCCGAATTTGAAGCTCATGACATGTCCTCCAACGAAATTTCTTTTGATAATCTAGAAGCAGAAAATGTATCGCCTTTAGCATCTCCGGTGGATCAATCCGATGTTGGATTACTTAATGCATCTCTATATGATCTGAAACTCGGCAGAATGCTTTTTATCCCGATTGTTACTGAACCGATTGTTAATTATCATACATATGAAGGACCTCGCGATCCAAACAAGAAAAAATTAATCAAATCTATAATAAGCGATTTACAGGCGACAAAAGGTTTTGTTGTTAACGAAGATATGATAGATGTTGCCGAGTTAAATGAAAAAGCAGTGCTGGGAGTTTTTCTCGAAGGAGAAATTCCTAGCGTTCATTTGGTAAATCAGCTTGCAAATTATAATAGAAGACGTTACTTAAAAATTCCCACTATAAAAACTGCTGAGCTTTCTCTTTCCTATTTTGTTTCGAGAACTACAAAATTTTTCCCCGAAGATTATTCGCTTATAGTTTACATCGGTAAAGAATACAGTAAACTTATCTTTATGGAAGGGCAGAAGCTTAAACATATTGGTTCAGCATTAGATATTGGCACAAAAAATTTGCACACGTACGACGTATACTTCTCAAAGATTTTACTTGAGATGGAAAACGGTGGAATACCAAAACTTGATAACATTATTATTTGTGGAGAAGATCGGTCAGAAAATTTGATTCTTTCTTTTTACGGAACATTTCCGGAAGCGAATGTTTCCGAATTAAAATTTGAAAACTTTGATACAAGTATTCTTAGCGAAGAAGATTCAAAGAATCTTGCTTTGTATGCAATTCCAATTTCCGTTGCAGTTGAGTATTTCGATGAATTGGAAAAGACGTACGTCGGCGTAAACTTTTTACCGAAATACGTTCAGGAGAATCAAAAATTTCTTCAGTTTGGATGGCACAGTTATGCTCTAATGCCATTTCTTTTTGGTGCGGCGTTTTTTTTCACATTTCGAACCCTTTCTAATTACCGCGAAATAAAAGATTTGGATTACAATATTAACATACTTAATCAAAGACAGATAGAAAGCCAAGCTATTGTTCAGGCAATCACTCCGTTAGAATCAAGAATTAGTAATTTTGATGCTACACAGAAAATCTTAGATAGAGCAATGGAAGGCGCCGGGCTTTGGAACAAATCAATCTTTAAGATTTCGGATTTTATTGAACAGCGAAGAAATTTTTGGGTCAGTCATTTGGAAACCGTTGCAAAGGATGAAATCAAATTGACAGGCTATTCATTATCAAGAAGTGTTCTAACTGAATTTGCCGATTTAAATAAAGCGTCTTTGCTCAAAAGTATAAATTACGAACCACTTAGAGAAAAAAGCGCATTTGCATATGCTCTTAATCTTAAACTATTGAGAGATACAACGAGTACCAAATGAGCAGCAAAGTAAAAAATACAATTATTATTGTAATTATTTTAATAGGTATTGTACTCGGCGGCGGGTTCTATAATTTTGTTTACCAAAAGGGTAAGATCAGCGAGAAACAAAAAAAAATAAAAGATCTAAAACTTTATCAGCTTGATACCGAAGCGCTGAATCAACAATTGGTATTTCTAAAAAAACGGGTCGCTGAACTCGATTCTGTTCTGGCAAATCGTAAATACAATATACCCTACAATTTTTCACAGGCGGGTTTTTTTGATTTTGTTAATCAAGTCAGCTTTAACTTTTCACCCTATTCTTATGTAAATATTGAATTCAACGAAATTGAACCTAGCACAAATTATAATATTTATCATTACAGTTTGAGTGGTACAGCAGAGTTTAACGATTTAGTTAAACTTGTTTATGCAATTGAAGAAAGCAAACAACTGAAAAAAATATCTGATCTTGATCTAACGAATAATGTAAAAGTTGAACCCGATGGCACACCGCATTATCTGGTCAATTTTAAATTCAAAACAAATGTTTATTACTCTTCGGACGATCGTTTTTATGTGAAGGATTTTCACGAGAATCCTATTATTCCTAATCCTGCTTATGATTTCTTCATTCCGTTGATTAGAAATGAAATTCCACCGAACAAAGATAAATTATTAGACGTACAGTCGGCGCACCTACTTGCTCTTATACCTGACGGCGCATTTTTAGCGGACGCAAGCGGAAATACATATTTGTTGTGGGAAGGCGACCAGGTTTATTTGGGTTATCTAACTAATATCAATTATCAAAACAACGAAGTAAATTTTGTTCTTAATAAAGGCGGCATAATAGAAAATATTTCATTGCAGCTCGAAAAAGAAAAAAAACAGAGTAAATAAAATGAAAAAGCTAATTACAATTTTGTTCTTATTCGTCTTAACGATAATCGTTAATGCTCAGATTGACTTAAAAGAAAAAATGAAAGGATATGTAAATCCGGAAGAACTTGTAACACTATCAGAAAACATTCCGTTCGATCAGGCGATTCAAGTGATGAGCAAAGTAAGTGAAAAAATTTCGGGAAAGAAAATTATTTCTATTGCCGGTTTAACTTCTCCAATCGGAATTGAGATTGATAAAGTACCCTACAAGAGGGCTTTAATCATTATTGCGCAGTACAATAATTTAATAGTTGAAGAAACAGAATCAACCTTAATAGTTAAGAAAAAGTCGGATTCAAAAGCTAAAGCCGATAGCAGTTATGTATCTGTGGATGAAAGGGAAGTTAAAATCTCTGCAATGATTTTTGAAGCTGACGTTGCGCAAATGCAGGAAAAAGGTATTAATTGGCAATTCCTTCTTTCGAGAGCTGGCTTAACTGTTGGTGGAAATTTAGTATCTGTACAACAGCAGCAGCAACAGACTACCGGAGCCTCAACAACCGGTACTACTACATCATCATCATCAAGTCAAAATCCACCAGACTTTTCTCTTAATGCTAATTCAAGTTTTACTATGGGTCCATTCGATGGTACAGCAACGGCATTGTTTCAATTTTTTGAAGATGAAAATCTTGGTAAAATAATTTCCAGGCCGGTCATCAGTGCCATAAATAAGAAGCAGGGCAGAACACAGGTTGGTTCAGAGTTTTCTATTAAGGAAAGAGATTTTGCAGGTAACTTAATTGATAAATTCTATCAAAGCGGAACAATAATTGAAGTTACACCAAATATCTTTACTGAAGAAGGAATTGATTATGTGTTTTTAAAAGTTAGAGTCGAGAGAAGCTCAGTTGTAATCGGTTCACTTTCAATTGAAAAGCCAAAAACAGAAGTTAACACGAACTTACTTTTACTAAATGGTGAAGAGACGGCAATTGGCGGATTGATTGTAAACGAAGAAACAACTATTCGCAGAGGAGTCCCATTCTTAAAAGATTTGCCCTGGTGGGTGCTTGGTTTAAAATACATATTCGGTTATGATCAGCTTTCTATATCGCAGAAAGAAATTATCTTGCTTCTTAAAGCTGAAATTCTTCCTTCATTAAGAGAAAGAATGTCAAAGCCGTTAGATCCTACGGCATTGAAAAAAGCTAGGGAACTACAACAAGCAGAATTAGAGAAATATAAAGCACAAATAAAGAAGAAAGAAGAAGAGCCCAAATAATTATAATTAATTTCTGATGTATAGAGTTATGCTTGCCGGTTTTCAAATGACTATTGAAAAACCAACGCATCTTTGAAATTAAAAAATCCTTCTGGCGGTGCTAACATAATCCCGAAGGTCCTTCAAAACATGAAACTTAACTATCGCTTTTTATTAATTACATTTCTGATCGTTCTGGTTATATCAATTGCCTCAACGTTTGTTTTTTATTCTCTCACTGGCAGCCTTTTAACCCAGCAACAGTCCAAGACAATACTTAACGCAACAAAAGATTTTGTTTTTGTATTTCAGAACGAACTGCAAAGGTCTGAAGAAGATTTTCGATTGATCGCTCCGATGGTTAACAAGTTCGATAAGATTAGTCTTGACTCGACATCAATAGATTTTTGTTTTACTCTTGTAAATGATTCTTTAATTAACGCGCGCGAATTTAAAACAAAAACAAATTCGTTTCTGAATATTAGATCATCATCGTTTCGGCAATTCTTTTCTGATAACCCGAATGTTGTTCTCCATTATGCGCAATTTCCAAACGGTAAAAATGTTTATTACGGAAATCTGATTTCGTCCGAGCTTCTAAACACTATTTCACAAAAAATACGCGCTGAAGTGGCTCTTGTTATTAATGATTCACCCGCGGAGATTTCTAACCATGAAAAAAATCAAATTCACCTTTTGGGCATCATTAATGCGGCACGCGAGCTGAAATACCGCAATAATTATGATCTTTACTCCGCAGAGCTTGAAAACACAGATTTTGTTGCAGCGCTTTTCACGCCAAAGTTTATTCTAACGCCCGGTGCAAAAATAAATTTTATTGTATTCGATTTATTCAAAGAAGGTGTTGAATTCCGAACTACTTTACGATTTGTAATGCTTTTGATAATTGTTGCTGGAAGTGTGCTTACTTTTATTCTTGTATGGGTCTTTACTGCCAAGTTTCGAAAACAAATTTCTCTGTTGAGCGAAGCTGCCGAAATTACAGGCAGGGGAGATCTTGATCACCGCGTTGAGATAATTACAAAGGATGAAGCGGGTAAATTCAGCGAAGTATTTAATAAAATGCTTGACGAACTTGAGCGCAATAAAAGAGCTGAAAAAGAATATTCAGAATTTATCACGCTTATCAATCAAAATCCAACGCTTATAGAAGTATCGGATGCCGCTCTCTCAAAAATTATAAAAACTACGGGATTAACTTTTGGTGTTTTGTATATGGTTGAACAAAAATCTCTGCGGTTAATTTCATCATTCGGTATAAGTAAAAATTTTATCGAGTTGACTCAGGATTCTACACTGTACAGCAATGCAATTGAGAAAAAAGAAAAAGTTGAATTCCACTTTCAGGATAATTTTCCGGAAATTAAAACCGGAATTGTTACAATCAAGATTAAATATTTGATGATCAATCCAATCCTTTACAATAAAGAAACTATTGCAGTACTTGAATTGGCATCCGAATCAACGCCGCAATCCGATGTATTAAATTATATTGATAATATACATGAGCAGCTTGCAGTGGGACTTATGAATGCAAAATCCTTCGAGCAGCTTGAAAATTTTGTCCGCGAATTGAAAAAACTGAACGAAGAATATCAGAAACAGAACGAGCAGATTATTAAGCAAAACAACGAATTGAGAGAACTGCATCATCAGCTAAAAGAAAAAGCGGAAGAGCTAGAAAGACAGAGAACAAAAGCTGTTGAACTTACCAAAGTAAAATCAGAATTTCTGGCAAGTATGTCGCATGAATTACGCACACCGTTGATTTCAATTCTTGGTCTAACCGAATTGCTTATAAAAGATTCCAGTATTACTGAAAAGACAAAAGTCCGATTGAATATTGTTCACCGTAACGGGAAAAAACTCCTTGGGCTTATTAATAATATTTTAGAATTTTCAAAATTTGAATCCGGGAAAATTGAAATAAAAAAAGAAAGTTTTATGTTGAACGATATGCTGGATGAAATTAATTTCAACATTCAACAACTAACCTCTGAAAAAAGACTTCAATTTATTCTCGATATTCAAAAGGACACTAACGTTTTAGTTAATACGGATAAGGGCAAACTCGAGCAAGTGCTTTTAAATCTGTTAGTGAATGCAATTAAGTTTACAGACCAGGGTTCGGTTCAACTTTCGGTTAGGGTAATTGATAGAAGTGATATCGAATTCAGTGTGAGCGATACCGGCATTGGCATTTCTGATGAATACCAAAAAATAATTTTCAATGAGTTTAAGCAGATTGATAGCAGCACTTCAAGAAAATATGGAGGAGCCGGACTTGGTTTAGCGATCTGCAGAAAATATGTTGAGCTACTCGGCGGTACTCTTACACTTCAGAGTGAACCCGGAAAAGGTTCGCGTTTTTTCTTTACATTATCCGATGCTATACTTGATGTTGTTGAAATGAAAGCTCATCAGTTTTTAACAATTTCGGAAGACCAACAGAAAGAAACGGAGACTAAATCTGTTTTGATAGTAAATGACAATCTTAATTCACAAAAACTCATTGGTGATTATCTGGCTTCATACAAATTCAATATCATCACAGCATCAAGCGAAAAAGACGGATTACGTTTGGCAAAGGAAAAACTGCCGAATGCAATTGTGCTGAATCCGTTTATTCTGGAAGGCAATGCTTGGTTGATGATATTAGATATTAAGAGTAATAAGAGAACGCGCAATATCCCAATTGTTTTAACAATGTTTGTTGAAGAAGATAAAGTCGGTTGGAAGCCGGAATTCTTTGAATTTATTGTAGGAGTACCTAATAACAGCGAGTTAAAAAATTTAATTATAAAAATTGAAAATTATTTTGAGAATACTGTTAATAAAATAGTTTTGCTTGAAACGAATGAAAAGGAATTTGATCTGCTGAAAAAATCTGTCAGTGATAATATTGATTTAAAGTTAATCTCTACCTTTGAAAAATTAATCGAGAAAATACAGATCGAAAACCCGCAATTGGTAATCATAGATGTTAAATCGTTTGTTGAAGAGTCTCTCCAAATTAGTTTTGATCTTTCCCAGAATAAAATAACAAAGAACATTCCGATCGTTCTAAAGCTACCCAAAGAATTTACATCTGAACAGACTATTGCTCTGAATGCTAAGCTAAAAGAGATCACTTTAAAAATCAAGTCGCATCCGCTTGATTTATTAAAAGTTTTACGTGACCGTTTGAAAATTGACGACGCTGAAGCCAATAGAAAAGTTAATTTAATGGAAGATACTACGAAAAATGAGAGCAGTATTTTTGCGTACAAAAAGATTGAACACAGCGCTGATTCTAAATCTACTGTACTTATAGTTGACGATGATGACGATGCGTTGTTTACTGTCGGCGAATTTGTGAAAGAAATGAACTGCAATACTATTTTTGCCCATAATGGAATGGAATGTTTATTGATGTTGGACCATCTCCGACCGGATTTAATTTTCCTAGATATTATGATGCCGCAGATGGACGGGTTTGAAACTATAAAACGTATACGAAACGAGAAGCGTTTCGCTGATATTCCTGTTGTTGCGCTCACTGCATATGCAATGCTTGATAATAAAGATATCCTTGAAAAGAGCGGTTTTAGTGATCTTGTAACTAAGCCAATCAACTCGCAGACGCTTGCTTCAAAACTGAAAAAGTTTTTGAAAGTTAGTGTGAGTTAATAATAATGAAAAAAATTCTAATAATTGATGATCATCCTGATAATGTTTTTCTACTTCAAGACCGGCTGGAGAAAGAAGGCTTTGAAGTAATTAAAGCATATCACGGCGAGATGGGTATTCAAAAAGCAGTTGAGGAAAAACCAGATCTGCTTCTTCTCGATATTATGATGCCCGATATATCGGGTTTTGATGTGTGTAAAATTCTTACGACAAAAGAAGAAACTAAATTAATTCCCATTATTTTATTAACTGCTCTAACAGAAGCAGAAAATCTTAAACAAGGCTTGCAGTCCGGTGCGTTCGACTATATAAAAAAACCATTCAATAGAACAGAGCTAATTGCCAGGATCAATTCTGCGCTACGATTCAGCGAAACAAATAAACTACTTATTGAGGTAGAAAAAATTAAAACCTTTGCTGCAACAGTTGCAACAGCCAATCATGAGATTAAACAACCACTTACATTAATCAATCTTTCCACGGCGGCAATTCGCCGCGAGCTGGCTAAACTCGATTTTCCTTCTGAAGACATTTTAAGACGAATTGAATTTATTGAGAATGCCGCAAAAAATATTATCTCGGTACTTGATAAATTAAGCGCGATTAAAAAACCAGTCATCACTCCATACGTGAACAATCTCAACATCATTGATTTAAAAGCAAAAGAAGAAAACAAACTAACCAATTAATTCCCGGACACCGGATAGCAATTCTTCGAAGTCGTAAGGTTTACTTATATTCTTATTGATGTTTAAGGCAGGAGATATATTATTGTTTTCAGAAGGAGAGCCGGATGCAAGAATAATTGGAATGTTATAATTGTTTTTCCGGATTTCTTTAATACAATCTAAACCATCCATCTCAGGCATTTTACGATCAATGATTAGAAGATCGAGGAGGGATTTAGATTGCAATGCTGAGAGAACTTCAGCACCATTACATGCAGATACTGTTTTGTATCCAGATGACTGTAAAAGTTCGACAAGAAGCTCGCAAAGAATCGGTTCATCTTCTGCTATCAGAATTGTTTTTCCATTTGGCTTGATTTCGCTCTTATCAATTTTTAATGCCGGGAAAATTATTTTAAATGTTGTTCCTTTCCCCACTTCACTAAAAACGCTGATTTTACCGTGATAATTCTCAACATTTTTCTTTACAATTGAAAGCCCGAGACCAGAAACATTTTTTTGATTCTTTGTTGAAATATTTTCATTGAAGATATTTGGAAGAAGCGCATGTTCAATTCCACTGCCATTATCGGTAATAACTATTTCAATTTCTGTTTCAACATTCGAGTTATTGGTTGAAATTGAAATACACCCATTTTTATCAATTGCTTCTGTAGAGTTGATTAGTAAATTCATTATCACGCGGTAAATATCGGAGTATTTTCCTACGATTAGTCTGAGGGACTTATTAAGGTTCAACTCAAACCTTACTTTTTCTTTCAACTGTACAGAGAAAGTATTTACGAGGTCTTTGATGATAGTATTAATATTTATTCTTCGCTGGCTCTTCGAACTATCGTAATCTTTGTTAACCATTTCATCAATCATTTCTGAAGCAAGGAAGGTTCCGTTTTCAATGCTGTCCATTATTGGAGTAACTTCTTCTAGGTTATTCACTTTTAATCTGAGCAGCTCGACGCTGTTTAGAATGCGTGTGAAAATATTGTTGAGATCATGCGCAAGATGTTTAAATGAAGAATTAGTTACCATTTTATTTAAGATTATACTTAAGGATTTTTGAGTAGAGAGTTTTCTGACTGATGTCCAACGCACGCGCTGTATTTTCGCGGTTCCAGTCAAGATGCATAAGCGCACGTTTAATGTGTATTTTCTCAAGTTCTTCCAGGGTTATTAGTGACCCGTCCT
>Ga0209777_10006435_pt1 | contig 13220 bp, 10 predicted proteins | sample FrelakmetHBP12HB_FD_187147 | JGI IMG/M metagenome (GOLD analysis project Ga0209777, IMG submission 187147) | Freshwater lake sediment microbial communities from the University of Notre Dame, USA, for methane emissions studies -HBP12 HB (SPAdes)... | ecosystem: Environmental > Aquatic >...
TACGGAGACCCGCCGCGCAAACACCCAACCCGGGACGGATGGGGAAGGATCGGCGTTTCAGCATCCCTCCATAAAAGGACGACAGGCCCCGTCTTGGCTCACCAATCCGGGGTTTCTGGGCAGGCCGGGGTCGCTAAATCCAGGCGGGCGAACGACTTGCGATTTTCGGACTTCGTCGAGATTGTTTTTGAGGTGGGTCTCAATCGGCCCAATCGGCCCTGGCGATAGCGCCAAGGCCGTTTTTTCGGATGGCCGCGCGCCGGCAGGACGAGAACAACCCTATAAACACAGGCGCAAATTGAAATGGGTTGCCGGCCAGAAAATAACTTCAGTCGCTGGTTTTTTTCGGCGGCCGGCGCTTCGGCGATGGCCGCCGGGGCAAACGCCACAAGGACCGCCAAGGCAAATAGTCTGTCGAATATATGATTCCCCGCTCGTGGAAGTGTTTAGAGCAGTTCAATACAAAATTGGTATGGGTGTCCCCCCGAATTACCCTCATGCTTTGCGGCGACGCGAAGCTGCTGAGGTCGTGAGTCCGACCGGGGCGCTGGGGCGCCAGCGCTACTCCGCCCGTAACGTCTGGACCGGGTCGAGGCATGCGGCCTGCCAGGCGGGCCAGAGACCGAAGGCTAGGCCGACGAGGATCGAGACGCCCACCCCCAAGGCCACGCCTTCCGCCGTGAACGCCGTCGGCCATCCGGCGTAGTGGCTTACGCCGCGCGCAAGGCCGTAGCCGACGGCCGTGCCCACCAACCCGCCGAGCGTTGTCAGCGCGGCCGCCTGGAGCACGAACTGCCGCATGATGTCGGCCCGGCGTGCCCCGAGTGCGCGGCGGACGCCGATCTCCTTGCGGCGGTCGTACACATTGGCCAGCATGATGTTCATGATCCCGATGCCGCCCACCAGCAGCGAGATGCCCGCGATGGACGCCATGATAATTGCGAACACGCGCTGCGTGGCCGCCTTCTGGCGTATGAGTTCCAGCGGCACCAGCAACTCGTAATCTTTCTGCTTGTGGGCCTTGCCGAGATAATTCTCGATGCGTTTGGCCGTCGGCAGGACGGCCTCGGTGTCCGCCATCTGGAGCGAGATGCCGTCGAGTTCGACCTTGACGCTCGTGAACGTGCCGGCCTCGCGCGTGTTCGAGACGTCGCCGTACCGGGCGACGGCCGTGGCCAGCGGGATGAAGACGTACTTGTTGATGTCGTCGCCGCCGGCCGCGCGCAGGGCCGCCCGGTTCTCCAGGATCCCCACGACCTTGTACCAGTCCTCGCCGACGCGAACCGAGCCCGCCAGCGGGTCGCTGAAGCCGAAGAGCTTGCGCGCGGCCTCGGCCCCCAGGATGCACACGGTATTGCACTGCACGGCGTCCTCGGACGTGAGGAACCGGCCCCGGAGGACGCTGGAGCGTGTGATGTCCAGGTACTCCGGCTCGGTGGCCATGACGCGCAGATCCAGCTCGCGGCCGCCGGTGGCGTAGAGGCTCATCCTAACGTCGCGGATGCCAACGGCGTGATGCACCGCCGGAAACGTCTCGCGAATGTGGACGAGGTCCTTGCGGAGGAGGCCGAACGCGGCGATGTACTGCCGGCCCTTGGAGGGCTCTTTGCCGTCGGCCTTGGGCGGCTTGATGGAGCGCACGAGGATGTTGTCGACGCCCAGGACGGCGATGCGGGCCATGGTCTCCAGGCGTGCGCCTTCGCTGATGGAGAGCATTCCCTCGACCGACGCCACGCCGAAGATGATGCCGAGCGTCGCCAGCGCCGACCGGAACTTGTGGCGGCTCAGGTCGATGAGCGCGGTCCGCAGAAACTCATACAGGTTCAGAGATTCGTAGAGTTTCATGGAAAACGCGCCGGCGGCCTCCCGTTTAGAGCGGATTAAGATTGTGTGTTGGCGCGGCGGGGCTCCGTACCCGCCGCGCACATTACGGACGTTCGCGGCGCACGGCTACGGCGCCGGCATCGCCTTGCCCGGCCCCGCAGACTGTTGCCCCTCGGAGGGGTTGAAGGTATACACCTGGTCGCCCTCGGCCACCCCTTCGACAATCTCCACGAAATTGTCGTTCGAGCGGGCGGTCTTGACGCGGCGTTTTTCGAAGCCGGCGCCGTCGCGGACATAGCACACCGTCTGGCCGTCCTCATTGAAGACCGACTCGATCGGCACCAGCAGCACGTTCTCGGCGGTGTCCGTGACGATCTCGACCCGCGTACTCATGCCGCTGATCATTCGCGGGTCGGCCACCTTCAGTTCGATGATGCCGTCGAAGACCTTCGGCGACGACTCGTCCCACGGAATGCGCGGGCGGGCCAGCGGAGAGATCTCCTTCAGTTTCCCCTCGAGCACCAGCCCCGGCACCGCCTCGATGGTGACCGTGGCCTTGCATCCGGGCGTCAGGCGGCCGCGGTACTCCTCGCTGACGGAGATGTCAGCCTCGAAGGCGCTCAAGTCCGGGATCGTGATGAGCGTGTTGCCCCGGTACGTCTCGGCCCCGACCTTGAGTTCGTTGTCGCCGCCGCCACCGTAACGCATCATGCCGCGCTGCTGCGGGTCGCCGTAGAGCACGATGCCGTCGATCGGCGAGACGATCGTGCTCTTGCTGAGTTCCGTATTCTGCTCCTCCAGGTCGCGGGTCAGGCGTTTGATGCTCTCCTTGGTGTGTTCGAAGCTGGAATCCTTCTGGAGCAACTGGCTCTTGGCGGCGATCTGGCTCTTGGCCAGGTCCAGTTCCGCGTTGGCGACGGCGACCTTCTTGGACTCGAGCATCCGCGGGTAATCGTAGGCCTTGAACATCTTCTGCTGGAGGAGGCCGGCCTCGACGGCCTTCCGGGCCGCCTTGACGCCGTCCTTGGCCGCCGCAAGCTGGCTCTGGAGGCTCTTCTTTTGCTCATCGTCGACGAAGAGTTGCTCGTCGGCCTTGGTCTGCGCGGCGACGAGGTCCTGCTGGGCCTTGACGAGCTTCTCGCGGGCCTGGCTCGTCGTGGACTCAAGCGTCTTGAACTGCTGTGGCGCCTCCAGTTCGCGGTACTTCTTGAGGGCGTCCTTGGACTCCTTCAGGTGGGTCTCGGCGGCGGCCAGCATGCTCTTGCTGCTCGAATCCTCGATCTTCAGGCTTTCCTCGGCCACGATCTGCTCGCGCCTGGCGGTCTCCAGTTCGGTTTCCCTCTGGGTGATCATCTCCTCGATCGGCTTCTTTTCGAACTCGACGAGCTTGTCGCCCTTCTTGACCTGCGCCCCCTGGGGAATGATCCACGCGATCTTGGCCCGGCCGTTCAGTTCCGTGGCGATCTTGTGATGCTTGACGGCCCTCAGGTGCCCGTCCTCGACGAGGCCGATCTTCAGGTTGCCCCGCGCCACCGTGTGGAATCGGACGTCGGAAACGCCGGAATTCGCGGAGCCGCCCCGGTCGGGAAACCACTGCTGGTAGAGCCCCGGCCCCCACCATGCGGCGGCCACGCCCACCCCCGCCACGAGGCTGAGCACCATGCCGCCTTTCACGATTCGCGCGAGCACGTTCATTACTTGGGCACCTGCACCGCTTGCTTTTCGGCATCGCCTGCCGGGGCCGGTTTCGCCGGATTTTCCGGGGCCGGCGCCGGGGCTTTTTCAGGGGCCGGCGGCTGGCCGGGGGCCGGCGTCGGGGCGTCACGCTCGAACGGCGGCAACTTCAAGGGGTCCATCTCCCGCGGGCGCGGCGTGGTCCGTTCCACCTGCGTGTCGAGCCTCTCCAGGCCGACGCCCGGGCGATGGTAGATGAGGCCGTGCGGTTTACTCTGCCCGAGGATGTTGATGCGCAGGAAGAAGATGAGTTGCGTCTTGACGTTCTGGCTCCGGCGCGACTGAAACAGCACGCCCACGCCCGGAATATCGCCCAGGAAGGGCACCTTGCGTACGATGTCGTGGTCTTCGCTGCGGAGGAGCCCGCCGATGGTCAGTATCTCGCCGTCCTTCAACGACAGCGTCGTGTTGACGTTGCGGATGGCCACGATCGGGTTCGACACGCCCGCCCCCGCCACCGTGTAGCCGGTCACGGCCGACACTTCCGGGTTGATCTCGACCATGGCGGTGTCGTTGGTGATCTGCAGCGGAATGACCCGCAGTTTGATGCCGACGCGTTTGAAGAGCGTCGTCGTGCTGACCGACCCGGAGACGACCGTCGCGCTTTGGACGGGCACCTCTTCGCCAGTGATGAGGCTGGCCTCGTCGCCGGCCGACACAATCAGGTTCGGGGAACTGAGGAGTTTGGCGTTGCCCTTGGTCAGCAGGAGGCGGATGAAGGCGTCCATCTGGCCGGCATCCTCGCTCGTCCAGATGCGGGCGTTCAGCAGAATGCCCTGCGTCGTCAGCGGGTTGGCGCCCGGCGTGTTCAGCGTGACGCTGCCGGGCTGCACGAAGGCGCTCGTGGTGCCGCCGGGATGCGAGTAGGCGTACTGCAACTCGTACTCCAAGTCGCTGTCGAGCGTGACCTCGATCACCCGCGCCTCCACCAGGAGTTGCGGCACCGTATGGTCCAGCGACTGTATCAACTCCAACAGGCCCGGAATCAGGTCCTTGGCGTCGGAGATGATGAGCGTATTGAGCCGCGGCGTGGCCTGGATCGTCCCCTCGGGGCTGATGAGGCCTTCGAGGGCCTCGCGCAGCGTTTCGCTCCGGGCGTAGCGGCAGTGGTAGACCAGCGTCGACTTATCGCCCGCGGCGATGATTTTGGGCTCGGGAACGGGCTCGGCTTCGCGGGCCGGCAGCAGGGCTGGGTCAATGGGGGGCGGGTACGTGTCGACCAGGATACTGTGGTCTGCCGCACGCGCGTCGGTTCGCTCCGCCTTCTGCACTTCGGTCGTACAGCCTGCGGCAAAGAGGAGGGCGGTGACCAGAAGGAGCCCCGGTGCAGCGGGCCGAAACCGTTTCGGTGATGGCGCCACGGGTATGCCCACGGGAAAACCTCCATTCGGGAAGACACCGCCTCAAGGCAAGAACCCGGACCGGCCGCATGTGGGCAGCATCCCCTCTCACCAGGCAGGACCGGCCTCGGCAAGCCTGGGGCATTCTAGGTGCCGCCCTTACGCGATGCAAGCGAATCACGCGGCCGGCCCGCGCCCGGTGTTTCCCGCCTGGAATTTCGGGGAACACAATATCATTGCCCTTTCCTTGGTCGGCCGGGGCGTCGATGTACCGCGGGTCTCATACGTACTGGGCCGACCGCGCCGCCGCTGGCCGCCAGAAAAGATCGTCGCGAGATTTCCATTCCGGCAGTCTCCGCTGACCCCGCCTTGTAGCAAGCGCCCGCCCGATTACGCCACCTACTCGGCCGGGGGCGGCAGGGCCGGAGGATCGGCGGCGGGGGCGACCTGGCGCACGGGGCTCTCGACGGTGCGAACGTCGGGCAACTCCTCGCCGGTCGAGGCGCCCATGTCGGCGAGCTTCCTCGCCCCGGGCACCAGCATGCGGTCATACGAGCCGACGGCCCGGGCGTGGGCCTTGCACGCCTTATCGAGGCCCTCGCCGACGCTGTCGAGGTGCGCGGCGAACTTGCACACGCGGTCGTAAAGCTGCTTGCCGGCCTCGGCGATCCGCTCGGCGTTCTCGGCGAGCTCCTCCTGCCGCCAGCCGTACGCCACCGCCTTCAGCAGCGCAATGAGCGTGGTGGGAGTTGCGAGAACGACGCCGCTTTGCATGCCGTCTTCGATCAGGCCGCGATCCTGCTCAAGGGCCGCGCTGAAGAACGATTCGCCCGGCAGGAAGAGAACAACGAAGTCCGGCGCCGGCTGGAACCGTTTCCAGTAGGACTGCTGGCCGAGGGCCTTCATGCGGCTGCGCACGGCCGCGGCATGGCCCGCCAAGGCCGCTTTGCGGACGTCCTCGTCGGCGGCGTCCATGGCCTTGAGGTACGCCTCCAGCGGCACCTTCGAGTCGACGACGATCGTGCGGTGGTTGGGCAGCTTGACGATCATGTCGGGCCGCTGGAGGGCGTCGTCGTCGCCAGCCACGGTCACCTGCGTCTCGAAGTCGCAGTACTCGGACATGCCGGCCACCTCGACGACGCGCTTGAGGGTGACCTCGCCCCAGCGGCCGCGGACGGTGGGCGACTTGAGGGCCGAGGTCAACCGCACGGCCTCGGTCCGGAGGGCCAACTGGTCCTGCGCCAGCGCCTTGAGGTGCTGCTCGATGCTGCCGTAGGCGGCACTGCGGGCCTTTTCGATCTCCCGCAGGTGGCCTTCGTAGGTGGCCAGCAAGTCGCGGATGGGCTTGAGGCGTTCCTCCGCCTGGGCGAGGAACTGCTGGCTGGTGTTCTTGAGGGCCTCCGCGGAGAGCGCGGCGAAGGCATCCTTGAGTTTCGCCTGATCCTCATCGAGCATCGCCCGCTGCTCTTCGAAAGACTGGCGTTCGGCTTGGAGGCGAGCCTCGGCGCCCATGCGTGCGCCGTGCTCGGCTTGGACCTGCTCGTGCAGGGCCGCCGCCTGCGACTGCAGGGCGGCGATCTGGGTGCGGAGTTCGGCGGCCTGGGCCTGGAGGCCGGCGGCCTCGGAACGGAGTTGGCTCTCGGCCTCGGCGCCGCCCTCGCCGCGCCGCTTCGCAAGGACGATGAGGAAGCCCAGGACGCCGAGGAGAAGCAGGAGGTTCAGGCCTAACAGAACGTCGGTCACGCCAAGCCCCGCCTTTCAAACGGCGACGGAAAATGTTCAATGCTGAATGATCAACTTCCAAGTGCGGCCCGTGCGGCCGCCAGCCCAGCCGGGACTTCAACATTCAACATTGAAAATTCGCTGTTGCCGTTACACGTCGAGGTTCTTTACTTCCAGCGCGTGGGTCTCGATGAACTCGCGGCGCGGCTCGACGGCGGGGCCCATGAGCACGGAGAAGATGTGCTCGGCCTCGGCGGCGTCCTCGATGAGCACGCGCTTCATCGTCCGCCGCGAGGGGTCCATTGTAGTTATCCACAATTGTTCAGCATTCATTTCGCCCAGGCCCTTGAAGCGTTGGATCTCCATGCCTTTCTGGCCGAGGCGGCGGATGGCGGGGAGTATCTGGGCAACGCCGGCGACGTCGACCAAGTCGCCGTTGGAGACGACCGTGAACTTGGTGTGGGCCTTCTCTTCGCCGAGTTCCTGGTGGGCCTCGAGGTGCCAGTCCGCCAGATCTATGCCGCGCGTATCCAGCTTCTTGGTAAGCTTGTTGAGCTCCTTGGCGCCGAAGAGCTCTTCGGGCTCGGGGGGCTCGACTTCAGGGACCTTTTCGTCGGCGTCCTCGCCGCCAGTCTTCTCGGCGGCGGCCTTGGGGGCGTTCTTGTCGGGCTTGGGGAGCGACGCCGCGATGGCCTTGGCGGCCTCGGCCTCGGAGTGAAAAGCCTGGGCGGCGCCGTTGATGCGGGCCATCCAGCCGGGAAACTCGCCGGCCTTATTACGGGCCGCCAGGAGTTCGGCCCACGTGATGCCGCCGCGCTCCACGGCCCGGATAAGTTCCTCGGCCTCCGTCAAGAGGACCGCCAGTTCCTCCAGTTTCGCCCCGGTGATCTCCTCAGCCGTTTTCTTGCGGCCGCCGGGGAGGGGGTTGATGCGGAGGACCGTCCCGTCGACGCCCTGCTTCAGAAGCGACAGTTTCATCTCGCGGTCCGAGAGGACGTAGTGCTCGCGGCCCTTGCGGCGGACGCGGTACAGCGGCGGCTGCGCCACGTAGATGTACCCCTTCTCCACGAGTTGCTTCATCTGGCGGTAGAAAAACGTCAGCAGCAGCGTCCGTATGTGGCTGCCGTCGACGTCGGCGTCGGTCATGATGACAACCTTGTGGTAGCGGGCGTTTTCGAGGTTGAAGTCGTCGGTGCCGATGCCCGTGCCAAGGGCCGAGATGATGGTGGCGATTTCCTCGTGGGCGAGCATCTTATCTATGCGGGCCTTCTCAACGTTCAGGATCTTGCCGCGAAGCGGGAGGATCGCCTGCGTCCGCCGGTCGCGGCCCTGCTTGGCGGAACCGCCGGCCGAGTCGCCCTCCACCAGGAATATCTCGGAGAGGGCTGGGTCGCGCTCGGAGCAGTCAGCGAGCTTCCCCGGCAGGCTGCCGGATGCGAGGGCGCCTTTGCGGCGGACAAGGTCGCGGGCCTTGCGTGCGGCCTCGCGGGCGGTCATAGCCTGAACGGCCTTGAGGATGATCCGCTTGGCGGTGCCGGGGTTCTCCTCCAGGTACTGGCCGAGCATGTCGTTGGTGACGGTCTCGACGGCCGTGCCGACCTCGCTGTTGGAGAGCTTGGTCTTGGTCTGTCCCTCGAATTGCGGGTCGGGCACGCGGACGGAGACGACGGCGGTCATGCCTTCGCGGAGGTCGTCGCCGGCGGGGACGGACTCGCTCTTCAGAAGCGACTGCTTCTTGGCGTAGAAGTTGAGGGTCCTCGTGACGGCGGCCTTGAAGCTCGACAGGTGGGTCCCGCCCTCGATCGTGTTGATGTTGTTGGCGAAACAGAGGATGTTCTCGCTGTACCCATCGTTATACTGCAATGCGACTTCGACGCAGATGTTGGTGGCGGGGTCGTCGCGGCGGTAGTAGATGAGGTCGTTGTGGACGGTCTCCTTGCCCTCGTTCAGGTGCTTGACGAACGCCTTGATGCCGTCCTTGAACTTGAAGTCAGCCTCCCGCCCGTCGCGCTCGTCCACGAGCTTCAGGTGCAGACCCTGGTTCAGGTACGCCAGTTCGCGCAGCCGCGACTCGAGGACCTCGAACTTGAAGGTCGTGTCGACGAAGATTTCGCGGTCGGGCTTGAAGGTGATGGTCGTCCCCGACTTCTTGGCCGTGCCGACCTGCTTGAGGTCCTTGGTCTTCTTGCCGCGCGCGAAGGCCATGCGGTAGACGCCGCCGTCGCGGCGGACCTCGACCTCGAGCCACTCCGCAAGGGCCGTGACGCACGAGACGCCGACGCCGTGCAGGCCGCCCGAGACCTTGTAGGTGGAGTGATCGAACTTGCCGCCCGCGTGGAGCATCGAGAGGGCGACCTCGACGCCGGGCTTCTTCTCCTCCTTGTGCATGTCGACCGGGATGCCGCGCCCGTTGTCGGAGATCGAGCAGGAGCCGTCGGCGTGGATCGTGACGATGATGTCGGTGCAGAAACCGGCCATGGCCTCGTCGATGGAATTGTCGACGACCTCGCTCACCAGGTGGTGGAGGCCCCGCTGGTGCCTGTCGCCGATGTACATGTCGGGGCGTTTGCGGACGGCCTCGAGGCCCTTCATGACCTTGATGGCATCCGCGCGATAGTCGTCGGAGCCGTTCTCGGCGGGCGTCTTGGCTTCGTCCTTCTGGGAGGGATCCTTCTTGCTCATGGGCTAAGCCGCTTCCTCTCTCGTTTGTAATGCGTCAGTAATGAGGGGGCCACACCCCCCTGCGCCAGGTGCCACGGCCACGCTGGGCGGCTTGCACGGCCACGCAACAGCGTGGCCGTGCCACCCTCCGAGAACGCACTACTCTCGCTTGACCGCATAAGCCGGGCTCCGGCCCGGCGATAATTGAACGTGCAACAGGCCGCCGCGAGGCTTGTACCCAGCCCGCCCGCGGCTGATTCTGACGAGCGGATATTATAGTCTTTTTGCCGGGGAATCCAACCTTTGATTGGGTTGCTTTTTCCGCTCGCCCCGCCGGGGGAGACGGCGGCCGGGGGCCGACAGGACTGCGTCAGTCTTAGGGGGTGTGGCACGGCTGGCTTGTCCAGACGTGGAAAATGTCGCGGGCCTTCCGCCACGGCTGGACAAGCCAGCCGTGCCACCCTCTCCACCGAGTGACGCATTACGGCCGGCATGCCGCGCGGCAGTTGAAATTTGGCGGCTCTACGCCTCCGGAGGGACAATCTTCTCCAAATCGGCCATGAAAGGCGGGAGGTCCGCGGTCACCACGTCCCACACGATGTCATAGTCCACGTGCAGGTAGTCGTGTACCACTTTGTGCCGCATGGCGATGATACGCGACCACGGGATTTGCGGGTTCGCTCGCTGGAGGTCCGGCGACACGTGGCGTGCCGCTTCCCCGATGACCTGCACCAGTAGTCCGTCAACTTTGATTATGTGGGTGCCACGGCTGCGCAGTTTGCAGCCGTGCTTCCCTGCCAACGACCACGGCTGCACAAGGCGCAGCCGTGGCACCCGCAGATTCAATTGTGACGGACTACCAGGTGGGCCAGGGCCATGCGGAGGTTCTCGTCGGCTTCATACTCGTCGCGGCTGCGGCCGGCCACCTTCTGGCGGGCCTTCTCGGCCATGTCGAGCATGTGCCCGGCGTACACCAGGTCATCCTTCTGCATACTCCACCTCTGCGCTGGCCAGGACCCGGTTGCGTAGGCGGCGATTCAGGTACTTCTCCGACACGATATCCACGCGGCGGCCGCCCAGCATCTTCGAGAGTTCCTCTTGGATGTCGATAATGCGCAGGCCGACTCGGTGCCCAGGCTCGAACTCCACGAGGACGTCAACGTCGCTATCCGGCCGAAAATCGTCGCGCAGGACCGACCCGAAGAGCGACAGTTTCCGGATATGATGCCGCCGACAGAATTCGGCGATCTGCTTGCGGTCTAGCGCGATCCGCGGGCTCACGGCCGTTCCTCCCCTGCTTCTTGTTTGCCGTACATATCCTACAGCCGCGAGCAGCAGGCGGCAAGCCTGCCTGATCGTCAGAGAAACGGTGAACTACCGGCGGCGACGGAGCGCCATAAGGCCGCCCACGGCCAGAAGCGCAAGCGTGGCGGGCTCCGGGGCGCCGGTGCCGATGTCTGCATAGACCCAGTTGCTGTAGCTGCCGTCGGCATACCCGTCTGCCACCCCGCTGCTGTAACTCCACCTCAGGCCTAGGCGTTGGCCGGCCTGAACGTCCAGATTGCCCTGGGGCGTACCGGCGTCTAGGTGTAGCAGGCCGACGCCGTACTCATCCTCCACATCCAATGACCAGGTAGGCGTGACCGCACCGCCGTTGCCCCCGCCGGTGCTCGCAAGCGGAATGGTGAAGGCCGCGCCGGCCGGATACTCTTCGCTCGTGCCTATGTCCAGCCACCATGAACCACTGGAACTGGCACTGGCCTCATAGGAGTGCGGCGGCCCGGCCAAGCCAGGGCCACCCGCGGTGGCAGTGTACCCAAGTACGGATTCGATCCGGGCACCGCCGGCACCGGCACCGGCGGCAATGTCGGAGGATACGATCAGATGCTGTTCGATCATTCCGTACTCCGGACACCAGCCTTGAGCCGACGCCATCGCGGTCGCATGGCCACTCCCGCCACCGCCGCCCCACTGCGTGTCCGTGCCCCCTGGCGAGCCGCCGACATAGGCCGTAGCCGTGCAATTCGCCTCGATAGGCTGCCCTGGTTTTTCTGTCAGGGTGAACGGCACTGTCACCGTGTCCGCCCAGAGCGAGCCACCCGCAATCAGGATCGCGCCCACAACCGCAACCGAGAAAACTATTGTTCGCCACATTGCCTCGTTCTTTACGCTGATCATCGCCAATCTCCCGTATGCCATGCGGTCCAAAGAAAAAGGGCGGTCTCCGGTACTTCCCCGGAAATCGCCCAAGCGTTACAGATTCGGATTGTCTTTGCTGAGGACGGGCTGTGCCGCTCACTCCCACAAGCGACCTGGCCCGGCTACCCTCCGCAACGGTAACTATACATCACAAAACCGGCAGATGCAAATTTTTCTCCCGCCGGGCATGCGTTGACGCTCGCCCCGCCGGGGTAGAGGGGGCCGTTGTTTCCCCTCCTCACCCCCGGCCAGGCTTAGGCGGAGGCTTCTTTTCGAGGCGGAACTTCAGGTCCTGGACGAAGTAGGTTTTCACCTCGCGGCGGAGGGCCTCCAGGAGTTCCTCTTTGCGGAAGTTGCGGAGCTCCGAGAGGAGGGGGCTGGAGTCGATGACGAAGGAGGCCACGCCGGCGTTCTTTCCGCGATTCGCCAGTCGCTCCAGGCTCGTGTGGGCCGCCTCGGACCCCAGGAGGCGCTGCCAGACGGCCCATATCTTGTCGCGGTCCGAAACGCGCGTAAAGCCGCTGCGCTCGGCCCAGCGGCGGACGACGTCGCCGACCGGCTCGGAGCGGTCCGGCGCGTAGTCGGATGCCTCTGGGGGCAACGCGGGTTTGCGCGGGCGATTCTCCGTGGGTTGGGAGATCATTCGTCAAGTCCCTAGAAACCCTTAACCGCGGAGAACGCGGAGAGCGCAGAGAAGGATTCTTTTCTTAGAAAGACCAAAGATGTATGGCGTCAGTCTTGGGGGGTGGCCCGCCGCGGCGGGTTTTCCCCCATCGGCAGACGCATGGTCACGCAACAGCGTGACCATGCCACCCTCGTACGTGACGCAGTACCCAAAGATTCTTCCTCTGCGTTCTCTGCGTTCTCCGCGGTTAAGTCTGTTGTGGCCGGCTGCGGCCCTTGGCGCGCACTTCTTCAAGGAGGGCCGAGAGTTCCTTGACGATCTCCGGATGCTCGGCGGCCACATTCTTCGTTTCGGCAAGGTCCTCGGCCAGGTTGAAGAGCTGCGGGCCGGCCGCCGGGCCTTTCGCTTCGGCCTTGGTTTCGGCCTTGGCCTTGCCGTAGCCGGCGCCGCCAACGCGCGGGATAAGTTTCCACGGCCCCTTTCGGATCGCCAGGTTACTGGTGCCGTTCGTTTGCATCACCAGGTGGTCGCGTATAGGCTTGGCGTGCGGCTCGCCCACGATGGCCGGAAGGACGTTGAAGCTGTCCGGCCCGGCGTCGGCGGGCAGCGGCTGGCCGGCGACGGCCGCGAACGTGGCCAGCATGTCCACAAGGCAGATCACCTCGTCCGACGTTGAACCGGGCTTGATGCGCCCCGGCCACCGCGCCAGGAACGGCTCGCGCGTGCCACCTTCCCAGAGGCTCCCCTTGTAGCCGCGTAGTGGGCCGTTACAGAGGTGGCCGTTGGCGTCCTCGATCGCGCCGTCGGCGTAGCCGTCGTCCATCACGCCGCCGTTGTCGCTCGAGAGGATCACCAGGGTGTTGTCCGCGAGTTTCAGGCGGTCGAGCGTTTCAAGGACCCTGCCGACGGCGTCGTCGAACTGCTGGATGACGTCGCCGCGCGTGCCGCAAGCGCTCTTGCCCTTGCGCGGCGGGCTTGGGACGCGGGGGACGTGGATGTCGTGCGTGGCGAAGTAGAGGAAGAACGGCTGGTCTTTGCTGCGCTGGATGAACGCGACGGCCTTGCCGGCGAACGTGTCGGCCAGGGTCTCATCGTTCCAGCGGGCGGCCTTGCCG
>Ga0209777_10006436_pt1 | contig 13220 bp, 16 predicted proteins | sample FrelakmetHBP12HB_FD_187147 | JGI IMG/M metagenome (GOLD analysis project Ga0209777, IMG submission 187147) | Freshwater lake sediment microbial communities from the University of Notre Dame, USA, for methane emissions studies -HBP12 HB (SPAdes)... | ecosystem: Environmental > Aquatic >...
GATGAATGTCTTGAATTTTTATTAAAACTTAAACCAAAATACCTTATTTTAGGGAAGGTTCACCTTACAGTAAAAGCCAGTTTCAGTACAACTTATACGGCCTACGATACTATTACGACTTATTTATACAGGCATAACTATAATAATTTATATAAGTTGTTTAGGGAAAACGGGTATTTCGCTAAAGAGATACGTATTGATAATTCTTCTAATTTTTTACTAACGAGGATAAATAATGTTTAAAAAAGATATTGATATTGTTCAAGACCTACATAAAAAGTACCAATTTAAAGGACCCCTTATAGATGCTGGTGGATTAGAATCACCTACTATAGCAGACTATGACATATCAGTAAATAGTGCTATCGATATATTTTCACCGGATGGGCGTATTATTAAAGTCCCAAATTCTTTTCAGGAGGACCGATATCTTAAAATTTCAAGGCCTTGGTCTTTTATAGACCCAAATTATATTATTGCTAACCCCGAAAAAGGCGACCCAATAATAGAAGAGCTTCCAAAACAATATACGAACTATTTTGAAACAGTTATTCTTGTTTCCGTTTTTGAACATGTTAACGACCCTTATGAAGTATCGGATGCATTATACAAAATTGTAAAACCTGGCGGGTATCTTTTTAATTCTACTCCTTTTCTTTTCCCATATCACCCATCACCAGAGGATAATTTTAGGTATTCCCCGGTTGCTCTAAAAAGAATTCATGAATCCAGTGGATTCAAATGGATTGAGGGACATTTTCATATCAATTATTCATCAAAAGATGGAATTGGTGATACCAATCCAAATAACTATGGGGCACCACAAGCTATTATGGCTTCTTATGCTCTATTTCGGAAGGAATAAAAGTGAAAGTTCTTTTTAATGACCTCCGGCCTCAATGGGATGCAATAAGGGATGCGTTATCACCTGAACTTGTAAATATTTTACAAAATGGCCCATATATATTAGGTGAGAATGTGCAAAGATTTGAATCCCTATTCGCTAAATCTTGCAGTACATCTTATGCTATCGGTGTTTCTAATGGAACGGATGCCTTAAAACTGGTCATTCAAGCAATTGATTACCCCCATCCTAAAAAAATACCCGTATTAATACCCTCAAATGGGTATATAGCTGATGCCCTAGCTCCAATGTATTTAGGCCACCCAATCGTTTTAATAGATTGTGACCAATACTATAATATAGATGCCGATAAAGTATGCGAATGGTCTTATGAAAATAACTATCCTGAATGCATTATAATACCGGTACATCTTTATGGGCAGCCCTGTGATATGGTTCGTATTTCAGGAGCATCTCCTAATGCAACTATAATAGGGGATTGTTCTCAGGCTCATGGAGCCACAATTAAGAATCTTCCAATAGGGTCTTTTGGAATTGCCTCTGTTTTTTCATTATATCCGACTAAAAATTTAGGGGCAATGGGTGACGCGGGAGTAATTGTGACTAACAATGAATCCCTTTATAAAAAAATAATGGCTCTTAGGGATTATGGTTCCTATGACCGGATTGACTATCATCACATGGGATGGAATAATAGATTAGATGAAATACAGGCATTAATTCTTCGGCATAAACTTCCCTATTTAAAAGAATGGAATAATAATCGAAGACATATAGCATCAATATATGATAAACATCTTATGGGTTATGTAGATATACCCAAAATAGCTCCTTATGCTGAGGGCAGCGTATATCATATGTATACTATACGTTGTAAAAATAGGGACGGATTACAAAAATATTTAAACGAACGAGAAGTAGGGACTCTAATACGATATCCAATCCCATTACATAAGGTATCATTATTTAAAGAAAAACATTTTCTTTCACTTCCATTATCGGAACAGTACGCGTCAGAGATAATAAGCCTTCCGATGCATCCTTTTATGACTGAGGAACAAGTAATGTTCGTTGTACAATGTATAAAGGAATTTATTAATGCCTAATTTAGAATGGTACCAGTGGAATCCTTTCATGTTCCAAAAATTAAATGACATAATAAAGGATGGGTGGATTTTTGCTGATGTTGGGTCTAATCACGGGGAATTTATAGATTTTTTTAGAACTTTCCGTTATAATGATATTTACGCTTTTGAATTGAACCCGGTAACAGCCGAAAAATTAAAAATCAGGTATAAAGAACATTCTCATATTATAATAGAAAATTATGCAGTATGCGATAAAGATGGAGAGATTGATTTTTATGATGGGGGCGAAAAAACTGATGATGCCTGTCATAATATACTTGGTCATAATATGCAATTCGAGAATACCAAAAAATTAGGAACCGTTAAATCTATAAAATTGGATTCATATTTTAATGAAATTAAAATAAATATGATGAAGATAGATGTCGAGGGTGCAGAACTTAGAGTTCTTAAAGGAATGCAGAATTCTATAAAAAATATAGACTATATATTAATTGAGTGCCATTTAGATAAGGACTGGCCAGAAATTCGAGAAATATTATTATCGGCAGGATTTTCTTGTACGAATTTCTATGATGACACTCCTATAACCGAGAGCCATAGGCCCTACCAGTGCTTCGGAAGTAAATTATCATGAAAACAGCAGAAGAAGGAAACAATCTTATATATGAAGGTATCATGGGTTTAGGGCCATTTATGGCGGCTAGGTTCGGCTCTGTTGAACTTAACTGCTTAACCAGCTATGTACAAACTGGGGCATGGAATGAAAATATAAAATTTCAAATGAAAAATAATGCCGGATTCTTTCCTACTGAGGACTGGGCATTAACAAATTTCTGCAGTATTATTATAGAAAGTTTATCTTATGTAAACGTACTTGCTGAATGGCTTAATGAAAATTATTTAATAGATTCTTATTTTAAAGACTTGAAAATAGTACAAGCCCAGTTACGGAGTGTAGAGCCTTATTATCATGCAAATCCATGGAGTAAGTCTTTAAAAGATAAAAGGGTATTAGTAATACACCCATTTGAGGATTCAATAAAAAAACAGTATGAAAAAAGGTCCCTACTTTTTAGTAATCCCGATGTACTACCTGAATTTAAATTAGACACTATTAAAGCAGTCCAATCTATAGCCGGGTCAAAAACAGAATTTAAAACGTGGTTTGAAGCACTTGATAAAATGCGTTCCGATATTCTAAAAAAGAATTTTGATGTAGCTATAATAGGAGCAGGAGCCTACGGTCTTCCATTAGCAGGTTTTATAAAAAGTATAGGAAAAAAGGCAATACATATGGGCGGAGCTACCCAGATATTATTTGGGATAAAAGGAAAACGATGGGATATGCATGAGGATATTTCAAAATTATATAATGAAAATTGGGTAAGGCCATCTGCTGATGAAACCCCTGAAAATTATATGATAGTTGAAGGGGGAACCTACTGGTGAGCATACCTATAATTTTTATTCATAAAAATAATTCTGAACATCTAAAATATTCCTTCACCCAGGCACAAAAAAATGATAACCAAGTTATTGTACTGGGTGATGAATCAAATTCGGTTTATCCGTGGATAAAGCATTATCCCATTCATGAATATAAACATAGTTCTGATAAATTTGAACCCCTCTATGAACATTTAAGCACTAATGGTTACTTTGTAGAACTTATGTGTTTTCAAAGATGGTTCATACTTAAAGACTTTATGGAAGGGAATAACATAGCTACTTGCTTACATTTAGATTCCGATGTAATGCTTTATTCTAACGCAGAAAAAGAGTATTATAAAAAATTTAATTTATTTGAATTTACCCTATCTCATAGAACGTGTGGTAGTAACTCTTTTATTACTTTAAAAGGAATACAGAATTTTTGTGACTTTTTAGTGAATGTATACGGAGATAAGCAATCCTATTATTATGATAAAATAAAATCCCATTACCAAGTAAGACAAAAACATGGTCTTCCTGGTGGAGTATGCGATATGACCCTATTAGAATTATATGGTTACCTTAATTGTGGTAAAATTGGTGAAATGATGCATATATGGAATGATTGGTCTACTTATGACCATAACATAAATGAATCCGACCAGGGATATAGTATGAAAAATGGGATAAAGGACATTATAATAGAAAATGGAATCCCATATGGGATACTTCCAGGAGTTGGAAAAATTCAATTTAACACGTTGCATTTTCAAGGACCTGCAAAGGTAAAAATGGTTGATTATGTACTTTAAAAATATCAGGGATTCTAGAGGTAGCCTTCTACCTATTGAGTATAAAGACCTACCGTTCATTCCTAAACGAACCTTTATCGTGGATAAGGTACCATTGGGGTTTAGAAGAGGATGTCATGCCCATTATAAAAACGAACAATTTCTTATATGCCTGCAAGGTAAAATAAGGGTAGGGCTTCACAACGGAAAAAATTTAAAAGAAACTATTTTATTCCCTAGAAATGGTATACTAGTTAAAAATTTAGTATGGGATTATCAAGATTTTTTAATAGAAAATAGCACCTTATTAGTTTTTTGTTCATTTCCATATTATAAAAAAGACTATATAACTGACTTTAATAAGTTTAAAAAAATAACTGCAACCGTGGACATATAATGATTAAAATAGAGGAGCATACATTTAATCCTGATTATTTAGGACCTAACAGTGTAGTTATAGATGTTGGAGGAAACAGAGGAAATTTTTCTATAGAAATAGTTAATAGGTTTGGCTGCACTGTAGAATGTTTTGAACCGGACATATCCGCGTATAATGTTATAAAAAATAGGATATCCCATCCAAAATTCACCGTTCATAATCAAGCTGTTTCTGGCGTTAGTGGAAAACAATTATTCTATTCCGCCTGTCCATGCAATGGGGGTAGTAGTTTACTTCCGAATTCAAGAGAATTTGGTAAATATCCTGAATCTATTGCATTAGAAGTTGATGTAGTTAGCATGGATTCAATACTTGAAAAATTTAGTACAGTAGACCTATTGAAATTAGACTGTGAAGGGGCTGAAATCAGCATCTTTGATAAAAGTAAAGAGCTCAAAAGGATAAAACAGATAACAGTAGAATTTCATGATTTCTGTTTTGATTGCATTACTATAGATGACCTAAACAGATGTATAAATAAGATAGAATCCGATGGATTTGTAGGTACATATGACAGAAATCATAAAGACCCAGATAGAGATTATTATTTTATTAACAAGGCTATGATATGATTGGTATTAAAGAAATGTGCCCCGGACAATTTGGAAATAAAATAATGCATTATAATAATCTGAGACAATTAGCGTATTTTTTAGGTCAAGACTTTTGGTGTGCCCCATTTAATGGTTCAGATATATTTATTGATATTGAGAATACCCCGGAAATTGATATAACAAATGCTTTTTATTTAACATATGATATAGCTAAAGAAATAGGAAAAAAAGGCATCCTAAATATAGCTATACAAAATAAATTAATACTTCTTAAAACAATACTTGGAGAAATGTTCTTTTGGTTTGATGAATTATCTACGTCAGAGATATTTCGACTTAAAAAATCTCCAGAATTAGGACCAGGGGTTCATGTGGCTGCCCATTTTCGTGGAACAGATTTTCATCAATGGGATATAAAAGCAATTCTATGCCAGGATTACTACCTTAAAGGGATAGAAAAATGTCTTTCTCATTTTAAAGGTCCGATTACATTTCATTTATTCACAGATGATTTTAGCCTTAATTCATATCATAAATCGATTGAATTTTTAATCGCAGAAAATATTCCTTTTTTAACAGGAAAAATTGCACACCCATATGAGGACTTTTCTATAATGTCCGAATGTGATGTTATAATATCTAGCCCATCAACATTTGCTATAGCAGCTGGGTTCATCGGAAAAAATAAAAAGAAAATAATTCATTCCATGGAATGGATAGAATATAAGAAAAATGACCCCTTCTGGAGGTCATTATCAGAAGGTGGTAATAATAACTATAAATTATGGGAAACTTTATGATATACCTCAGAACATACTTTTATGCTCCACACGAGATGAATTTTATAGTACTAAATTTATTAGAATCCTACCCATATATAGATAAATTTATAGTATGTGAATTTAACCGGACACATACGGGACAGCCAAAAGAATACATTTTTGAAAAATACTCAATGAAAATACCCAAAGATAAAATTGATAAAATATCCTATTTTAAATGTGATATCTCATCCACCGCTGTATTTGCTGACCATGATGAAAAAGCCATTCATGAGATAAATGAACCTTTAATGAGAGGGTACTTTGTAAAATGTGTCCCTATGGAGGATAATGACATCATTTTCTCTGTAGACGCCGATGAAATCCTATATTCCGATTTATACCCGGAAATAATAGAAAATGTAAGAAGAAATGGAACTACATTATTACAATTACATCAATTTATGTATAAACCAACTTATTTTTGGACGGATTGTAAATTTGTTGCTCCTACAGTAGCTCTATATAAAGAATATAAGGATAAATTTCCTTCTAATTGGAGATATGACGGCAAACTTTTTAGTCGAATTGCAGGGTGCCATTTTTCGTGGTGCATGGATATCGATTCAATGATATCAAAATTATATTCATATGGTCATCCTCAATATAGATTTTGTGCCGATAAAAAACTTTTACAGGATGCAGTAGATAATAAAAAGTACCCTTTTGATAAAAATACTGCATTTAATATAGAGGAAAAAGACTTATCTGACCAAGTATATCCTAAAAATATAGGATATATATGTCAATAAAAAAAGATATAATAACAGTCATATTAACAGCGTATAAACGGGACCATTTTGATTTACAAATTCCTGCTATTTTAGAACAGAGTATTAAACCAGATAAAATTTATATATGGCAAAATGAAAACCATGTTGATTTATCTTTTTATAAACAAAAATATCAAAATTCAATATCTATCATAAAGTCTGAAACTAATTTTAAATTTTGGGGACGATTTGCTCTTGCCACCCTTTTCAGCACAGAATATGTTGCTATATTCGATGATGATATAATACCAGGCCCAAAATGGTTAGAGAACTGTTTACGATTATCTAAAGAAAAAAATTGTATTATTGGTGCTAATGGAAGGACTATAAATAATACTAATATAGACCTGGATTCTCCGGATATTGAAGCGGCTTTTGTTGGGCACTGCTGGTTTTTTAAAAAAGAATGGCTACATTATATGTATGCTATTGAACCATATACATATGAAAATGGAGAAGATATTCATTTTTGTGCCTGCTGTAAAATACTAGGAGGAATAACAAGTTGGGTTCCAGAACAATTCGGAGATTTTAATTCTACCCTAAAAGATTTTGGAGATGATAGTATTGCAACTTGCAAAACAAGTAATCATAGTGAAATACGTAAAAAGATAATAGACCATTTTAAACTGATGGGATGGAAATAATAGCTCTCTTTTATACTTTTATAAAAATTAAATAAACTTTATATATGACTATTTTAATCAGTTTTGGAACTAGGCCGGAATTTATCAAAATAAAACCTTTAATTAATGAATTTAAAAAAAATCATATTCCAATTAAAACACTATTTACAGGTCAGCATAAAGATATAATAGGTGGTTCTGCTGATATATCCTTAAAAATTAAACAAGGAAAAAATCGACTCGATAATATAGTGAAGTCTGTTTTAGACAATAATAGGATATTTCATGGCATCACTTCCGTTATGGTTCAAGGAGATACTACATCAGCATTCGCTATTGCTCTGGCAGCTTTCCATAGAAAAATACCAGTAATACATCTTGAAGCAGGCCTGAGAACGTATAACATAGATAACCCATACCCTGAAGAACTTAATAGGGTTGCCATAGACCGAATGTCTTCTATTTTACTATGCCCTACCACCCTAAACAAGGATAACTTATATAAAGAGGGCATTACAAAAAATGTATACATTACGGGTAATACTGGATTAGATAATCTAAAAGGAATAAAAACATCCTATTCTAATACAGTCCTTTGTACATTGCATCGTAGAGAAAACCATAACTTACTAAAAGAATGGTTTTCTGTTTTAAATGCGCTTTCTATAAAATACCCAGAACTTAGCTTTATTATTCCCTTACACCCGAATCCATCAGTACAAAGGCATAAAAAGTGGTTAGGTAAAAGAATAAGTATATTTCCTCCGATGACTCATAGGGATACAATCAATATTTTAAAATACTGCAGATTTGTAATTACTGATAGCGGGGGAATACAGGAAGAGTCCAGTTTTTTAAAAAAAAGAGCATTTATCTGCAGGTGGGCCACGGAAAGAACAGAATGTATCGGAAAATCTTCAATACTCTGTAAAACCCCGTCCGATTTATTTAAGAACTTCATAAAGTATAGTAATGATTATAGGGTCATAACAAGCTCCCCATACGGTAACGGAAATTCCTCTAAAAAAATAATTAGTATCCTAAAAAAGTACATATAATAATTAATAAATATGTTACATTTTATACACAATACATATAATAGACCTAATCAGGTAATTTTGACTTCTTCAATAGAAAAGGGAATCTTTCCTGAATGTAACCATTTAATAGTCTATAATAATAACGATTTAAAATTTTCAGAAATTACTAATACTAACTACTTCTATATGGGTGAAAACAAAGGTCATAAAGCGGGATGTATAAATTCTATTTATTCCGGACTTAAATGGTTAATAGAAAATAAGAGTATGTCAGATAATGACATCGTCGTATTTTCTCATGATGATGTTTATTTAAGTAATCCGGATAAATTTAAAATCTATCTTCAGATGATGGAATGCTTTAATTTAATATCGAGAATTTACACTGGTGAACGATCTATTTCGAGTTCTCCTTATATAATGATAGAATCATTGATAATAGATATTAATTTGGCTAAAAAAATGATTACAAATTATGAATATAATGGGATAGATGAAAAAAGTTTACCTTTAGATAGAAGAGAAAGTCCGTCTCCAGAAATGTACTTTGGAGAAAAAGTATTTAATAATACGAATAAGTGTCATTTTATTGAAATAAAAGAAAATAATTATGGGGAAAACGCACTTGGATATTTTCATATAAAAAATAAAAGAGGAAATGGGGAATTATAGAGGTATGTATCTAGTTAAAAATATACAAGTAGTAGTTCTTTTAGGTGGACTTGGAACCAGACTCCAAAATGAAACAATGGGCCAACCTAAATGCATGGTTGATGTTTGTGGAAAACCGTTTTTCTATCATCAATTAGAGCTCATGAAATGGTATGGATTTCATGATTTTTTATTTTGTACCGGATTCGGAGAAAGTTCAATTAAAAAATTTTTTGGGAATGGGGACCCCTTTGGAATAAAAATTCAGTATTCAAGTGATGGCCCTGAACTTTTGGGTACAGGAGGTGCCATTAGAAAAACTCTTCCATTACTTAAAGAGGACTTTTTAGTTATTTATGGTGACTCCTATATGGATATCAATTATCCCGAGGTTATCCACCATTATTTTATATCCAAAATAAAAGGAAAAAAAGCTATACTTACGATTTTAAAAAATAATAATAAATTTGATAAATCAAATATAATGTATAAAGATGATATTCTTCTTTACGATAAAAAGAATTCATCAGGAATGGAATATATTGATTATGGTATTTCCATATTAAATCGAAGTATTATCGAGAAAATACCAGAAAATAGTAAAAGTGATTTGGCTGACATATATCATGAGATATCTCCAGACATTGAAGGGCATGAAGTTAAAAATAGATTCTATGAAATAGGGACTCCTCAATCACTTACCGAGTTCAGGAAATTTATGGGAGAACGACTTAATGTAAAAAAGCCGGCTATTTTTTTGGACCGTGATGGTACTTTAAATGAAATTGTAATAAACGAGAATACCGGACAAACTGATTCTCCTAAACATATAGAAGAACTTAAAATATTACCAGGGGTAGAGGATGCTTTAAAAATTCTACAATCTAAGGGATATTATTTGATTATAACTACAAATCAACCATCAGCAGCTAAAGGAAAAGCCCCACTTGAGGACCTTTATAACATTAATAATCATCTACAAGAAAAATTAGCTAAAAAAAATATTTTTATTGATGATATTCTTATGTGCCCACATTATCCTAATGACCATATGCAATTCCCGACAGATTCAGAATTAGTTATGAATTGCGAATGCCGAAAACCAAAGAGTGGGTTAATTAAAAAAGGTATTGATAAATTCAATGTTAATACGACGTTATCCTTTATGGTAGGGGATTCCTATGTTGATATCATAGCAGGAAAAACTGCAGGATTAAAAACCGTATTTTTAGGAAAATTTAAATGTGATTCATGCCAATTAATGGGGGATAATAAACCCGACTTTATTTTTAAAAATTTATATGAGTTTTCACAAAATTTATGAAAATAGAAAATCTAAAAATTAAGATATTCGCGGATGGAGCCAAAATTACCGATTTTGAGAAACTCAATAAATTTCCATACATAAAAGGATTTACAACCAATCCATCCCTCATGCGGAAAGCAGGAATTACTAATTATGAAAAGTTCATTAACGAAATTTTACCAGTAGTTGGAAATAAACCTATTTCATTCGAAGTAGTTAGTGATGAATTTAATGAGATGGAAAAGCAAGCACTTAAACTTGGCCGAATTTCTGAAAATATCTACGTAAAAATTCCAGTCACTAATACTAAAGGAAAATCATCAGCTCCGTTAATTCATGCATTATCCCATAACGGAATAAAAATAAATGTAACAGCCGTTTTTACCCTGTCACAAATTTGCGAAGTATATAAAGTATTAAATGAAGAAGTGCCATCAATTATTTCTATTTTCTCTGGACGTATAGCTGACACCGGGGTAGACCCTGCTATTATTATGAAACAAGCTATTAAAATTCTTAATCCGCGCAAAAAAATAGAATTATTATGGGCAAGTCCTCGAGAACTTTTAAATATCTTTCAAGCTGAAAAGGTTGGTTGTGATATTATTACAATACTCCCTAATATATTAGAAAAATTGTCCCTTATTAACTATAATTTGCAAGCATACTCTTTAGATACGATAAAAATGTTTTATAATGATGCCATTTCATCTGGATTAATTTTATGACTCATATACAAGAAAATTATATAAATAAATACCTAAGTGAAACTAGTAAAATTTCTGAGGTACTCGACCGTGTTAAAATTGCAAATATGATTAGTATTTTACAAGAAACAAAAAATAAAAACGGTAGACTTTTTATCATGGGAATTGGTGGGTCTGCTGGAAATGCATCACATGCGGTCAATGATTTTAGAAAAATTGCAGGGATTGAATGCTATTCTCCTATTGATAATGTAAGTGAACTTACTGCATGGACAAACGATAATGGTTTTGAATTTATTTTTATAAATTGGTTAAAAACATCACGATTAAAAAAGAATGATACAATATTTATTCTTTCAGTAGGTGGGGGAAGTGATACTACATCAAAAAATCTTGTATTGGCTATGAAACATGCAAAAGAAGTAGAAGCAAAAATTATATCCATTGTAAGTCGTGATGGGGGCTATGCAATTAAATGGTCAGACGCATGCATATTAATACCCATAATAACTCAGGATAGGATAACACCCCATGCCGAGGAATGGCAATCAATTTTGTTGCATTTACTAGCAAATGCTATAGATAAGGAATAGCTTTTATGAAATATTTTGTTGTAGGAGGAGCAGGATTTATTGGTAGCCATCTTACTACTATCCTCCTTACAGAAGAAAAGGAAAGTTATGTTACGGTCTATGATAATTTTTCATCCGGTAAAATATGGCATTTAGAAGATGTAAAAGAGAATAAAAATCTAAAAATCATAAAAGCGGATATCAAAGATAAAAACAAGCTCATAGATTCTATGAAAGATTCCGATATAGTATATCATTTTGCATCAAATCCAGACATATCAAAAGCCGTAAAACAGCCTGATATCGATTTTTGGGAGGGAACTTTCCTTACTAACAATGTACTTGAAGCCATGCGTATTAATGGAATTAAAAAACTTTTTTATGCATCCGGAAGCGGGGTTTATGGCGATACAGGATATATTGAAGTAAACGAAGATTATTCTCCTAAACTTCCAATTTCGACCTATGGAGCTAGTAAACTTGGATGTGAGGCTCTTATATCTTCTTATACTTATATGTTTGATATAAATACCGTTGCTTTCCGTTTCGCCAACGTAGTAGGGCCCCACCAGACCCACGGGGTAGGTTATGATTTTGTAAGAAATCTTATCAAAAGTAATACAGAATTGTGCATCATGGGAGACGGTACTCAAAGCAAATCCTACATCTATGTTACTGATGTAATAAAAGCTTTACGATTACTACAGAAATCGGATATGAACGGTTTTTCTTACTATAATGTATCCACACAGGATTATATTACAGTAAAGGATATTGCTAGTATTACTACGGAAATAATGAATATTAAAAAAATTTCATATAAATTCACCGATAGTAAGAGAGGATGGAAAGGGGATGTTCCCATTGTACGTTTAAATTCAGATAAAATTCGTCAATTAGGATGGAAAAATGAATTTACGTCTAAAGAAGCAATTATAAAATCTATAACTTCTATTTATGAAGATGCTCTTTCCGGGAAATTTAAAGGGGAATAAAAATGATTCTATCACGGTCGCCTGTACGATTATCTCTTGGGGGCGGAGGCACAGATTTAGCATCCTATTATGAAAAATACGGTGGATTTTTAATGGCAGCTACAATAAATAAGTATGTATATCTCATGATAAATAAACGATTTCAGGATGATATAAGACTCTCCTATTCAAAAACAGAAATTGTAGACAACACAGACAGTATAGAGCATAATATTTTTCGTGAGACATTAAAATATCTTTCCATTAAAAAACATATTGAACTTGTATCAATGGCTGACATTCCATCTCAATGTGGCCTAGGTACGTCTTCATCTTTTACTGTAGCCTTACTTAATGGACTTTACACCTATAAAAAAGAATATAAAAATATAGAAGAACTTGCCGAGACCGCTTGTCATATAGAAATTAATATTCTTAAAGAACCAATAGGAAAACAAGACCAATACGCATCAGCCTTTGGTGGCTTTAATTGTTATTGGTTTAATAAAGATGGGTCCGTACAAATTGAACCAGTATCTATAGAAGAAGAAAGATTGTTTCAGCTACAAAATAATATAC
>Ga0209777_10006437_pt1 | contig 13216 bp, 5 predicted proteins | sample FrelakmetHBP12HB_FD_187147 | JGI IMG/M metagenome (GOLD analysis project Ga0209777, IMG submission 187147) | Freshwater lake sediment microbial communities from the University of Notre Dame, USA, for methane emissions studies -HBP12 HB (SPAdes)... | ecosystem: Environmental > Aquatic >...
CTCTCCCCCTCGAAGGGGGAGAGGGTGCCCGTCAGGGCGGGAGAGGGGCTACCGGCGGACTCACCCAGTTTCCATGGATCAGGATTTGTGAGCCTGCGCTCATTGCTGGCGGAAATGACCGACCGCAATGCAGCTCCGAAATGGCCAGTGCCGGGTTACACGCTCAAGCAGGCCAGCAGTTATGACCGGGTGAGCACGAACCCCGCTGTCGCGGAGACGTGGTTCGCGAACAATGACAGCGGGCAGTTCATTCGCATTGAAAAAACTGACGGCCGCCGTGAGTGGGTCATCATGGAGCATAGCGGTCCTGGCGCGATCACACGCATGTGGCTGCCGCTGGAACCGTCCAAAGACAACCAGATCATCCGCTTCTATTTCGACGGCTCACTGACGTCTGCGATTGCCGTCCCCTTCAATCAGCTCATGAGCGGTCGTGGTTTCGTAAAACCGCCCTTTGCGTTTGTGGCATCGGACGAAACCGACTTGCGCAACCAGCTCCGGGCCGAGCCAAAGGTCCTCCGGGGTGTTGCCGGTGATCTATACCTGCCGATTCCCTTCGCGCGCGGCTGCAAGATCACTTTGGACCAAGTGCCTTTCTACTACATCATCAATTACCGGGCTTATGAGCCAGGCGTCCCGGTGGAGACCTTCAGCATGGCCGGTTACGAAGGCGCGCGTACGGCGCTGGACCAGACGACCGAAGCGCTGCTCGCCGTGCCGGAGTTCAAAGTCAGCGAGCCCGGCCAGCACACGATCCTCGCTCCTGGTGAAGAACTCTCACTCAAGCTGTCGCCCAGCGTGGCCGCTGTGCGCAATCTCCGCGTGCAAATCGATCCCAAGGACGCGCCCCAGGCTCTGCGTTCAACCGTGCTAACGGCTGATTTCGACGGCGAGGCGGCCATCTGGTGCCCCATTGGCGAATTCTTCGGTGCGGGCGCGCGGCTCAATTCGGTTCAGGACTGGTTCCGCACTGTGAAAGCAGATGGTGCCATGTTCGCACGCTGGGTCATGCCTTACCGCAGGTCGGGCCGGCTGGTGTTGAAGAATTTGGGCGTGGCCCCTGTCACCGTCACGCTCGCGGCGCGCACCACCCCGTGGAAGTGGGATGATCGTTCGCTGATATTTCACGCCAACTGGCGTTTCCAGAGCGCGATCAAAACCCGCCCCCTGTCGGATTGGAACTACATCGAGATCCACGGGCGCGGCATCTACGTGGGCGACACGCTGACCGTCTTCAACCCCGACCCCCGCTGGTATGGCGAAGGGGATGAGCGTGTCTATCTGGACGGGGAAGCGTTTCCCTCTCACATGGGCACGGGCACGGAAGACTACTACGGTTACGCCTGGGGAATGGTTGGGTTCTTCAGTTCACCATTCATCTCCCAGCCGCTCCGTGATGGGGTTTCCCAGAAGAACTGGAAAGGCTACACCACGACGTCGCGGGTGCGGCTGCTCGACAGCATCCCGCTGCGCACGTCGCTGAAGTTCGACATGGAAATAAGTCATCACGGCGAGACCCAGTTGGATTATGCCGTTGGCACGTTCTGGTATGCCCGGCCCGGCGCCGTGCACAACCGTCCGCCGCAACCGGCTGATGCTGTCCAACCGCTGGCCGTCATGAAGTGAGAGAAGTCCGAACCGACGGGTCGAAATCAACAGACCAAAGGCAAATCATATGAATTGGCGGAAAGTGATAAACACAAGTGTATGTGGGAACGTTACGGCGGTGCTCGCGCTAGCGGGCTGCATACTGATTGCTCCGTCAACTGTCGAAGCGGGCACCGGGCAGCTCGAGAAGGACTTTGTCGCGCCGCCAATGTCTGCCAAGCCCTATGTGTTTTGGCACTGGATGGGTGCGGACTTTTCCAAAACGGGCATCACCAAAGACCTCGAAGCGATGAAGGAGGCGGGCTTAGGTGGTGCAGAAATCTTCAATCTGGGTTCCGAAATTGGGAATGGCCCTTGGCCTGAGCAAACCTATAGAGGAAAAGCTTATTGGGATGCAATGCGACATGTTCTTGCCGAGGCAAAAAGATTGGGTATGGAGATAAGCCTGATAGGCACTCCCGGCTATTCGACCACCGGCGGTCCGTGGATCGATTTGGAGCGCGGAATGAAGAAGGTGGTATGGAGTATAACCGAAGCCGAGGGCGGAAAGGAACTTTCACTCGCGCTTCCGGCAATCGAGGGAGGCTCTTATGGGCACGATATTGCGGTATTCGCTGTCCCCCGCAAGGAGACATTACGCGTTGGAGATTTGATTGATGTGACCAGCAAGATGGATGCTGCGGGTAGATTGAATTGGAAAGCGCCCGAAGGGAAATGGAAAATCTATCGCTTTGGATATGCGCCCACCGGGAAGGCTCCCCACCCCATTCCTGAGGACCTTGTCGGTCATACGTTTGAAGTGGACAAAATGAGCTCGGCACATGGCCAATATAATTGGACAAATGTGTTAGAGCCGATCAAGGAGAACCTGGCGGAGTATATCGGCACGACGTTGAAGAGCATTGCAATCGACAGCTATGAATCGGGAGATCAGAATTGGACGCCCACTTTCAGAGCGGAGTTTATTAAGCGTAAGGGATACGACCCTGTTCCCTGGCTGGTAACCCTGGGACAGCCTTTGGTTCATACCTGGTTCTTTGATTCAGCCCGACACGTGAACATGTACCAATTAGTTGGCCCCACTACTTATGCCACCGAATTGCCCAATCCGGCGCTAACCGTACTGGACAGCGCTGAGGAGACCAGGCGTTTTGAATGGGATTACCGTGATGTGATCAGCGGCCTTTTCTTCGATAACGGCTGGAAGCTTGCCAAGCAGATGGTCAATGACGCAGGCCTTGAATTTTGGCATGAGTGTTACCGGGGGCCGTTTGACCGGAACCAGGGGATGACGGCACCAGACGTGCCGATGTGCGAGTTTTGGACGGAGAAGGGGAATGTGAATGCTCCGCCCATTTTCACGGCGGATACCGGAGCGGCACAGGCGGCGGGCAGGACCATCGTCGCCTCCGAAGCGCTTACCGGCAGTCCGAATCACAGTATGTGGACCGAAGACCCCGCGTTTCTGAAGATATTCGGAGACGAGGCTTTTGCCCTGGGTGTCAGCCGGTTCATGCTGCACCACTGGACTCATCAACCGTTTGACGACAAATACCAACCTGGGAGGACCATGTATGCGTGGGGCACGCACTTTGGCCGCCACCAGACGTGGTTCGAACCGGGTAAGGCGTATTTCGCGTATTTGGGCCGCTGCCAAACCCTGTTGCAATATGGCGAAAGAGTTATCGACTCCCTCTCCATGGACAAACAGGAGGGCGAATCGGATGTAATCGCGAAGGATGTGTTCCTCCAAAGCGAAGTCACGGTCAAAGACGGGAAGATCGTGTTGCCTTCGGGCAGGCGCTACGCCTTTATGGTGTTCCCGCGCGATGGAGAAATGCTGCCGGAGGTGGCTCAGAAGCTAAAGGCGCTAGTTGCTGATGGCGCCACTATTGTATCAACACGACCACGGAAATCGCCCAGTCTGAAGGATTATCCGGAATGTGAGGAGACCTTGCGCACGTTAGGAGACGAAGTGTGGGGAACGGGCACAGAGAACCGTTACCAGCAGGGCTATGTGTTTTCCAGGATAGAGGACGCCAAGGCAAAACTGAACCTCAAACCAGACTACACAATCGAGAAGGCAAGTGCTGATCAACCGAAGATAATGGTCCTGCACCGGCGCAAGTCAGGTCAGGATGTTTACTACGTAGCCAATCAGTCAGACAAAGCACAGGACATATCCCTTTCCTTCAGGGTGGCGGGGAAGCAGCCCGAGTTATGGCAAGCGGAAGACGGAACCATAACCGATGCTCCGGTTTGGCGGGCGACAGAGGATCGCACCTGCGTAGATCTTCACCTGCGGGGAATCCAGACGGTCTTTGTCGTGTTCCGGAGGGATGCCTCGAAAGCAGAACATTTGTCGTCGGTAAACGTGCAAGGCGGCGATGCCGTTGTTGCAGTGAAGCGGCCAGGCAGGCCCGTATTGCGCTCCGCAACGGCAATCACAGCCGAAGTGGTCTATTCGACCGGCAGAAAGCGCACGGTGGAGCTCAAGGCGGAGCCCGCAGTTGAACTTGCAGGAGAATGGCCAGTCTCCTTTGCCCCTAAGTTGGGCGAGCCGTTCAAGAAGTTGTTCCCGGAGCTAATAGATTTCAGCAAGCACGACAGCAAAGAGGTGAAGTATTTTGCGGGGTCAGCAATTTATCAAAAGATGATAGCCGTATCCGCCGGCTCTTTGAAAAACAAACGCACGGTACTGGACCTGGGCGTTATGAATGATATCGCGGATGTGCGGGTGAATGGAAAAGCCGCGGGAGTCCTTTGGTATCCGCCTTACCAGGCGGATATAACCGATCTTCTTAAGGCCGGGCTTAATGAGCTCGAAATATGGGTGACGGACAACTGGGCAAACCAGTTGATCGGCGATGAGCAGGAGCCAAGGGATTTCGAGGTGGGAAATGACGTCGATTGGGGCTCTGGCAGTTTTGGCTGTCAGTTGAAGCGCTATCCGGATTGGTTTATTAGAGGGCAGGCGCGACCTTCGCAAGGTCGCAAGACCTTTACGACCTGGAACTATTTCACCAAGAATAGCCCGCTAAAACCGGCTGGCTTGGTGGGGCCCGTGCGTTTGGTAATGCAAGCCGAGGCTGAGCTGTGAAGGCGCTCGACCGGAGGATCATCACGCCAGCCTGGTGGGAGGCTCTGCAATCCAACCAGCGCAGTGACTGCGGGATGAAAGCCCGGTGCAAGCCAGGCGCTAAGCAGGAGATCAGGTGGAGCTCCGTTGTGCTTCCTTGGTACATCCTTGGAGCATCCTTAGTGCATCCTTTGTACACCCTTTGTACACGGGTGGCCAGCCGGTCCAGGCTGCGGCGGCTCTTCTGCGTCCTGGGATACTATTGACCGCAATGATGGGGCCGGTATTCAAAGGAGATCGTTGACCAAAGAACACATGAACGGAATCCCATTCCTGGTCCGTCTGAAACCCCCAATGACGGGGAACAGATGCTCCGTGCCTAGCCGATAACCAATCGCCGAAACCCAAACGAAAGCATGAAAACTCTTGCCGCATTTGTAGTAGTCGCCGTGACGGGCATGGCCTGCGCCGACGTCATTGTCTGTCCGCCCGAAGCGCCCACGAACGTGAGGTTGGCGGCGCAGGAAATTCGCCGGTATGTATACCTGCGAACGGGGACGCTGCTGCCCGCGGCGAAGTCGGGCACCGGGATTGTGCTGAAGATCGATCCCACTCTGGAGCGCCAACAATTCAAGTTGAAGACCGTCGGCAACGGGCTGACGGTCAGCGGCGGCAGCGACTTGGCGGTGTTGTACGGCGCGTATGCCTTCGCCGAGAAACTCGGCGTGCGGTTCTACCTCCACGGCGACGTGGTGCCGGACGGGCAGGTGCCGTACGCAATCCCGGACCTGGACGAGACCGGGGTGCCCGCGTTTGAAACCCGGGGCATCCTGCCTTTTCACGATTTTCCAGAAGGACCAGACCTGTGGGCGGCCGATGACTACAGGGCGGTGCTGACCCAGATGGTGAAGCTGCGCATGAACTTCCTTGGCCTGCACACCTACACTGAATGCGGCTGGGGCTCGGAACCGACGACCTGGCTGGGCTTGCCGCAAGACGTGAAGGACAATGGCGACCCGCTTGACAGCTACGCGGCCCATTACTTCAATACCGCGCGGGATGCCTCCGGGCACCAGCCGCGGCGCGTCGAAGACATGCTTTTCGGCGGAGCACTGCTCCTGGAATCCGATCCATGGGGTCCGCCGGTGATGAAGGACGTAATGCCCCAAGGGAAGACACTGGAAGAGAAGAACCAGGTGTTTATCCGCGCCGGCACGATGCTGCGCGACGTATTTTCGTATGCCCATCGTTTCGGCGTGCGGACCTGCGTTGGCACCGAGATCCCCCTGACCGACCCCGCGCGCTTGCTGCCGCTTGAATTGCGGGCTCACCTCAAGGAAAAGGGCCTGTCGGTGACGAACCGGGCCACGCTCAAAGAGCTCTACAAGGGCACGTTTCTCCGGGCTGCGCGGACCTACCCGTTGGACTACTATTGGCTCTGGACTCCCGAATCCTGGCGCGGCCCCCGATCGGATGCCGAAACCCAGGCGAGCATCGACGACCTGCTGATTGCCGTGGAGGCGGCCCGAGAGGTTCAGGCTCCCTTCACCCTGGCAACCGCAGGCTGGGTCCTGGGGCCGGCGCGCGATCGGGCCATGTTCGATAAGCTGCTGCCCAAGGAGATGCCGTTCGCCGCGCTGAACCTCGAGCTGGGGACAATTCCGGTGGACGAAGGGTTTTCGCGGCTCAAGGAGCGAGCCGGCTGGGCCATCCCGTGGATGGAGGACGACCTTAGCGTGAGCTCGCCCGAGTTGTGGGTGGGGCGGATCCGGCGCGACGCCTACGACGCGCATCGCTATGGATGCAAAGGTCTGATCGGCATCCACTGGCGGACGGAGGAGGTTGGCCCCATGGTCGCGGCGCTGGCGCAGGCCCAGTGGCGGGTGCCGCAGGCTGCGCCGGTGACTCGACAGGCACAGGCAATTCGGGTCGAGGGAGGGGAGACGGCCTCGTTCAGCGCGCCGGTAGAGAACACGGACATCGCTCCAATTTACCAGACCGTGCGCTACGACCTGCGAGGCTACGAGCTGGCCATGCCGAACGGCCGATACCGCGTCACTCTCCAGTTCAACGAGCCGTTCTACAACGCGGCCGGGAAGCGAGTCTTCGGTGTCACGCTCCAAGGCCGGACCGTGATTGATCGGCTCGACATCTTTGCGCGCGCGGGCAAGAACAAGGCCCTCGACTTCTCTTTCGAGGACATCGAGGTCTCCAACGGCTTGCTGAAGATCGGCTTCCTGAAAGACGTCTCCTCGCAGTTGATCGGGGCGGACAAGCAGGAGGCGTTGGGTAAATACGTTGAGTTCCCCTGCATCGCCGGAATCGTCGCGGCAGGGCCGGAGAAGACCATCAAGGTCAACTGCGGCGGGCCGGCCTGGAAGGACTATGTGGCAGACCCCGGCCTGATGCAGACTGCCCGCCACCTTCCCGTGGACGGCTTCTATCTCGACTGGGCGCGCCACCAGTTTGGCGAGGAGGTTGCCCAGGAGGTGGCGAAGATCTTCGCCCGCATTGACGGCCATTTGCCGACACCCGCGCCCTACTGTCCCGGCGGCATCGCGATCAACAATGCGCCCTGGAGCACGGTCCAGGGTGAGTATGGCTTCGTGGACGAACTGGCGGCGCTGCAGCAGCGGATCCACGGCAGCGGCAACCAGGCCCGTTTTGGCTGGTGGGTCAGTTGGTTCGAGTACATGCGGTCGATTGCGCGAGTGGCTTGCACGCGCGGCGAACTGGATCGGGCCATGACGGATCTGAACAAGCTTACCGATCCCGCAGGCCGGCGCGCGTTTGCTGGCAATGCCGTTCTTCCCGTGCGGACACGGTTGACGAAGGACTGGGGCCGAATGATGACTTTGTGCCTGGAAACGGCGGATACCTGGGGATCGATTGGCCATGTGTTCACCCACGAAATGTTTAACCGCGGTACCCTGGGATTGTTGGAGGGCCATGATGCGGCGATTACGAACGCTCTGGGCACTGAACTGCCGGATGCGGCGCGTCCCTCAAAGGCCTATGAAGGCAAACCGCGCCTGATTGTCCCCACTCAGCGCAGCGTAGCGGAGGCTGGCGAAGCGCTGACGCTCAGGGTGATCGTGCTGGACAATGCACCGCCGTGGACGGCTGCGCTCCGCTGGCGCCTGCTGGGCCGGGGCGACTGGCAATCGCTTCCTTTGAAACGCGTCGCCCGTGGGGTTCATACCGTCACGCTGCCGCCGGCTACGGACGAGTCGATCGAGTACTACATCGAGGCCAAAACCGACACGGGCGCAATGCTGCGCTGGCCGGCGACGGCGCCGGAGATCTGCCAGACAATCGTCGTAGTGCCGGGGCGATAGGCCCCAGCCACGGCTTCCCAGGATGGGGACTCGGGGGCGCTTATGGACACTGCCACCAAATCCCCGGCTGCGGTGATTCGGAATGCCGCCTTTTGGCGGCAGGGGTGGCAGTTCGTGCGCTCCTGTCGCCTAAAGACGGCGTTCCGGGGGCAGCGTCCGGCTGCATCCGAGGGGCCCGTATAACCACTTTGAGGTCTATGTGAGAGTCGGGGGAGTGTGGTTAATTACTGGATAAGTTCTGCATTCCAGCGGCTCCGGTTCCTGAACGCAGAATACCTGGAAACAATCTATCTTCCCAAGGCTTGTGTCTGCCAGTTTGCGCCTCCGAGGCTTCGGACACACTCGGCTCGACCGTTCCCAATCAACTTTCCCTTCTCCCCGGCGAGTTCCTTTGGATTAGTATTTTGACCTCACGCCTCATTGACATACAACACCTTAGCGGACTAGCAAGGGTTGTCGCAAAATGGGAACCAATAGACGCAAAATGATAACGACAACGCGCAAGGAGGAGTTCTAAGATGGGTGCTGTGATGAAACCAGGCTCAAGGCGAACGCTCAGATGCCAGGCGGGATCGACCGCCCGCATGTGCCGGCATTGTGGAAAATGCCGCGGCTGCGCTGAGTTAGGCGGCTAGCTGGCCACTCCGATGCGATGAATCAAGAGTTATGAACAGAACAGTTGGCCCTAAAGGACGATCTTCCGAGCTTCCAGCAGCTCGTGGTTTGGAAGGCTCCGGAAGCCACGCGCAGAAGCTCCGTTGCACGATCTACGGGACGTTGCGCCGCTACGAGGGGAATCGTCTCCGCGAGGAAATGCCTCTGCCGCTGGCGGAATCGGCCCACGCCGCTTTCGGAGGCGCCGAGTGGCATTGCACAGCCCGTACCCAGCCTGTACCTGGCCGAGAGGGCACGTTCGACCTGGACTTAAGCTTCGCCGTCAAATCCGGCTTTGCGGAATCCGTCGGCGTTGGCGCCGTGTTTGAATTCGACAACTGGTCGCTGGACAATTACCTGCTGCTGCCGGCCGCAGTCTATCAGGGCAACAATTTCGACGTGGCGGACATGAAGTATCCGCCTCTATGGCGTGAGCCAAACCAGTTCCGCGCGGACATGCCCGTCACGACTACTCACCTGCCGCGCCTGAGTGCTGACTCAACACGCATCGAACAAACCACTGGCGATGTCAGCGCGCCCGGCATGGGTTTTCATTCGGCCTCGCGACAGCAGGGTTTTCTGCTGCTGACGACGCAGCAAACGCGCTTTGGCAATTCGGGGCTGACCGTGGAAACCAGCGCCGGCGGGCGCCGTGGGCTCTTCCTCGTCACCGCTCCATGTGTGCGCGAGTTCCGCCAGGACCACTGCAAGGCCGTGCCCAGCGACGACCGCGCCGCCAACTGGGAAGCGGGCGATTCAGTCACGCTGCGTTTCCGGCTTTGTTTCTTTCCCGCGCCGGACCTGCAGGCGCTTTTTGAGCGGTTCTGCGGCCTCCGCAAGGATCTGAATCTGTCCGAGCGGAAAGAGGAACTGCCGTTCAGCGCTGCCTGGAAGCTCCTGGAGGAGAAATATCATCGCGACAACTGGGACGAGCGAAGCGGTTATTTCAAGATGGCTCCCAATGCTCGCACCACATACGAGATGGCGCAGGACCCGATTTGTTTTCTCTGGCAGCTCGGCTAGGTCGGCGGGGGCATGGCGACGCTGCCAATGTTGTTCCAGGGAAGCGAGTTGTCGCGTCAGCGCGCCTGGCGCAATCTCGAGATGATGTTTGAGCGCACGCCGGCGCCGTCCGGCTTTTTCTACGGCATTGGCGACGGCGAGAAGTTCTATGGCGATGGTTTCGACCGTCCCAGCCCGCATAACCTCCACATGGTCCGCAAGAGCGCCGACCTGTTGTACTTCGCCATCAAGCACTTTGATCTCCTCCGCAAGCAGGGGCGCGCCATTCCTCCAGTCTGGTTGGCCAACGTCCGCAAGCTGGCTGACGCGTTCGTTCGGCTCTGGGAGAACTCCGGCCAGTTTGGCCAGTTTGTGGATGTCGAGACCGGTGAGCTGTTGGTCGGCGGCTCGTGCGCCGCCGGCATCGCCCCCGCCGGCCTGGCGATGGCTTCAGCCTTTTTTGAGCATCCCGGCTACCTCAAGATCGCGGAAGCGTCCGGCGGGAAATTCTACGCCGACTACGTATGCAAAGGGCTGACGACCGGCGGCCCGGGCGAAATCCTCTCCGCCCCGGACAGCGAGTCGGCTTTCGCCCTGATGGAGTCACTGGTGAAGCTGTTGGAGTTGACCGGGGACGCGTTCTGGCTGAAGGCCGCTCGCGAGCTGACCCGCCAGGCCGCCACCTGGGTAGTGGCCTATGATTACCAGTTCCCGCCAGAATCGACGCTCGGTCAGAGCGGCGCTCGAACCACTGGCACCGTCTGGGCCAACGTGCAGAACAAGCACGCCGCTCCCGCCATCTGCACCCTCTCGGGGGAGGCGCTCTTTCGGCTATGGCGTGCGAGCGGCGACCCGCTGGCCCTGGACCTGATTCGGGACATCGCTCACGGCATCCCGCAGTATCTTTCGCGTGCCGACCGTCCGCTGAACGGCACGATGCAGCCCGGCTGGATGTGCGAGCGCGTGAACCTGAGCGATTGGGAAGGGGCCACAGGTGTCGGCGGCAACCTTTTTGGTTCCTGCTGGGCCGAAGTGAGCCTGATGCTGACCACGATGGAAATTCCCGGGCTATACGTGCAACCGGACACCGGCTGCTTCTATGTTTTCGACCACATCATCGCTTAGAAGGTGGACCAAAGCGGCGGGATCCTGAGACTCAAGGTGACGAACCCGACGCGGTTTGAGGCTGAACTCAAAGTGCTTTGCGAACCGTCCACGGCCAGCCGGAAGCCGCTGGGATTAAATGCGCTATTTGGCGCGCGGTCTATTCCCGTGGGCGCCGGCCAGAGCGTCGTGGAGGAGTTCGCCTGAGCCGGCTTGGCAAGGAGGGCGCCGGCAACACCCTGCGCCATGGCAGGTCCATGTTGCTCGAACCCGGAAAAGCTGCCTTCCGACCATTTACAATAAGCCCGACTTAATTTCCGAGGCCAAGCGGGGGCTGAAGGTGCTCCCAGGAGTCTCCCATGTATACCCGGTGAGTCTCCCATGAATCTCCCCGGCGGCCGCAATCGGTTTTGCTTATTCAACTACATCCCTTCCAAGATGTCCCAATGCAGGACACTGCTCTTTGGGAACAGGTAAAGTGGAAAACAGGAAGCGGCCCAAAGCCGCCCAAGCCGTCCCGAATTAACCGCCTGCTGGGCGGCCCTCCCACATGCCCAGCTCGGTGCAGCCCTCTGGGGACTGGCTTTGAGCTCGAAATCTCCACCCGATCCTCAAGCCGAGGCGCGAGCGGCACGCCGGAAGTGGCTGGGACGGTTGCCGGTCAGACGGCGGAACGCGTTCGAGAAATGCACAATGCCGCTGAACCCGCATTGGGCCGCGACTTCATAAGCCTTCAGGTCCGTTTCGAGCAGGAGTTTCTTGCCGTGCTCGACTCGAAGGTTGGTAATCTCGTCCCCAACGCTTCGTCCGAGGAATCTGCGGAAGTCCCGCTCCAGTTTTCGGCGGTTCAAGCCGGCCGCCAAGGCGACTTCCGGCGTGCCGATCGTCTCCGCGTGACGTTCCCAGATGAAGCGCACGGCCCGCGCGATTTTCAAGTCCGGCACCGCCAGGATGTTGGTGCTGAGGCGGGTCACGATCTCCTTGGGCGGGATCAGCACCAGCTCGCGGGGCGCGGGCTTTCCGGCCATGAGCCGGTCGAGGAGTTGCGCCGCTTCGTAGCCAATGCGATCCCAGTCGGTGTCCACGCTGGAGAGCGGCACGGGCGCGGCCTCGCAGATAAGGGGGTCGTTGTCACAGCCCAGGATGGCCACTTCCTCGGGCACGCTCACCCCGGCGGCGTCGCACGCGCCGAACAGCCGCATGCTCACGTTGTCCGACGCGACGGTGACCGCGAGCGGCTTGGGCAGGTCGTGAATGCTCTGGTTCAGCCAGCGTTGGGCGGACAGGTAATCTCGCACCATGAGTGCTGAGTGGGGCGGGACGTGCCGGTAATATTCGATCTCGTGGTACTGTGCTCCAGCGCCCTCGATGACCTTTTGGTAGGTCGGGATACGTTCGATCTCGTGCCAGTAGTTGCCGCAGTTCAGAAAGGCGATGTGCTTGAAACCGCGTTCGAGGAAATGCTCCGCCGAGAGCCGGGCGATGCGGGCATTGTCATAATAAACGCGGGGGCGTCCGAGCCCGGAGGCGCGGTAGCGGGCGGGCATGGATTTGGCAATCCAGCCCTTCGAAACGTCCACCAGGGGGCACTCCGGAAAATGGCGCACCGCGGTCACGTCCTTCGGATTGGTGATCAACCCGAGGATGCCGTCCCCGTCCCACCAGACCGGCAAGAGGCCCGAGGACACGTACGTGTCGTCCAGCACCCAATCCGCCTCGTGCGCGTAGCGGGCAATGCCCTGGTGCAGGCGGACGTTGTAGATTCCCAGAAGCAACAACACGGAGCGGCGGATGTGATGCAGAGCGCCATGCTGGCGGCGCGCCGCGGCGGCTTTCATAATCTTGTTTCGTTTGCGGGCCACGAAAAACATGAAAATCCGGCCTGTCGCAAAATAATAAGCAAAAGACGCAAAATCGCAACGACATTATTCACCCCCCAAAGGCATTATGATGATTGGCATGAACTCAACTGGCGAGTTAAATCGCGGAAGTCCGGCAGCAACGCCTGACCCTTCCAAAGCCGTGGCCAACACGTTGGACCTGGCCGATTGCTCAACCTCATGCCGCAAGTCAAACAACATAACAGCAAATGTACTAAGTAAAATAAAGCCAACACCCACAGTATGAAACGATACATCAAATCTCTGCTTACCTGCCTGATGGCGGGTGTGCTCGCACAGGCCGCCGTGACGGCGGCGCGCGCCGATGCACTCTACCCTTCCACCGTCCTGGCCGATGGACCTTTTGCCTATTGGCGACTCAACGAGACGAATGCGCCTGTGCAGCCCGTGATTGCCAACCAAGGCAGCACCTTGGCGTCGGCCAACGGCGTAGGCAATGTTGTGGTTTCCGTGCCCGGGGGACCACTTTCAGGCAGCACCAACACAGTCGTGCAGTTCGCCACACCTGCCTCGATCGTCAGCGTGCCCTG